>Ga0129352_10616077_pt1 | contig 15895 bp, 28 predicted proteins | sample CPBNA1_6_FD_105429 | JGI IMG/M metagenome (GOLD analysis project Ga0129352, IMG submission 105429) | Freshwater to marine salinity gradient microbial communities from Chesapeake Bay, USA - CPBay_Sum_27_0.2_RNA1 (Metagenome Metatranscriptome) | ecosystem: Environmental > Aquatic > Marine >... | reverse complement strand
TGCTATGATGGATAACGGTATTTTAGCTGGATACTCTATCGATAGTATGAAAGTTCGAGTATATGATGGATCTATGCACGCAGTGGATTCAAAGCCAATCGCTTTCGAACTTTGTGCGAAAGAGGGTTTCAAAGCTGCAGCTAAGTCATGTAAGCCAGTTATTCTTGAGCCAATTATGGCTTTAGAGGTAGTAACTCCTGAGGATTACATGGGTTCTGTAATTGGTGACTTGAACCGTCGTCGTGGTTTAATGAAAGGACAAGAGAGTAAAGGTACTGGTCTAATTATCAAGGCTGAAGTTCCTTTATCTGAGATGTTCGGGTATATTACAGATTTAAGAACGATTACTTCAGGTCGTGCATCTTCAAACATGATTTTCTCTCACTATGCTCCTGCTCCAAATGCGATTGCAGAAGAAGTGATTGCAAAAACAAAGGGTGCTGAGTAATCAGTTGTATAAAAGATAAATTATAAAGATCCCGCTAAAAAGTAGCGGGGTCTCTTTAGTTCAATTTAATATTAAATTATTTTAAGAGGCATGAATCAAAAGATTAGAATTAAACTTCGCTCTTACGATCACAATCTAGTAGACAAATCTACTGCTAAGATCGTTAAGACAGTGCGTAATACAGGTGCAGTAGTTACTGGACCGATTCCGCTGCCCACACACAAGAAGATTTTTACGATTTTACGTTCACCACACGTAAACAAAAAATCTCGTGAGCAGTTCCAACTTCGCACTCATAAAAGACTTATTGAGATCTATAGCTCAACAGCTAAGACAGTAAGTGCTTTAGAGAAATTGGAGCTACCTAGTGGGGTAGATATCCAAGTGAAATTAATGTAATTTGTTCATTTGTAGATTTTACAATTCTTAAAAAAAAGAATAAACGTGGAAGGTTTAATCGGTAAAAAAAGTAGGAATGACCAGCATCTTTGATGAAGCTGGTGACAACATTGCTTGTACCGTTGTTGAGTTAGGACCTTGTGTAGTAACACAAGTGAAGACTGAAGAGACAGATGGTTACAGCGCATTACAGTTAGGTTACGGAGAGCGTAAAGAAAAGCATACAACAAATCCTTTAAAAGGACATTTTGCTAAAGCTAGTACGACTCCAAAACTTAAAGTATCTGAGTTTCGTGATTTTAGTATAGAGAAAGCACTTGGCGAGACTGTTTTAGTTGACGATGTATTTGCATTAGGAGACTTTGTAGAGGTGACAGGAACTTCTAAAGGTAAAGGTTTCCAGGGTGTAGTTAAACGTCATGGTTTCGGTGGTGTAGGACAAGCTACACACGGTCAGCATAACCGTCAACGTGCACCGGGTGCTATTGGTGCTTGTTCATATCCAGCTAAGGTATTCAAGGGATTACGTATGGCTGGACGTATGGGAGGAAAGAAAGTAACTACAACTGGTTTAAGAGTAGTGAAAATTTTCTCTGAGAAAAATCTATTACTAATTAAAGGCGCTATTCCTGGTCACAAAGGAGCCTTTGTAATCGTGAAGAAATAATCATGAAATTAGAAGTATTAAATATTAATGGTGAGAGTCTAGGAAGAGAGGTAGAGTTACCAGAAAATATCTTCGGACTAGAGTTGAATGAGAAGCACGATCACGTTGTATATTTAGCTGTAAAGCAATTTTTAGCTAATCAGCGTCAAGGAACGCACAAAGCTAAAGGGCGTGCCGAGATTAATGGTTCAACAAAGAAAATCAAACGTCAAAAGGGTACAGGTACAGCACGTGCAGGTAGTATCAAGAGTCCAGTTTTCAGAGGTGGTGGACGTGTATTCGGTCCTCAACCAAGAAGCTATGGTATCAAATTAAACAAGAAGGTTAAAACTTTGGCTCGTAAAGCTGTATTAAGCTCAAAAGCTACTGAAGGTTCTATCGTTGTTGTTGAAGATGTAAATTTTGATGCACCTAAGACTAAAGCTTATCTTTCATTCTTACATAACATCAAAGTTGGTGAGAATAAGAAGAGTTTATTGGTATTAGATACGCCAGCAGCACCAGTTGCTCCTGCAAAGCCAGCTTTACCTACTAAGACACGTGGTGCTAAGGCAAAAGCAAACTTTGCAACTGCAATGAAGTCTTACTCTGAAGGTTTGGCTCAGTACAAAAATGATATTGTTTCATACGAGCAGTCTCTAGAAAGCTACAAAGCTACTTTAGATACATCATATGACAATGTTGTTTTATCTAGCCGTAACATTAGCAAAGCTTCTGTGGCGGATGTACGTAACTTAAACGTATATCAGATAATGAATGCAAATACACTTATCATTTCTGAGAGTGCACTAACTCGTTTAGCTGAATTATTTGCATAATTTGTGTTGAATTCTTAAAAAATTAAAATAATGGCTAAGAAGAATATTATTATTAGGCCAATTCTTACTGAGAAGACTAACATGTTAGCTGATAATCCTTTATTGAACCAGTACACTTTTGAGGTTCGTAAGGATGCTAACAAGATAGAAATCAAAAAGGCAGTTGAAGAGCAGTTTGACGTAACAGTTGAGGCTGTAAATACTTCGATTCGCCCAGGTAAGAGCAAGTCTAGAGTAGTTAAAGGTCGTCAGACTAAAGGACGTACTTCTTCTATCAAAAAAGCTGTAGTTACTATCCAAGAAGGTCAGATGATTGAAGGATTCTATGGTGAAGAAGATTTTGAGGAAGTAGAAGTTTTAGATGAAGCTGCTGAAGCTTAAATTGTAGAAAAATAATTATTTAATTATAGTCGCGAAACTGATAAATTCGTAATTAACTATGCCAGTTAAAAAGTTTAATCCAATTACTCCTGGTACAAGAACACGCGTTAGTAATACTTTCGCAGAAGTTACGACAGACAAGCCTGAAAAGAGTTTGATAGGTAAGTTGTCTAAGACAGGAGGTCGTAACAATGAAGGTCATAGAACAGTACGTTATAAGGGTGGGGGACACAAGCGTAGATATCGTGTAATCGATTTCAAGCGTAACAAAGATGGTATCCCTGCAACTGTAAAGTCTATTGAGTATGATCCAAATAGAACTGCATTCATCGCTTTATTAGCATATGCTGATGGTGAGAAGCGTTACATTATTGCTCCTAACGGTTTATCTGTAGGTGATGTTATTTATTCTGGAACTGGAATTTCACCAGATCTAGGAAACTGCATGCCACTTGGAGAAATGCCATTAGGTACAAAGATTCATGCTATTGAAACACGTCCTGGTAAGGGAGCCGTTTTAGTAAGAAGTGCTGGAGCTGCAGCTGAGCTTGCAGGTATTGATGGTAAGTATGTTATTATCAAGTTACCTTCAGGTGAGGTACGTTTAGTTCTTGCTACTTGTCGTGCAACAGTTGGTGAAGTATCTAACAAAGATCATGGTCTTGAGGTATTAGGTAAAGCGGGTCGTAGCCGTTGGTTAGGTCGCCGTCCTCGAGTTCGTGGTGTAGCTATGAACCCTGTTGATCACCCAATGGGTGGTGGTGAAGGTAGAGCTTCTGGAGGACACCCTCGTTCTAGAACGAACATTATGGCTAAAGGTCAGAAGACTAGAAGTCCTAAGAAGTACTCTAATAAGTTTATTGTGACAAGAAGAAAAACTAAGCAAAAATAGTAGATAGATGGCACGTTCATTAAAAAAAGGGCCTTACGTATATCACAAACTTCTTAAGAAGGTTGCTAAGGCTAAAGAATCTAAGAAAAAGACTGTGATCAAGACATGGTCAAGATCTTCAATGATTGTTCCTTTTATGATTGGTGAAACAATCGCTGTACACAATGGAAAAACATTTGTCCCTGTATTTGTTACAGAGAACATGGTTGGACATAAGTTAGGTGAGTTTTCTCCGACTCGTAATTACCGTGGTCACGGAGGTAACAAGAAGAAATAAGGTATTAACAATAGCAAAGTTCAGATAAAATTATGGAGCAAAATAAAGAGTTTGTAACTGCTGTTGCAAAAATCAAAAACTGCCATATGTCTGCGCGCAAGATGCGTTTAGTTGCAGACATCATTCGTGGTCAGCAAGCGGAAAAGGCTCTTGGTATTTTAAAATTTACTAAGAAAGAGGCTGCAAGTTGGCTAGATAAATTATTGACTCCTGCAATCGCAAACTGGAGCGTTTTAACAGGCGAAGAGGCTGATGACCATGACTTAGTGGTTTCTGCAATTTGGGTTGATCAAAGTGCTCAGCTGAAGAGATTCCGTCCAGCACCTCACGGTCGCGCTCATCGTATTCGTAAGCATTTTTGTCATGTAACTATTCAAGTTACTAACAAGAAAGCTTTAGAGCAGCAGGTTGAAGTGAGTACTGAGGCAGTAGAAGTAGAAGAAACTGAATAATAAAATAAGAAGTATAATATTCTTTAAGTTATGGGACAAAAGACAAATCCTATAGGAAACCGTTTAGGTATTGTACGCGGATGGGACTCTAACTGGTTTGGTGGCAATAAATTTGCTGACAACGTAGTAGAGGACGAGAAAATCCGTAGATACTTAAAAGTTCGTGTAGATAAAGCTGGTATTGCTCGTATCGTTATCGAGCGTACTCTCAAAAGAATTACAATTACTATCCATACATCAAGACCAGGTATTATCATTGGTAAAGGTGGTTCGGAAGTAGATTTAATTCGTGAAGAGTTGAAGAAACTTACAAGCAAGGACGTTCAGATTAATATCGTAGAGATTAGAAAGCCTGAATTAAGTGCTGTAATCGTAGGTGAGACAATTGCCAAGCAAGTTGAGGCAAGAATTAACTACAGAAAGGCAATTAAAATGGCTATCCAATCAACGATGAGAGCTGGTGCTGAAGGTATTAAAGTTAGAGTTTCTGGTCGTTTGAATGGTGCAGATATGGCTCGTTCAGAAGAGTACAAAGAGGGTAGAAGTCCTCTACATACTTTTAGAGCAGACTTAGACTATGCGTTAGTAGAAGCACTTACAGTTTACGGTAAGATCGGAATTAAGGTATGGTTATGTCGCGGTGAGATTTTCGAGAAGATTGATTTATTCCCGACACCTGCTACTAACAAACGTAATTCAAGATCAGGTGGTGGCAACAGAAGAGGTCGCTCTGATCGCCGTAGAAAAAAATAAATTACAAATCCATTAAACTTTTTAAAAGTTTTTTGTATTTTTGCATTCGCTTTAGTTGCTTGGGAGAGTTTCTCTCAAGCAATTAATGTGGTGCAAATTAATAGAATATAATTAATTGTTGGGAGATGTTACAACCTAGAAAAACGAAATATCGCAAGCAGCAGAAGGGTCGTGTTAAAGGTCTAGCTCACAGAGGTTCTAAGGTTTCATTTGGAACATTTGGTCTTAAAACTCTTGAGGAAGGTTGGATTACGAGTCGTCAGATTGAGGCTGCTCGTATTGCAATGACTCGTTATATGAAACGTGAAGGAAAGGTATGGATCCGTATTTTTCCTGACAAACCAGTTACTAAAAAGCCAGCTGAAGTACGTATGGGTAAAGGTAAAGGTGGTTTGTCACACTATGTTGCTGTAGTGAAACCAGGTAGAGTTATGTTTGAGCTTGATGGTGTGCCTCGCAGTACAGCTGAGGAAGCATTACGTTTAGCTGCTCAAAAACTACCTGTAAGTACAAAATTTGTAGTTAGAAATGACTACGTAGAATAATCAATTCTTAAACTTATAGATAGTATGGCTAAATTAGAGATTAAGGGCTTAAGCGTAGAAGCGTTAACTACTGAGCTAGAGAATATGGAGAAGCATCTTTATTCTTTGTCTTTTAGTAATGCAGTCTCTACCTTAGAAAATACCTCTGAAATCAAGATTACGCGCAGAAATGTAGCTCGTATCAAGACAGAGTTGAGAGCCAGAGAATTAGCAGGATCTACTCAGAAGAGAGATAAGATTCGTGCTAGAAGAAAATTAGCAAAAAAGATTAAAAAGTAATTTAAAATCTTTCCAAAAATGGAAGAAACTAGCAGAAATTTGCGTAAACAGCGTACAGGTGTTGTTACTAGCAACAAGATGGATAAGTCCATTACTGTTTCAGTTGAGCGTCAAGTTAAACATCCAATTTACGGGAAATTTGTTAAAACTTCTAAGAAGTTTTTAGCACATGATGAGAATGGAGATTGTAATGTTGGTGACGTTGTGCGCATTATGGAAACTCGACCTATGAGCAAGCGTAAGCGCTGGCGTTTGGTTGAAATTTTAGAACGTGCGAAATAATTTATTGTAAGTTATGATACAACAAGAAAGTAGATTAAGAGTTGCTGATAATACCGGTGCAAAGGAAGTACTTTGTATTAAAGTATTAGGTGGCTCTAAAAAACGATATGCTACTGTTGGTGACATTATAGTTGTTACCGTTAAGTCAGTGTCTCCAGGTGGTATTAAAAAGGGTACTGTTTCAAAAGCAGTTATCGTTAGAACTAAGAAGGAGATTCGTAGAAAAGATGGTTCTTATATACGTTTTGATGACAATGCAGTAGTTCTTTTAACAGCAAGTGAAGAGCCAAGAGGTAGTCGTATTTTTGGTCCTGTAGCAAGAGAGCTTCGTGACCGTGATTTTATGAGAATTATTTCTTTAGCTCCAGAAGTTCTATAATAGTTAATCATGAAGAATTTGGATAATAAAAAAATTAAGCTCCATATCAAGAAAGGTGATACTGTAGTTGTATTATCTGGTGATAGTAAAGGAGAGACTGGGGTAGTTCAAAAGGTACTGGTTGATGATTATCGTGCAATTGTAGAAGGTGTAAACAAGGTTAAGCGTCATGTTAAACCTTCTGCTGATTCACCAGGTGGTATCGTAGAGCAGGAAGCTCCAATTCATATTTCTAACTTAATGCTAGTAGATGCCAATGGTGTTGCTAGTCGTGTTAAGAGAGAAAAAAGAGAAGGTAAAACAGTTCGTGTATCTAAGAAAACACAGGAGGTAATCTAGTCATGAAGTATCAACCAAGATTAAAAACAAAATATAGTGCTGAAATTATTTCTAAATTAATGGAAAAGTTTCAGTATAAGTCGATTATGGAAGTTCCTAAATTGACAAAAATTTGTCTTAGCCAAGGTGTTGGTCAGGCTACTTCTGATAAGAAGTTAGTTGATGTAGCTGTTGGTGAGCTTACGTTAATTACTGGACAAAAAGCTGTTAAGACAATTGCAAAGAAATCTATCTCTAACTTTAAGCTTAGAGAAGGTATGCCTATCGGCGCACGTGTTACTCTAAGACAGAATAACATGTATGATTTCTTAGATAGATTAGTTACTATCGCTTTACCACGTGTACGTGACTTTAGAGGTATCAACGATAAGAGCTTTGATGGAAGGGGTAATTATACTTTAGGTGTTACTGAACAAATTATCTTTCCTGAGATTGATTTAGATAAGATTCCTAGAATTACTGGTATGGATATTACATTTGTAACTACTGCCAAGACAGATGAGGAAGCGCTTGAATTGTTAAAGTTATTAGGTTTACCTTTTAAAAATCAATAGGAAATGGCTAGAAAGGCAGTTATCGCTAGAGAGCGTAAAAGAGAACGCTTAGTTGCTAAATACGCAGATTTAAGAAAACAGCTTAAAGCTGAAGGTCGTTACGAAGAGTTAGATAAGTTACCAAAGAACTCGTCTAAAGTTCGTCTTCATAATCGTTGTCAGTTAACTGGACGTCCTAAGGGCTACATGCGCCAGTTTGGTATTTCTCGTGTAACATTCAGAGAAATGGCTTTAGCTGGTAAGATTCCAGGTATTACTAAGGCAAGTTGGTAGAGAGTCTATAAAATTTGACTCGATTAGATTTTAAAAGAAAATCTTATCTTTTTTGAAATAATATTTATTGAATAATCAGCGGCTAAATCTTTCTCAGAGATAATAGCCTGCGATTAAAAAAGAAAGTATGGCTCTTACAGATCCTATTGCGGATTTTTTGACTCGAATCCGTAATGCACAGATGGCAGGTCACCGTATGGTTGAAATCCCTGCATCTAACATAAAGAAAAGAATAACTGAAATTCTATATGATCAAGGTTACATCTTAAAGTACAAGTTCATTGAAACATCTAATAAGCAAGGCGCAATACAGATTGCATTGAAGTATGATAAACAATCTAGCCAGCCTGTAATTAAGAAAATGACTCGTATCTCAAAGCCTGGTCTAAGAAAGTATGTTAAAGCTACTGAGCTACCAAGTGTAATCAATGGTCTTGGTTTAGCTATTGTTTCTACTTCTCAAGGAGTATTAACTGATAAGGCAGCAAGAAAGGCAAATATTGGCGGAGAAGTTCTTTTCTATATTTACTAGCCAATAGTGTTAATTTATTAGATTGAAAAACAAAATCTTCGTAAAAGATGTCAAGAATAGGTAAATCTCCTGTCAGTATCCCAAGTGGAGTAGAGGTAAAGATTGACAATAATCTTGTTACTGTTAAAGGGCCAAAAGGAACCTTATCTCAATTAATTGAGTCTGATGGTATCTCTTTAGAAATTAACAGCGATGAAGTTATTGTAAAGAGAGCTACAGAGCAGAAACGTCACAAAGCAATGCACGGTTTATACCGAATGTTAATTGCTAACATGGTTGAAGGCGTTTCTAATGGTTATACAAAAGAGTTAGAACTTCATGGTGTTGGTTACAGAGCTAACAACACTGGTCAATTACTTGAATTACAATTAGGATATTCTCACCCTGTTATGTTTGCACTTCCTGAGGAAGTAAAAGTTGTAACAGAAATGAAAAAAGGTGATGTTCCACGTGTTACACTAACAAGTATCGATAAGCAATTGTTAGGACAAGTGGCCGCTAAAATTCGCCAGTTCCGTAAGCCAGAACCTTATAAAGGGAAAGGTGTACGCTTTAAAGGTGAAGAGATTAGAAGAAAAGCAGGTAAGACAGCTGCTAAGTAATTCATTAATTCTAAATTAAAGAAATTGAATCATGGGTTCTAAACAAATTAATCGTCGTAAAAGAATTCATCGACGTATTCGTAAGAAAATATTCGGTACAGCTGAAAAGCCAAGACTTTCTGTTTTTAGAAGTAATAAAGCTATTTACGCTCAGATTATCAATGACGTAGACGCTGTTACTGTTGTTGCCGCATCTTCAAAAGAAGTTTCTGGATATAATAATAAAACAGAACAAGCAGCAGCTGTTGGACAGTTAGTTGCAAAGAAAGCATTAGATGCAGGGATCACTACTGTAGTTTTCGATAGAAGTGGATATATTTTCCACGGTCGTGTGAAAGCTCTAGCAGATGCTGCACGTGGTGCTAAGAAAGAAGATGGTAGTAATGAATTGTTACAATTCTAAAAGCATAATCAAAGATGGCTAAGAATAAAAATAACAGGGTAAAACCTGCTGAATCAGACTTAAAAGAAAAGTTAGTAACTTTAAACAGAGTTGCTAAGGTAACAAAAGGTGGACGTACTTTTAGTTTTGCTGCTATCGTAGTAGTAGGTAACGGTAACGGTACTGTTGGTCACGGTTTAGGTAAGGCATTAGAGGTTTCAAGTGCTATTACTAAAGCAGTTGACGATGCTAAAAAATCGTTAATCCAGGTGCCTATCATTAACGGAACTATCCCACACGAACAGAAAGGACGTTACGGTGCAGGTAAGGTGTTGATTAGACCAGCTGCTGATGGTACTGGTGTTATTGCAGGTGGTGCAATGCGTGCAGTTCTAGAAATTGCTGGTGTACAAAATGTATTAGCTAAGTCATTAGGTACATCAAACCCTCACAACGTAATTAAAGCAACAATTGATGCTCTAAGCAAACTTCGTTCTCCACTTACTATTGCTAAAGAAAGAGGTATTTCTTTAGACAAGGTGTATAATGGTTAACATTAAAAGATAAAACATCATGGCTAAAATCAAGATTACTCAGGTTAAGAGTATTATTGACCGCTCAAAGCGTCAGAAAGCTACTATGAAGGCGTTAGGGCTTAGAAAAATCAACCATACAGTTGAGCATGAGGTAAATCCTCAAATTTTAGGTATGGTTGAGAAAGTTAAACACTTAGTAACAGTTCAGGAAGCTTAAGCACGCTGGTAATTGTTGCTTTTCCATCATTAAATGATTTCGATCCAAGATCGATTTAAATAGTCTTAATAAAGATGAAACTAAATAATTTAAAACCGGCTAAAGGTTCACTTAAGAGTAAGAAAAGAATTGCTCGTGGTGTTGGTGCTGGTACAGGTAGAACGGCTACTCGTGGTCACAAGGGCGCTAAGTCTAGATCTGGTTATTCTAGTAAGCGTGCTTTTGAAGGTGGTCAAATGCCTTTACAGATGCGTTTACCTAAGCGTGGATTCAAAAATACACACCGTAGATATCAAGCTAACAACCCAGGTTCTTTTACTGTGTTGAACTTAGATAAACTTGGAGAAATTGCTACGGCTAATGGATTAACAGCACTTTCTTCAGCTGTATTAGCTTCTGTTAATGCTATTGATTCAAATGCTACACTTAAAGTTTTAGGTAATGGTGAGTTGAAATCAGCATTAGAAGTTTCTGCAAGTAGATTCTCTGAATCTGCAAAGAAAGCTATCACTGAAGCAGGTGGTAAAGCTTTTGTTGAACTAAAACTAAACGCGGTTCAAGGTGTTGCTCACGCAGAAGGTGTTGAAACTGTGAATATGGCTTTACTTACTAAGCACTTCTCATTCTTAAATGAAAGTGATTTAGTACATGTAGTTGCTGATGGTTCAATATCAATGAAGTTAACTCTTGAAGTACATAAGATTTCTGATGAGGCTAAATCTCAAGTTGAAGAACTTGGTGGTTCAGTTACTTTGTTGTAATTTAAATAGAGATTGGAGAACATCTAGTGTTTCTCCAATCTTAATTTTAGCTTCACTCACAATTTTCCGATAATGAAGAAATTTATTGAAAAATTACAAGAAATCTGGTCCATTGAAGAATTGCGTACTAGAATTCTTATTACATTACTATTCTTAGGGATTTATCGCTTTGGTAGTTTTGTGATTTTACCAGGTATTAATACTACAGAGTTATCTACTCTTGTAAATGCTGAATCTGGTCAAGGTCTTCTTGGTCTGTTAAATGCATTCACAGGGGGCGCATTCTTTTCTGCTGCAGTTTTTGCTTTGGGAATTATGCCTTACATCTCTGCATCAATTATAGTGCAGTTACTAGGGTTTGCTGTTCCTTATTTCCAAAAATTACAGAAGGATGGAGAGAACGGTCAGAGAAAAATGAATCAAATAACAAGAGTAATAACTATTGCTATTACTATTGTTCAAGGTTCTGCTTACTTGACTTACATGAAAACTCAGTATCCTACAGCTATTTTAGCAGATATTCCTGCTACCATTTTTTGGCTAGCTAATATTATCATCTTAACAGCGGGTACTATATTCTGTATGTGGTTAGGTGAGCGTATTACCGATAAAGGTGTTGGTAATGGTATTTCATTACTCATTACTGCAGGAATTATAGCAACATTGCCAACTGCTTTTGTTGATGAGTTTAACATTAAGCTAGCAGCTCAAGGTGGACCTATTATGTTTGTAATGGAGATGGCTTTATTTGTTGCTGTTGTTATGGCATCTGTTGCGCTTGTTCAGGCTGTTCGTAAGATCAAGATTCAGTTTGCTAAGCATATGGTTGGTCGTTCTTCTTCTGAGCTAACTGGAGGTGCAGAACGTGATTATCTTCCTATTAAACTGAATGCAGCTGGTGTAATGCCGATCATTTTTGCTCAGGCTTTAATGTTTATCCCTGGTGCAATTGCTCAATCATTGGGCGATACTAACCCAACTAGTATTTGGGTACAAATGGGAGATTTTAAATCAGTTCCATACAATGTTGTATTTTTCATTCTTATCGTAGTATTTACTTATGTTTATACGGCTTTAATTGTGAACCCTCAACAGTATGCAGACCACCTAAAACGTCAAAATGCGTTTATTCCAGGTGTACAACAGGGTGATGAAACTGCAGAATATATTGATACAGTTACTACTCGTGTTACTCTACCAGGTGCATTGGCTCTAGGTGTGATTTCTATTCTTCCAGGTATAGCTGCCGCTACAATTACTTCAAATGCAGGTTTTGCCATGTTTTTTGGTGGTACTTCTTTGCTTATTTTAGTAGCAGTAGTAATGGACACTTTACAGCAGATCGAAGGGCATTTATTGATGCGTCGATATGATGGTTTAGTTAATTCTGGAAGATCAAAAGGTCGCTCACCAGAGACTGAATCGATAATTTAGAGCTTATTAGCTTATATGTCAAGTACTTAATAGACAATAATTAGACAAATAAGTCTCTAGTAAAATTGTTTTTTTTAAATTAATTTAGGATATTTGCATTCCGAAAAACAAATCAATGGCAAAACAAGATTTAATCCGTCAGGACGGTACAATTACAGAAGCATTGTCAAATGCTATGTTTCGTGTTAAGTTGGAAAATGATCACATTATCATCGCTACTATTTCTGGAAAGATGCGTATGAATTACATCCGTATCCTCCCAGGTGATAAGGTAGCTGTTGAAATGTCTCCTTACGATTTGTCTAGAGGACGCATAATATATCGCTATAAATAAATTAGAATTAATCATGAAAGTAAGACCATCTGTAAAAAAACGTTCTGCAGATTGTAAAATCGTTCGCCGTAAAGGTAAACTATACATCATCAATAAGAAAAACCCTAAGTTCAAACAACGTCAGGGATAAAATTTAGATAACAATAATTTTATAGTAGATATGGCACGTATTGCAGGGGTAGATTTACCCAAGAATAAAAGAGGTGTTATTGGCTTAACTTATATTTTTGGCGTAGGTAGTACTAGCGCTGTGAAAATTTTAGAAGAAGCTAATATCGATATCAATACAAAAATCAAGGATTGGACAGATCAGAATATTAAAGATATTCGTTCTATCTTATCTGAGTCTTTCACAGTAGAAGGACAGCTTCGCTCTGAAATCCAACTAAACATCAAACGTCTGATGGATATTGCTTGTTACAGAGGTTTACGTCATAGAAAAGGATTACCATTACGTGGTCAGCGTACTCAAACAAATGCGCGTACTCGTAAAGGTAAGCGTAAGACTGTAGCTAACAAGAAGAAATAATTTGTTTAAATCGATAGTCAATTATATTAAGCTATGGCTAAGTCAAAGAAAGTAAAAAAGAAAAATGTATCGGTTGAACCTCAGGGTCAAGCGCACATTCAAGCTTCATTCAACAATATTATCATTACATTAACTAATGCTGCAGGTCAGGCTATCTCTTGGTCTTCTGCTGGTAAAGCAGGTTTCCGTGGTTCTAAAAAGAACACACCTTACGCTGCTCAGATTGCAGCAACTGAAGCCGCTAAAGAAGCGCATGATTGCGGTTTAAGAAGTGTAGTAGTTTATGTAAAAGGACCAGGTTCTGGCCGTGAGGCTGCTATCCGTGCTATCGATGCAGCTGGTATCAAGGTTTTAACAATCAATGATGTTACACCTTTACCTCACAACGGTTGTCGCCCTCCTAAAAAGCGTAGAGTATAATTCATATTTGCAAATGCCCTTCTAGTATGGGATTGGTAGTTGCAGAACTAAAAAGTTAGTTATTATGGCTAGGTATACAGGACCTAAAACTAAAAAAGCTAGAGCCTTAGGCGAAGCAATTTTCGGATACGATAAAGTTTTTGACAAGAAAAAGTATCCTCCAGGACAGCATGGACCATCAAGACGTCGCAAGCAGAAGTCCGATTATGCTATACAGTTAACAGAAAAGCAAAAAGCTAAATATACTTATGGTGTTCTAGAGCGTCAGTTCCGTCGCTTATTCGAGAAAGCAAGCCGTAAGTCTGGTGTAACTGGTGAAAACCTTTTACAATTATTAGAGTCTCGTCTAGATAACGTTGTTTACCGTTTAGGTATCGCTTCATCTCGTCGTGCTGCTCGTCAGCTTGTTTCTCACAAACACATCGCTGTAAACGGCGTTGTAACTAATATCCCTTCTTGTGCTTTACGCCCAGGTGATGTAGTTACTGTTCGTGGTAAGTCTCAAGCGAAGCAAGTTATTCTTGATTCAATTGCAGCAAATTCTTCTAATGTACAAAAGTACGCATGGTTAGAGTGGACTGGTGATAAAATGGAAGGTACTTTTGTTGCTTTACCTACAAGAGATCAAATTCCAGAAAATATTAATGAGCAGCTAATCGTTGAGCTTTACTCTAAATAATATTCTCTGATAGTTATATTTATTCAGATTTAGGACTCCATTTCTTCTTGGAGTCCTAAACTGCTTAGATATAACTCATCCCTTTTTATCGTCATCACTTCTCTAAATATAGATTTTAAACTTATGAGTTTATTAAACTTCCAAAAACCAGATAAAATCCTTCTTCAAAAAGCAGATGATTTTGATGGTCAATTTGAGTTCAAACCACTTGAGCCTGGCTTTGGTCAAACAGTAGGTAACTCACTTCGTCGTGTTCTTTTATCTTCTCTTGAAGGCTTTGCTATCTCAGCTGTACGTATTCGTGGTGTCGATCATGAGTTCTCTTCTATCGAAGGTGTTGTTGAAGATGTAGTTGATATCATCTTAAACTTAAAACAAGTACGCCTTAAGTATTTGCTTTCCGATGAAGATACTGAATTAGAGAAAATCTATGTAACTGTATCTGGTAAAGATAAGTTCACTGCTGGTGATATCGGAGATAGTACTAACGTATTTGAAGTTACTAACCCAGATTTTGTAATCTGTCACTTAGAAACTGCTATCACTCTTGAAGTTGAACTTACTGTAACAAAAGGTCGCGGTTACGTTGCTGCTGATGAAAACCTTCCAAAAGATGCTCCAATTGGACATATTCCTATTGATGCTATCTATACGCCAATCAAAAATGTGAAATACGCAGTTTCTGAAAGTCGTGTTGGTCAGCGTACCGATTACGAGAAATTAACTGTAGATATTAAAACAGATGGCACAATTCACCCTGAATTAGCTATTAAAGAAGCTGCTAAGATTCTTATCCAGCACTTAATGCTAATCTCTGATGAAAATATTACATTTAGCGATGACTTTAAGAAAGAAGACAATATCGTAGATGAGCATATCTTACATATGCGTAAACTACTTAAAACTTCTTTAGAAGATTTAGATCTTTCTGTACGTGCTTACAATTGTTTGAAAGCCGCTAAAATCAACTCTCTTTCTGAACTTGTTCATTACGAAACACACGAATTATTAAAGTTCCGTAACTTTGGTAAGAAGTCTCTAGTAGAGATTGAGGAATTACTAGAAGAAAAAGGTCTTTCTTTCGGTATGGATCTAGCTAAATACAAATTAGACGAAGAGTAATTTTTATTTAATTTTAATAATTGCAGTAACGGAATAACCCTCGAGGTTTAGTATGTGCTGCGACGTAAACATTTATTGACAAATGAGACACGGTAAAAAGTTTAACCACTTAAGTAGAAAAAGAGGTCACAGAAAAGCCTTATTGAGAAACATGGCTATCGCTCTTATCGAGCATAAGCGTATCAAAACAACTGTTGCTAAAGCTAAAGCTTTACGTATGTTTGTTGAGCCTCTTATGACTAGAGCTAAGAAAGCGGCTTCTGCTGAGCTTATCAAAGATGCTACGCACCACCGTCGTGTTGTATTTAGCTACCTTCAAAACAAGGAAGCTGTTAAGACACTATTTGGTGAAGTAGCTACTCGTATCGCTGAGCGTAACGGTGGTTATGTACGTATTATCCGCATTGGTCACCGTCAAAATGATGCTGCAGAAATGTGTATCATCGAGTTGGTTGACTTCAATACTGACTACATGGAGTCTGCTGCACCTAAGCGTAAGCGTACTCGTCGTGGTAGAAAGAAAGCTGTTGAAACGACTACAGAAGTTGTGGAAGAAACAACTACTGAAGAAGCTGCAACAGAAGAAAAGCCTGCTGACGAAACTTCAGA
>Ga0129352_10931132_pt1 | contig 16071 bp, 10 predicted proteins | sample CPBNA1_6_FD_105429 | JGI IMG/M metagenome (GOLD analysis project Ga0129352, IMG submission 105429) | Freshwater to marine salinity gradient microbial communities from Chesapeake Bay, USA - CPBay_Sum_27_0.2_RNA1 (Metagenome Metatranscriptome) | ecosystem: Environmental > Aquatic > Marine >... | reverse complement strand
TGACACAAGTTTGTTCAGGGCTGATTACAGTCTTCAATTCAATTCTTTTTAGGAGGCAAAAATGCCAAATATTACTTCAATCGGCGCGGGTATGTACACCTCCCTCGCTTACGTAGACCTTCCCTGTGTAGAGGGCACTGGTTCTGCTGGTGTTAACATCGGTAAAGGAGACACTCCTTCGGAGTGGATACCTGAGTTTGAAACCGGTACAGGCCTTGCTTTTACTGCTACAGATAACGCAGTAAACATCGGTCGTATCCGTGAGTTCCCAAATCTGGGTATTCCAGCTAACATCGTAAACGTTCCTCAGTATGGTCAGGCAGTATCTTCACAGATCGCTGGTCAGTCTGATGCTCCTTCTATGGACTTCACGTTTAACTATGTTCCCGAAGAGCACGCATTCATCGAAGATATGCTCCGAGGCGGTGCTGTATACCTCTTCCGTGTTCGTTTGGCTAACGCTAAGCAGCTCACTGATGTAGACAAGAACAATCTGCCTACTCCAAACGAAGATAATACTGCCCTTGTAGAAGCTTCTGATTTCTTCTTCTTCGGCAAAGTTGCATCGTTTGAGATTGTACCTAACTTGACTGACTCTAACCAGTTGAATGTCTCTATGACTATCGACGGTGAGATGAAAGGTCCTGCTAGCTACAGCGCAGACGGCTCTACTTACGAGTAAATAATACAAGGGCCTCCGGGGTTATCCCGGGGGTCCTTTATAAACCAATAGGTGATAATAATGTCAGAAGAGATTAGACCGCCTTTCGATCAGCCTTACGTTATGAAGGTAACTGTAAATAAGATGCGAAAAGCTATTGACACAAGCTTCTACAAGACTTCCTCTAGGCTCGAAGAGTTTGAAGAGAAGTCAGAGAAGTGGGTAGAAGTTCTTAACACACTACATGCCTTACATGCTGTAAGGAAAGTAATTGATGATTTCGAGGCCAACAACGGCCAACTATTTTCAGGCGATAAGCCTGCTACTGATGGAGAATAAAACCATGGCTATGGATATTGATAAGTTTTTGGATAAAACTGCAGTTAAGCAAGAAACTCTTGATTTCAGGGGTGAGACGCTTACTTTAAGAGAACTTTCTTTTGGACAAGTTGGAGTATTCTCTAAACTAGGAAAAGAAGTTGAAAACGTAGATGCCCTAGAGGGCAACAAGATGGCTATGGGTGCTCTTCTTCGTTCAGGTATTCTTGAACTAGAAGAGTTGACCGATGACCAACTTGACCGTTTTTCCCCTGCTGGGCTTAAGGAGCTTAGCGAAGCCATTCTGCAATTTAACGGATTAGCAGTGGCCGATGAGGGAAACGAGTAAAGCGGAGGCTTAACAGCCAAGACATGTTTATGCATGAATTGGCGCTTAACTTAGGGGTTCGTGTATCTGAGCTAGAATCTTGGCCTAATTCAGAAGTTATGGATTGGATTGAGTATTTTAGGCGAAGGCCAGTTGGCTGGAGAGAAGATCATAGAACCCATTATCTTTTGTCTGCACAAGGCGTTAAAGCAAAAGGACATGAGCTGTTTAGTTCTTTATACGCTATAGAGAAAGACAAAGAAGAAGTTGAGAACGAATCTGTAGAGAACGATGCGTCTAAACTATTAGACTCGGGGCTCTTTACTAGGATGATGAACGAGACTGGTTGGGACATTAAGGTGGATATATGATTAGACTTAAACTTACAGGTGTTGACAAAGCATTTGATGAGATTGATGAAGAAGTTGTTGAAACCATTAATGCCCTAGCTAGGCTTCAAGCCTTTGAAGCAACAGGTGCGCTCAAAGATGCTACACCAGTAGACACTGGTAGAGCAAGAAACTCTTGGGCCTTGGTAGAGAATAGAAATCAATTCCTTGATGTTAAATCAGGGTCTCAAACTCCCTTTATTGGACCTCCGAGTAAAGATGAGATTGAAGTTCTATATATAACAAACGGAACTCCCTACATCGAGGATTTGAACCAAGGCTCTTCTAAGCAAGCACCGGCAAGATTTGTTGAAACCACTATGCTTAAATACTTCTCAGTAGACGGTGTATTGTTTGAAACAGTCAATTTACAAAACGAATAAGGATAACAAGAGATGGCTATTAGACTTCAATTTGAGGCAGACGCCAAACAAGCAAAGCGGGAAGTCGCTTCTCTTGAGAAATCTGTTGCAAGTATTGACAACACTACAAAGAAAGCAGCTAAGACCACAAAGTTATTTGTAAATGCTTTTGCTGGACTAGCAACCGCTTCTGTTGGTTTTAAGAGCATTTCTAGAAACCTTGATTCTTTTACAAGAATCGGTAATAGAATTGCCCTAACTACAGGTAGAACAAAAGCCCTTGTAGCACAACAACAAAAACTTTTAGATGTTTCTAGGGCAACTAGGACAGACGTAGAAGCAACTGTTGCTTTGTATTCTAAGCTAGCATTAAATACTAAAGTATCCAATGCGCAAGCAGTTAGACTAACTAGAACTTTGCAAAAGGCGGCTCAAATAGGAGGTAGCTCAGCAGCTACTAACGAAGCCGCTATAACTCAGTTAACCCAAGGATTAGCTTCAGGTGTTCTTAGGGGAGAAGAGCTTAACTCTGTTTTAGAAGGTCTACCTAGAATAGCTCAAGCTATAGCAGAAGAATTAAACGTATCAGTAGGTCAACTTAGAAACCTAGCTTCCGAAGGGAAAGTAACAGCTAATACAGTAGAGAAGGCCTTAGTAGGTAGCGCTAAGAAAATAAATCAAGAGTTTTCAGAATTAAACTCAACTATCTCTAGCTCTCTAAAAGTGGCTGCTGACGATATTGCTTTTGGCTTCAACAGGATATTTAGCTCTCTCAATAGGGGATCAGGTGGCGCTTCAAAGTTTATAGAAGGTTTTGGAAAAGGTGTATCATCTTTTCTAAGAGATATAGCTGTAAGTATAAGAGTGCTCCAAACCAATATCCTCTTGCTAAAATACGATTTTAAAGATTTATTTACTTATATATCTACGTTTAGCGTAGCCGGTATTTTCTCGGGTATGTTAGGCGGTATTGCATCTTACTCTTCGGTTTTAGGTAAGGCGCTTAAGCCGATTAAGTCTTTTGTTGATAATGTTCAAGATTTATTCTACAACATGTTTATCTATGTGATTGGTAATTCTATCTACAAAGACATGATTAATAACATCGTTGCTTACACCCCTAATTTATTTAAGGCGCTAGATACAATAAAGTCTTTTGGTAGCGCAGTAGGCGAGGTATTTGAAGGGCTTGTAAACAGCACTAAGCAAGGTATCCAATTTGGTTTATCTGCTGGAAATAGTTTTCTTGGTGTTCTTGCTCAGGGCCTAGCTGGAGTGTTGTCGGTAGCCCTGTTAGCAGTTCCTTTTAGTAGGCTATTAATAGGTGGAGGCTTAGGTGCTACACTAGGAAAGCAAATAGCTTCTGGCTTTATGCTTGTAATTGGAGCGGCTTTTGGAAACTTTGCTCTTAGGGATGACAAAGGAGAAGGTATTACTGGATTACTGTCTCAACAAAACAGTATCTTGACCTTCATGTCTGGATTAGTTGGTTCTCTCTTAGATTTCTTAAAAGGTGTTATACCCGGGGGAGGATTGGTTGAAGCTTTTAATAAAGTAGGTGGCTTCATATCAGATAACCTTGCAGGTATACTAATAACTGCTTTTACAGCAAAGCCAATGTTAAAAGCCTTTGGCTTGATTGGAAATTCTGTAAATCCTTTTACTAGCTCAGTTACGGGTACTGCTCAAACCATTGGTGACATCTATCAAAGAAGGACTGCAGGCCCAGCAGTTAGGGGACTTAGAGCCGAAGGAGAACAATTAACTGCTGCACTAGCAGGTGTTAACGAATCTTTCAGAGCCGAGAGAATAAGATTAGACAGGCAAATCCTAAATACTACTAATGATCAAGAGCAGCTGCAAATACTGAGACTTGAAAGACTTGTTAATGAAGATAAGTACAAAAAGCAGATAGCAGTAATTCAAGCTCAAATCGCCCAGAACCAAAAGAAACTAGCAGTAAACTCTCAACTCTTAGATGGTGCTGTTGAGCGACTCAGGCTTGCAGTTCAGAAATCTATTGCTGGTTTCGCTAAATTTGGAGGAGCAGCTGGAGGAATTGTTGGGCAGTTCTTTGGAGCAGGTCTTGGCCTTAAGATAGCTAAAGACTGGGGCATGAATGCGGGCGAGGCTTTCTTAACTACCCTCTTAGTTTCTCAGTTAACCGCTATGCTTTCTGCAGCACTTGGCCAAGCTATATTCCAAGTTATTGCAGTAGGAATAACTGGACTCCTTGGTGGGTTGTTTAGCTGGGCCAATGTAATACCGGGAATAATAGCGGTAGCAACTGTAGCAGCTCTTCGTTATGCGTTTAGTGACGACTCTTGGTTTAGAAAAATTGGAGAAGCTATAGGCGGATGGATTTGGGACGTAGAGCATTACCTTAGGAATACCGAATTTAAGCAGATGGGTGTAGACCTAGCTGATGCCTTTATTGAAGGGATCAAAGAGAGATTTGCAGGCTCTTACAGCTCAGATCTTTTAGCCTTAATGCTAAGTTTCTGGCTTGACACTCCTGTTTCTGCTTCTCCTAACCAACCAAATAACAGCAATAGAAATAACAAAGTACCAACCAGAGACAGAAGCGCAAATATTTCTCAAGCAGATCTCGATGAAAATGTTAAGAGACTAGCTACTGCTATAGAGAAACTTGCTGAGTCGCCAAAGGTGAGAGGGTATGCCGAAGGTGGCAGTGTTGTTGGAATAGGGACAGGGACTTCTGATTCTATCCCCGCCATGCTATCTAACGGAGAGTATGTTGTTCGAGAATCTGCAGCAAAGGGGAACAAATCCTTCCTAGATTACGTTAATAAAACAGGAAAGATTCCCACATTTGCTAGCGGAGGAGAGGTAGACGAGGAACCGGGAATTTTTGCAAGATTATTCGCTTCTTGGAAAGAATACAACGAAAGGCGCAACCCTAGTAATGAGTTTACTGCATTTAACACTAGTGGAATCGATTTTGCAAAGTATATAAGCCAATACTCTCGGGATTTATTTACTACTCCTGCGCACTCTAAGCTCATGAAAATGCTATCCGCAGGTTATATCTCAACTAACCCCAATGAGTTTGTTGATCATTACTACTTAGCTACTGAATCTATATACAATGAGCTTAGAAAACTGTATGAGAAAGACGGTGTAATATCTGCCTTTTCACCGATTGACTATAACAAAGCCTATGATAATGCTTACGCTCAAACTATACTGAAACCTAGTTACGAAACCCTCCTTGAGTGGATACCAGATTCTGGAGGCGGGCCTTCTGTATTACTACTCTCTAAAATGTTTAGAGAAGCAGGTTTAATTGGCGAAGATAGTAAGGGAACAGCAGGAGTAGCTGTAAGCGTGGGCTTACCCCAGATACCGTCAGACTCTAAAGATCCAAGGCTTGCAGTAGCTAAAGCTTACTACGCATCTCTGCATGAGTTAGGTCATGTATTTGATCACTACAAAGGTTCTTCTCACCAGCTTTGGCCGCACCAGATTCTTGGGCCACAAGGAAAACCATTTTCTTCCCCTAGTAGCTCGTGGAATCTGTTTTTCACCCAACATGACCTTTGGTCTGAGCTTTCCCAAGGAGGAGAGGGCTTCGCGACTATGTTTGCTGAGCAAATGTTTAAGGCAGATTCTCCTTCAGCCCAAGATGTGTTTAGTCAAAGCGTATTAGGTAGTCTTTATTCTTATTTAGATTATGAGTCAGGGGAATCTCTAACATCTAAAAACCAGATTGCGGCTCATATGCGCAAAATTGGCTTCCCAGAACTATTAGACTTAATAGCCGATGGAAAATTAGATGGAAATGAAGAGTTTAATGTACTTTCAAAAGCAATATCTAAAGTTATGTTTGATAAGAATGCTGAAAGGATTGCTAACGGCTACTCTAGCTTGTACTATAGATTAGAAAGAAAATTTGAGAATTATCTTGATGTTACTAGCGATATAAGAAAGGGCTATGCCAGTGGCGGATCAGTATATGGGGCGGGGACAGGAACTTCAGACTCCATACCTGCAATGCTATCTAACGGAGAATATGTTGTTAGAGAGTCTGTTGCTAAAAATAATAGAGGTCTCCTTAACTACTTAAATAAAACTGGTAAAATTCCAGGGTTTAACTCTGGAGGTTCAGTAGGAAGTAGCGATGACCCACTTACTATAGCTGGGTATGACTTAAGAGAACTAAAGCAGTATTTAGACCCCCTAATAGAAACAATGAAGGAAATGATAGCCCCTTTGCAAGAACTTGTTATGAGCGGCGTCAATCAAGCCATGGGTGCTATTAGTGGTGGAGAATCTGAGGGCTCTCAGTTTAAAAGCCTTGACGAGCTAGTAAAAACTCTTATGCCAGTTCTAAATAACGATGGTATAAAAGTCAAAGCAGATATTTTGTCTGGTTATTTAGATGACAACCCCAAAGATGCTCAAAGAGTTAATCAGCTACAAGAGTCTCTTAACCGAGTTAATGATCGTATTAAATCACTTGGTGAGGATGTGCCTTATGCCCTAGAGCTTCAAAAGAAAGTTTTAGAAGAGGACATTGTTACTGAGCTTGGTACTATTGTCGAAGCTATAGAAGAAGGCAATGATGTAATTCGAAAATTCACAGATAGGCAATCTCAAGCAGGCGAGAATTTACTCGATAGCACTAAGCAAGGGTTGGCTGGGAGTATTTCTGATGTCATCAGAGGCCGAGCAAGTCCAGAGGAAGCACTCAAAGGATTTGCTAATAGCTTCCTTGACAATGTTGTAGATAACCTTTCGACTTCTTTTGTAGAAGGTTTGTTTACTACCAAAGGAGTAGATGGGGCTCCCGGTGAAGATAACGCCCTTGCTCAAATATTCACTAACATTGGCTCTTACGGCGCTAAAGGCGCTGAAGATCTTGGTAGAGGTGTGTTTGACAAAGTAAGCGGAGCTCTTGGTTCCACTGTTAATAACCCTATGATTGTTAAAGATATTGGAGTTGCAGGCATTGCTGGTCCCATGCTTACTGATGGGCTAGAGTTACCTCCCGGAGTATCTGGACCTGTTGGAGAAGGTGCTGAAAATGCAGCAGCTACTCAACAACAAGGCTTTAAGGGCATCATGGATACTCTCTGGAACACTACTAAAACCCTCTTGTCAGATGGTTTTGGCGGTCTCAAAGATATCTTTGGTGGGCTTATGAACAGCCTTGGTAGTCTCTTTGGTGGAGGCGGCTCTGGTGGTGGCTTTATGGGCGTTATCAGCACTATAGCTGGTGCCTTTGGTGGTGGATTCTATACAGGCGGTTCTCTTGGTGCTAACAAGTTTGGTGTTGTTGGTGAAAGAGGCCCTGAATTGATAACCGGACCAGCGAAAGTATACAGCAATGCACAGTCTGCTCGTATGCTTGAAAGAGCTGGCACCGAAAGCCAAGGCAGTAAAAACATAACATTTGCTCTTGAAGGTGACTTTGACACCCGTGCAGAGCGTTCAATTAGACGTATGATAAACTCCGGTATGATGCAATCTGCCTTGAATGGTGCAGAGGTCGAAAACGGAGGAAACCAACCAATATTTAGGACACCGTGATTATGGCTAAATTATCTATTAGGAAAAGAGATATTATAACGCCCTACAACCTTTCACCTATAGAAGCATCTGAATTGGTTGTTACGTCATCTAACAGAGCCTCCGTCTCTCGGAGAGGGGGCTTCTGCTTTTCTTTGACAATGGGCATTAGACCCTACAGAATGATTGACAAAGATGACTTTGAACAGTACTGGCGGCTTGTAGGGGAATTATCTAGAGACCCTTATCTTGAAGTGCCTTTATATAATGCTATAGAGACTGATACGTTTAAAGCAGGTATCGAGGTTATTACCCCTACAGCCAGTAGACCAGTAGGTGCTGATACTATTACTGTAAGTACTAGCTTGATTATGCCCGGGCAGATATTTAGAGTTGACGCTAAGCTATACCAAGCAGCCAATGTTGCAGGGAGCACAATATTTTTGTCAAAGCCCTTGTCTCAAGAAATAGACACATCTACACAGATAGTGTTGTCAGAAGATAAAAATGACCACGATGGCCCTGACGGATACTTTGTTAATGAAGATTTTGGAAATCCAGTAAACCGAATTGAAGATGGTATACTTGGTGTAATTGGTCCTTTACAATTTAAGGAGAAGCTATAATGGCATATGCTTTTACAGACGTTGAAGTAATGAGGTTCTTACGAGAGGAAGTTGCGCACCCAGTATATCAGTTTGTTGAAATCAAGCTGGCAGTGCCTAACTCTGGGGGAATAACTGATTTTTGCTTTACTAACTTTACAGCTGAGCTCAGCGCTAAAAGAGAAGTAGACCCTATAATCGCAACAGGAGCTCGGGTTTGGTATAACCAATATTTAGAAGGGGTTTCTGCCCCTGCTAGATCAGGAGAAGTAACCCAAGAAGTTCAGCGCTTCCAGTTTAAGCAAGCCTTAGATTACGCCTTTAGTGATGCAGATGACGACTTGCTTACTGCCTTAGGTTTCTTTCATAACGCTGAAGTGGTTTGTTCTGCTTATGTGTTTGTAGCCAATGATGCAGACCCTTGGAAAACTGATGATCCTCTTTATAGGACTTACGGGCTAGTTAAAAGCGCAAGCAGGGATTTACCTACTGGAGATATTGTTTTAGAAACTACAAGTAGCTTTGGTAAGCTTCAAAACATTAAAGAAATGAGAACAACTCCCGCTTCTCTAAACAAGTATGTAGGGACTAGTAATACATTTGATACATCTTTTGATAAGGCTGGCACTAAGCATGACCGTGAAGCACTTGAGTGGGGGACAGGATAATGGCATTAACTGGATTTGAAATCTTTGCGATAATTAACGCAATCCTGACCGCTGTCTCTATCATTGCTACTATTGTAATGAAGCCCAAGCAAAGGAAGCAGGAGAACAATGTTCAAAGACAAGGTCTAGATGAAGACCTAGAGCGCCTTTATGGTACTCGTAAAATGGCAATGGTTATAACCAATGCTACCTCTAACAAAACAGGTAAAGCTTTTTGGTATCAACAGCAGGACACTGTTGGTGTTTCTGCAAGACATAAAGAAAAAGACAAATACTGTCAAGACCCTAACACTGAGAAAAGTGCTTGGACAGAGCCTCGTAACACAATGCTTAGGGTTCAAGGGCCTATTTGTGTTCAAGGCCGATTAAACGCTCGTTTTTCTGAGGGCTTTAACAAGATTGAAGACTTTAATGTTAAAGTAGATGATAAGCCTTACAACGATAAAGAGTTAGTTTCTAGGGACAAGCACTGGCAGTCAGGTGCTGGATGGGCTGTTTACCTCAGAGGAGACATTGAGGATATCCGATTCAAAAATGGCGGAGGAAGCGTAGGGCCTAACGATAAATTCAGCAATGTTATTCACGGCTACGGTGAAGCAATGCTAGACCTTGAAAAGGGTAAAGCTAAGTTTGCAGGTATTCCTGAGTGGTCATTTAAGCTTCGCTCAAACAACCTTTATGACCCCAGAGAATCTAGCAACTCGCCTAACGCTCCTTCTACTTGGACGGGACGACGAGACAACCCCGGTCTTCAACTTCTTGACTATATGCTTGATGAGGAGTTCGGTGCAGGAATCCCTATTAACGAGATTAACTTGCCCTCTTTTGAAGACTTTGCAAACGTATCAGACGTTCTAATTGGTATTCAATTAATACAGAATGAAGGGTTTGTACCTAGCAGGTATTACCGCTATGGGGCAGGAAGATCTACTAAGATGTTCCCTTATATCCCTGATGAGTATCTGAGGGATTGGCAGAATACTAACGTACAGACTAAGCGTTTTGAATCAAGTCCTATCTTTACCTCTAATATCACCCTAAGCACTGAAGACACTGTAGCTGATAACATTAGCGCTCTTCTGGCAGCTTGCCGTGGTGCTAGATTGTTTAGAAACAGGGCTGGCGAGTGGACCTTGTCACCTGCTTGGTTATTAGAAGAAGACTTTTCTTTTGAGTTTGACGCAGATGGGACTACAGGGCCTTATACTGTTCCTTTCCTGCCTGACCCTAACAAGGTAGACCAGACGCCTACTGTTTATGTAAACGGTGCGGTTACTTCTGGTTGTACCTTTGAGATGGGCGGGGAAGTTGGAATTGACGCTGGTCAAATTGCAGGATTCAAAAAGGCAGAGTATAGAAAAGAAGAAAACCAACTAAAGATATTCTTCAACGGTACGGCCCCAAGTGTACCCAATGACTCTACCGTATACATTAAGAAAGGTAGACCTAACGGTGTAGTGAATTCTCAAAACTGGAACTGGTACGGGCAGAGCATCACCTTTATAACCTCTAATGGCACTACAACTGTATTTAGGCCTGACGATGGAGACGAGTACTGGTTGTATGAAGGGACCCTTGAGTACCCTTTAAATTCAGACCTTGATTTACTGGCCTCAGGTGGATTTAAGCTAACTTCATCTTCTGCATCAGAAGACGTTAAAATTGGATTGCGCTTACCTTCACCAGCTTCTGGTACTATTAGAATAGATTACCCCGCAGCAGCCTATGGAGCTAAACAAGTTGCTGCACATGTTATCCGAGACCCTATTGACTTAGGTCTTGATTATAACGCTAATTTTGATGAAGATGGCTATACACTGATTCGCTTTTCTGGCAATAAGGAAAGTTACCAATCGGTATCTACTGACGACAAATACAATCAGGTAACTGTTAAATTCCCCGATGAGTTTAACGATTATAAGCCTAGTGAAGTTACGTGGCCAGAGACAGACAGTAGTAAGCATACTGAGTTTTTAGCGGAAGATAACAATAGAAAATTATTAAACACTATTGAAGTAAACCATATTACTAACAAAGCTGAAGCAAGAGATTACGCTGAGTTTATTCTTAGGCAATCTCGTAGTGCTGATAACTACTCTTTTGATGTAGACGCTATTGGCATGATGCTTGAGCCTAATGATGTTATCTTTATTACTGACCCCCAAAGTAAGACCAATGACCCTGATACTTCAGAGGACAGGTCTAAGTATTGGAGAGTTGTATCTACAAAAGTTAATACAAACGGTACTGTAAGTATCACCTGTACTAGGTATGAGCCAGAGGACTTTGCTTACTTGTCTCCTTTGCTTGAAGACAAGAAGTATACCCCTATCAGCTCACCTATTCCGCCGGTCATATTTCCAGACGATGCTATTGAGCCTTTTGAAGACAAGTCAACAGGTTGGGGAAGCCTTAAGTGGGAGCTCCCGCCCGGAGAAGAAGACAATACCTTCAGGTATAGAGTATCTGTATCTAAGGCTTACGTTTATACTCAGTTGATTCAGTATAAAGCCGATACAATTGTTTGGCATATCGATAGGCACTATATTGCTAAACAAGACGTAGTAGGTGAACCAGACATACCTACTCCTGAAAATGACACCAATAACATCTATTGGGAAGCCTTGTCAGACGATGAAAATAGCCAACAGTTTCAGCTACTGCTGTCTGATACTGATGCTATGAGTTGTATTATACCCAATGAGAGAGCTAGTAGGTTCTACATATATGCGGTAGAAACGGTTACTGCTCTCGGTAGAAGCAAGGCTTCTTACATTGACATTGACATTAATGCAACATACTTTGGTTTACAGGCATTGCTGTTGTTAGATTCTAACAGAGACACTATCTTTGTTCCAAGGTATTCTTCTGCTGAAAACTACGATGAAGAAATTACATACAGCAAAGGTGTCTTAGTAAGATATGGTAACAGCTATTATGTATCATTAATAAATGACAACCTAGGTAATCCTGTAAGTGATACCTCTGCTTGGCGGTTAAACAAAGGTGGTTTACTAGACTTTACTCAAACTGACTTTGCCTTGACAATGTACAAAGGAGAAGAGCGGTTAAAGCTAAACACTATTGACGATGCAGGCGAAGAGTACTTTGAACCTGAGCCAGAAGCAGTAGTAGATGTCAATCCAAACAGATGGTATATCTCATCTTTTCAAGTAAGAAATGTACAGCTACCTGATCCAGAAGACTCTACTTACCCGGGAGAGCCTTATACTCCTTTTGAAGAATTTGACATAATTCAGTTTTCTGATATTGTAGATATTGGTTCTACCGCTGGTAACGGTATGATTGACGTAGTTGCACACTATATCACCGATGGCGGAGATAGAGTCCCTGTAATGAAGAGTATTGAGTACATACCTACTTCTGCTGGTGCTGATGGAAATGACGGGGATAGCTTTGTAGAAATAAGTATCTATAAGTGGACCCCTGAAGATTATGATGAAGAAGGGGAATTGATTGTACCCCCAACACCTTCAGGTGGTACCTTTAACTTTGTTACAAACTTCTTAGATGTAGCTGATGTATTCCCCTCGGGTTGGGAAGCAACTCCTGTTTCAGAAACTACAGGTGTTGTGTGGAAATGTATCCAGAGATACCAAAGGCAATCAGACATACAACCAGAGCCAGTAGGCGAGTGGTCCGATCCGTATGTAGAGATATTATACGGTGGCTCTCGTGTAACTGCTAACTTGTACACTAAAGTAGCAAATAGCGAAGAAGGCTCAGCCCTTAGAGCCCCTACTGACGAAGCCCTAGCCTATAACTTTGGTGTTGACAGTCTTATTGACCCAGAAACTGGTGACTTAATTACTAACGCTAACCCCTACATAGATCCACAGAGTGTTACATGGTATACTTCAGTTCCTCCCGGATCAGGGGATACTTGGGTAACTCAATCTAAGTTTGCAGTAGGTGGGCAAGTAGGTATTGATACTAAAGGCGATTGGAGTGACCCTACTACCCTAGCTACTCAAGGTGGCAAGAGTACATACGGAGGGTTGCTGTTAGCCATTCTTAACGATGGCCAGATGCCTTTAGCGTGGACAAGACCCCCAGATGATTACATATGGTATGATTTTGATAGAGAAATCTATGTTACAGCGGATGACCAAGAAAATGAGTTTAGAGAGTATGTGCCTTTCGAACCCGGAACTGGGGTCCAGGCATATTTTTCTTGGTGGAATCCAAAATATGTGCCAGATGTTCAACCGGGGCGTAGCGCAACATGGGCTATCAGGGAAACCTTCTCTGTCTATGGTGCTTTTGGAACTGATGAAACTTCTACTTGGAATGAGGCGGTTAAGTATGTAGAAAACGGTAATGACGGGTTATCCGCTTTTACTGTATCAGCTTACGCAAGACTACAAGACGGTAATCAACCGGGAGTTCCTGTAGAAAATACAGGTTCTTTCAACTTTGATACTGCAGAAGTTGTTCCTCCAGACGCTAACCCGGGAGATAGCGGGGTAGTGTGGTCAGCTGAAATACCTTCTTATGCAACAGGTCTTGACAATATTTGGGTAACAACAGCGCCAGCGAAAAGCACAGACCCTAAAGGTACAGACAATACGCTTCTGTGGACACAACCTAAGCTACTAGCTACAAACGGAGTTGCAGGTGCTTCTACAGATATTATCTTTAGAAGATTCCCTAGTCAACCAGCTACTCCTAGCCCTAGCGAAATATCACCCCCAGCAGGGTGGTTTTCAGTATCTAGTAATGTACCTTACAGTGACACCGAATATCTTTGGGCCTCTAATGGCACTAAAGCTAATCCAGTAGAAGATTGGGTTTGGGGAGAACCTTACCAAGTAGAAGGCGGTGCGGTAGCAGAAGTAACTGTTTACAAGCGTTCCCCTACTATTGTAACTACTAAGCCATCTAATACTAACACATATAGCTTCAAAGACGCTCGATTTACTACCCTACCTTCAGGTTGGTTAGATGCTATCGAAGACGGCGATGACCCTGTTTATATGTCTAAAGGCGTAGCTTCAGGCTCTAATATAGAAGCTAAGGTAGCAGTCACTAACTGGACTAGCCCAACTTTAGTATTCCAAAATGGTGAGAAGGGTGAACCCGGTAAAGACGGTGACCTTGGTGCAGGAGTCAAGCTAGAGTCAGACACTACTCTTATTGTTTACAATGAAACTGGTACGGGGCCTGTTCCTGATAAGATTAACCTTAAGGCTTATTCTTTCAATGTCACTGACCCTATCTTCTATTTTTACTATAAAACAAGAGGAAGTGACACATGGACCCAACTGAGTGCGGCTTCTACTAATAATACTGTAAATAATGTATCTGTCCCCGGTAGCATCACTAGCCTACCTAGGCAGTATGGTGTTTGGATTAAGAAAGCAGATGCTAACGGAGCTGATGATCCTTGGTTAGCTGCAGACATCATTACTCTTGGTGGAGTGAGGCCGGGAGAGAACGGAGAAGACGGTGCTGACGGTGTTGATGGTCTTGCGGGCGTTCCCGGAGAAGACGGTGCTGACGGTACTAATGGAACAGACGGCATTACTATTCACTATAGTAACCAAGCCCATACAGTGCCAACAGATAGTAACGGTTATTCTCCAAGCTGGGGTGGATCAGGTGGTACGCTAACTGTTTATGACGGTACTTCTAGAATGCTTTTGCAGAACGCTGGAACTTCTAACGGAAGTTACCCTAGTTCTAAAGGTTACTATAACCTAAACATAAGCTACCAATCAGGAAATAGCTTAGGTATACCTTCTATCAGCGGTGTTGGTTCAAATGCTATTCTTAGTAACTGGAGCGGTAGCAGAATAAGTGTTGCCACTTCCTACAAAGTGCAGGTTAGGCTTAGAAACAATGAAAATCGAACATTAGCTTTTGAATTTCTTATAAGCTTAACTCCTTCCTTGAAAGGTGCGCAAGGCAGTCAAGGACCTCAAGGGCCTCAGGGACCTCAAGGACCTCAGGGGCCTCCCGGAGAAGGTGCTGATAATATACTTCCTAGCCCCTATGCTGGTATAATAACTGTATGGAAGGGCACTCCAAGTCAGAAACCTACTAAAACCGAAATAAACAATTTAGATATTGGTTATGGCGGGACAGGTACTGGTAGTGGAAGCGCTTATAAGGATGCTTTAGATAGAGATTTTCTAAGCTATATAGTACCTAATACATGGGCCATTACTACTGAATCTTATCCCACTAATGGTGCAGAAAGGCAGTCTTATTCTTGGAGATGGCTTGGTACAGATTGGCAACAAGCTGAGATAATCGATACAGATGTTGTAAGGGCTAATGCTATCCAAGCAGAACAGTTACAGATATCTGCTAATAGCAGAGGTGCAAACAGAATGTTCTTTGATGGCGCGAGTAATGCCATAAGAATTTTTGATGCCAGTAACCGAGAAAGAGTTAGGCTTGGTCAACTCTAATATAAGGGGGTACTAATGTACCCCTTTAATTTTCATAGGAGGCTTTATGGCTTACGGATTAAAAATATGGGGACCTAACGGTTCTAGTGTTGTATTCAATGAAAGTTTCATGTACTCTAGGTTAGAATATTCTGTTGGATTCGATGTTCAACCCGGATCTAATATAGGTTTTCAATCTTTGACTAGTGCAAATGATCCTACAAAAGTGCAGATTCTTTTACTTACCAGTCCAGTTAACGGATACAGAGTAACTCCTTGGATGCAAGATTTAAGACTAGTTAAATACTCCACTGGGTTTAATTTGTTTCATGACGGTGTCTATGACAAAATTAACTCTATACCCGGAGTTATACTTGGAATAAGGTTGAAAGACTAATGGCTTACGGATTAGAAGTTAAAAATAATAACCAGATAATGCAGATAAGCTCAGAGCAGGCAGGCAGACTTGGGTTGTCTATTTACAAGTCAGGGTATAGTAGAGGCATTCTCAAATCAGATGTAGGGGCCACTGATCTTCTTTTTTTAAAGTATAACCCTAATGATGCTACTAACAATAGAAACATTAATTTTGACAGGTTGGTTGTAGACCCTTTTTTCAGTAGTAATTATCTCGTTTTCAGAAGCCCTTTTAAGATGCAGGGTACTGACGGAATTAACGACCCTAGGGTATATGTAAACTATGCCATAGCTAGAATTCACAATGACGTTGCTTTCACGGGTAGTTACGGACTACAAATAAAAGCAGCTAATGCCACAACTATATTTGATTCC
>Ga0129352_10461457_pt1 | contig 16103 bp, 29 predicted proteins | sample CPBNA1_6_FD_105429 | JGI IMG/M metagenome (GOLD analysis project Ga0129352, IMG submission 105429) | Freshwater to marine salinity gradient microbial communities from Chesapeake Bay, USA - CPBay_Sum_27_0.2_RNA1 (Metagenome Metatranscriptome) | ecosystem: Environmental > Aquatic > Marine >... | reverse complement strand
ATCGATCTCGGCTCGCACAACGATTTGCTTCGTCTTCTTCCAAACTTGTTAAAGAACAGCGCCCAGTTTTTGGGCTAGACAATCAAGATAGGGACCTGACCATACCATTGTCAATACCCTTGTAAAAAAAACATTATGTATTGCGAGAGACTGCCTCGCATGGGACAAAGAGGTGTTTAAGAGGCTCTAAGCGTCTTTCTTCTCTTCGTCTGAATCCGTTGGCTCATCAGATGGTGTCTCTGCTGCCGGCTCTTCAGATGCTTTAGGTTCGTCTGCGACCTCTACCTGCGCGGCAGGTGCTTCATCAGTACTAGCATCCTCTGCATCTTCGGCTTTCGCTTCCGTGACGTCCACTTCCGTGACGTCCGCTTCCGCAGCCTCTTGCTCTTGTGTGGCCTCTACTTCTTCCTGCGCGGCAGGTGCTTCATCAGCCTCGACAACCTCCTCAGCCACTGGAGCCTCTTCCTTCGCCGCTACAGGCGCTTCGGTAGATTTCGCAGCTGTAGAGCCACCCCCACGACGCGAACGACGTGAGCGCTTAGGCTTCGCTGATGAGGAGTCTTCTGACTCATTAAAATCGATAAGCTCGATCAAGGCCATCTCCGCAGCATCACCGCCACGAAATCCAGTCTTCAACACGCGTGTGTATCCACCAGGGCGGTCTCCAACTTTGGGACCGATGGTGTCGAATAGTTCTTGTGTAGCAAGCTTGTCCTGAAGCTCACCAAATACAAGACGACGATTATGTTGTGAATCGACTTTTGCACGAGTCACCAATGGCTCAATGTAGCGACGAAGCTCTTTGGCTTTCGCTACCGTCGTTTGAATACGTTTTTCACGTACCAAGGCGACGCACAGAGCTTGCATCGTTGCTTTACGATGGGCTTTGGAGCGTCCTAATTTTCTTCCACGAACTAAGTGTCTCATGCGTTTTTATCCAAATATTTCGTTACGTCCATTCCAAAATGGAGGTTTTTCTCTTCAATCACTTCCGTAAGCTCCGTCAAAGACTTGCGTCCAAAATTGCGGAACTTAAGAAGGTCTTGCTCATCACGTGATACTAGCTCAGCAATCGTGTTAATATTCGCTGACTTTAAGCAGTTGTAGGCACGAACACTCAAATTGAGATCTTCGATGCTTGTCTTCAGAAGGCTTGCAACGCGTTGTTTCTCCGTGTCCACCTCTTCTTCTTCCTTCGAAAACGACTCCTCGATACGCTCTGTGATGAATTTCTCGATATGCTCTTTTAGAAGACGCCCTGCAATCGTCATGGCTTCTTTCGGGGTAATCGACCCATCCGTCGTGACATTCAGAATAAGCTTCTCGTAATCTGTTCTTTGACCTACCCGGACATTCTCAACATCGAACTGCACCTTCGTAATCGGTGTGAAGATTGCATCAACCGGAATCAAATGGATATCATCAGCCACTTCGTCCGCAAATTCTTCAGAGGGGACATAGCCACGGCCACGGTTAATATGAAGCTCCATTTCAATAGAGGCTTCGGCCGAGAGGTTCGCAACAACATGGTCCGGATTGAGCACTTCAAACTCAGAGGTTGCTTTATTTATATCCTTTCCAGTGAGCTCGCCTTTACCTTTTTTTGTGAGCTTAATAATACCTGATTGAACATCCGTTTGCTTGAAACGAATCTCTTTTAGATTCAGGATGATTTCGTAGACATCCTCTTTTACACCATTGATAGAAGCATACTCATGCTCTACCCCGGTAATCTTGATCGCCGTGACAGCGTATCCAGGCAAGGAAGAAAGGAGTACTCTACGAAACGAGTTTCCAATCGTGACCCCAAAGCCTCTTTCAAGAGGTTGAAGAACGAACTGACCAAAGTTTTCTGAATTTTCAGAAACTTCGAGCGAATCTGGCATTTGAATTGAATAACCACTCATAATATCGACGTCGTGTTTAGGGTTTACTTGGAGTACAGCTCTACAATCAGCTGGACATTAATTTTCTCAGGAATTTCGTCCACTTCTGGGTGGCTGAGATACTTACCAGAACGCGTTTTCTTATCTACTTCTACCCAGCTATACTTCGTGCGTGAACCATACTCAAGGGCATCCGTCACGGCTTCGAGGTCTCTAGACTTTGGACGTAGGCTAATGACATCTCCTGGTTTGAGTTCATAGGATGGGATGTTCACGATTTGACCATTGACCACGATGTGCTTGTGGGAAACCAATTGACGCGCTTGTTGACGAGTACGGGCAAATCCTAAGCGATACACCGTATTATCCAACCGTGATTCCAGGTGTTGTAACAGAAGATCACCCGTTACACCTTTTTGGCGTGTAACTTTTTCGTACAGATTGCGGAACTGACGCTCTAGCAAGCCATACGTATACTTTGCTTTTTGCTTCTCTTCGAGCTGTGTTGCATACTCAGATTTGCGTGAGAAACGACTACGACCGTGTTGTCCAGGGCCGTAAGCTTTGCGCTCTAGTGCTTTACTAGGACCAAAGATGGGTTCACGAAATCGGCGAGCAATTTTTTGTTTGGGTCCGCTATATCTTGCCATGTGGGATACCTTACCTGACGTTTTGGATGTCTACTGACGACTATTGTTTACTTTTTTCTACGTTTTCTATACACGACGACGTGCCGGTGGGCGGCAGCCATTGTGTGGGATCGGCGTGCGATCCTGAATCATGGTGACTTCTAAACCACAATTTGCCATCGCACGGACGGCTGCTTCACGTCCGGATCCTGGCCCTTTTACAAACACCTCTACTTTACGCAGTCCCATATCATACGCTGCACGGGCGGCTGTTTCAGCCGAAAGTTGTGCTGCATATGGCGTGTTTTTACGTGAACCTTTAAACCCCTCTTTCCCAGCTGATGACCAAGAAAGGACATTGCCAGAACCATCGGTAATGGTCACAATGACGTTGTTGAAGGTTGCCTTTACAAACGCTAAGCCTGCTGGGTCTGAGACCTGCTTTTTCTTTTTGCGCTTGGTTGGAGCAGATGATTTGCTTGAGTTGGTTGCCATACCTATTTGTGATTATGTCACTGACGTTATTTAACTACCTTTTTCTTACCTGCAACAGTCTTCTTACGACCTTTGCGAGTTCTTGCATTGGTTTTGGTGCGTTGTCCACGCAAAGGCAATCCTTTACGATGGCGCAGTCCACGGTAGGATCCAATCTCCATAAGGCGACGGATATTTCCGTTAATTTCTGAGCGAAGCTGTCCTTCAACTTTTACCTGCTCTTCAATCACTTTGCGGATTGCCGAAACCTGAGCATCGGTCCAATCAGACACTTTCGTGTCATAATCAATCCCAGCAGCATCCAAGATGAGTTTAGACGTCTTCGGTCCAATGCCGAAAATGTACGTAAGGCCAACTTCGCCTCGTTTTTCTTTAGGGAGATCTATACCTGCTATACGAGCCATATTCTATTATCCTTGACGTTGCTTATGACGTGGGTTTTTCTTGTTAATAATGTAAAGGCGTCCCTTACGACGGACCATCTTGTCGTCAGCGCTGCGTTTCTTTACAGATGATTTTGTTTTCATGATTGGCTGCTTTGCGTTTGTTTCAGCGGTCTTACTCTATTTTTGGCGGTAGGTGATGCGTCCTTTTGTCAAATCGTAAGGAGACATTTCAATTTGCACCCTATCGCCAGGTAATATTTTGATGTAATACATTCTCATTTTACCCGACACATGCGCCAAAATCTCGTGGCCATTATCCAGTTTTACCTTGAACTGAGCATTTGGCAGTGCTTCAAGAATCGTCCCTTCTTGCTGTATCGGTTCTTGTTTAGCCATAGGTTGGAATGGTCACAGATTGATTTATGTCAAGCTCGGTAATATACTCAAATGTGCTGAGAATATCAGCTTCACCGTCGCGTACGACGATATCATGCTCGTAATGGGCTGAGTTTGATCCATCCGCCGTCACAATTGTCCAGCCATCATGGAGTGTTTCCACCTTCCAAGTGCCAGCATTCACCATCGGCTCAATTGCCAGGGTAAGCCCGTCACGAAGGCGCTCACCAGTACCTGGTTTACCAAAATTTGGAACAGATGGTTCCTCATGAAGGCTTTTGCCAAGGCCGTGCCCAACCAAGCTCCGGACAACACCATAGCCATGCCCTTCACAGTGCGATTGAATTGCATTGGAGACGTCCCCCATCTTGTTGCCATGAATGGCTTGGTCAATCCCTAAGTAGAGAGACTCTAATGTGGTTTGTAACAAGTGGTGGTTCTCTTCTGAAATTTCACCAACGCCAAACGTAAATGCGTGATCGCCAAAGTAACCGTTCTTTTCTACACCACAGTCGATACTCACAAGATCCCCTTCTTGAATCACTCTCGATTCACTAGGGATTCCATGGACTACTTCTTCATTAATCGAAATACATAGTGTCCCAGGGAATGGATTCTTTGGTGAACCGTAACCTTTGAATGCAGGACGCGCGCCTTGAGAAGCAATATACTCTTCAGCAATACGGTCGAGTGAGGCCGTTGTCACCCCAGGCTCGAGGTGTTTGGCTACCAAACCAAGCGTACGAGAAACAATCTGAGCCGATTCTCGCATTTTCTGAATTTCTATGTCGCTTTTCAGATAAATCATGGATTACATGCGGCGACGGCCACGAATTTTTCCAGATTTCATGAACCCATCATAATGACGCATCATTAGATGGCTTTCAATTTGCTGAAGCGTATCGAGTGCCACCCCTACAATAATCAAAAGGCTCGTTCCCCCAAAGAAGAGCGCGAAACCAGGAGTGACGCCAAACTGTGCTACAATCGCAGGAAGAATCGCGATGAAGGACAGGAATAGAGACCCTGGGAATGTGATTTTAGTAAGAATGTTATCGATAAATTCAACGGTCGCTTTACCAGGACGAACTCCTGGAATAAAGCCCCCTTGACGCTTCATTGTGTCGGCCATCTCGCGAGGATTGATCGCAATTGCCGTGTAGAAATAGGTAAAGAACACACAGATAACAAAGAAGACAACAGAGTAGGTCAATCCTGTAAAGTCTGCACTCCATGCCGTTAAAAACTGGACCGTTTCATTTTCTGGGAAGAACGTCCCAATGGTGCTTGGGATGAACATGATGGACTGTGCGAAGATAATAGGCATTACCCCGGCCGCGTTAATCTTGAGAGGAAGGTACTGCGTGGTTCCACCATATTGTTTACGACCCACAACTCGTTTTGCATATTGCACAGGAACGCGTCTCATGCCTTGGGTTAAAAGAACAGAGGCCGCAATCACCAGTGAAAGCACTCCAATTTCAATCAAGAAGATGATCAAGTTGGCACTTGTTTGAACCTCATTTATTACTTGCGTAGGTAGAGCTGCAATGATCCCAATCATGATGATCAATGAAATCCCGTTACCAATTCCTCGATCGGTAATTCTTTCACCCAACCACATCACAAATGCTGTACCTGCGGTAAGGACAATCACAGCCGTGGCCACAAAAAGCGTCGAATTCACGACAATGGCCTCTGGGGAGGTTGCCATTAAGTTGATAGAGAAACCGATGGCTTGGACTGCGGTAATACCAATGGTCCCATAGCGGGTGATGTTGGAGATCTTTCGTCGCCCTTCTTCTCCCTCACGTTGAAGCTTTTGGAAGTAAGGAACCACAGCACCCATCAACTGTATAATAATGGAAGCAGTGATGTAGGGCATAATCCCAAGGGCAAATACCCCTGCTCTGGTAAAGGCACCTCCAACAAATAGGTCAAACAGACCCAGAAGACTCGAGGCATTTCCAGGGGATTGTGCCAGAAGTGAGGCATCCACACCTGGCATCGTAATGTAACTTCCAAGACGGTATACCATCAAAATACCGATGGTGTAGAGGATCCGATCTTTCAGCTCCTCAATCTTAAAAATGTTTCGTATGGTATCCCAAAGAGGCATATCTCTTTATAAAATGGTTAGGAGTCTTTTGATTCTTCGTCAGTCGTTGGAGCAGATGCGTCCGCATCATCCGAGCTAGCTTCTGGAGCTTGTGCCTCAGGCGCTTCGGCCGGTGCTGCTTCGGCTACTTCCTTCTTTGTCTCTTCCTCAACAACTTCTGGGGCTTGTGCCTCGGGAGCTTCCGTGGTCTCGGCCTTAGCCTTAGCCTTTGCTGGAACAGGAGCAGGTGCAGGAGCTTCCTCTTTCGTCAAGGAGACAATCGTCCCGCCAAGTTCTTCGATTTTGGCTTTTGCTGTGGCACTCGCCTTATGGACTTCAATCGAGATTTTCTTGTCGAAGTCGCCGTGTGCTAGAAGTTTGACCTTATCGTTCTGATCCACAAGACGAGCCTTCACAAGGTCATCAAATGTGATTTTTGTACCCACTTTCTTCTGATCCATGGCTTGGGCAAGCTGATATAAATTCAGCGAGACATAGGCCACACGATTAAAGTTCTTAAAACCGTACTTAGGAATACGGCGATAAAGTGGCATTTGCCCCCCTTCAAATCCTACAGCGACTTTTCCAGATCCACGAGCTTTCTGCCCATTGTGACCTTTACCGGATTGCTTGCCGAGTCCCGAACCTTCACCGCGGCCCACGCGTTTGCGTGTTTTTTTGTTGGGTGCCGGTGATTCTAATTTGTGAAGTTCCATACGTTCTTCTCTTTTTTGTGTGTGCCACAGGGGACACATTATCCATTAAATACTTTTTTGAGAGGGACACCACGGCGCTGCGATACTTCAATTGGATCTGTAAGATCCTTCAACGCTTGGTATGCCGCTTTCACCATGTTGTGTGGGTTTGACGATCCTTGAGATTTTGAAAGCACGTTGTGAATACCAGCCATCTCCATCAGGTTACGTACCGCTCCACCGGCGATTACACCCGTACCTTCAGAGGCTGGGCGAAGCAACACCTTCCCTGCGCCCGCTTTACCTACAACTGGATGGTAAATACTACCTGTTTTGGTGCGTGGTACACGAATAAGGTTCTTTTTGGCTTCTTGGAGGCCTTTTTGGATGGCATCAGTCACTTCATTTGCCTTTCCAAGGCCGTGACCTACGACTCCGTCACGGTTTCCAACCACGACGATTGCGTTAAAGCTAAAGCGTCGTCCACCTTTTACCACTTTGGATACACGGTTGACATGAACCAATTGCTCTTGCAAATCGAGTCCTGCAGCGGGAACAAAAGGTTTTCTTCTAATCTTTGGCATGGGTTATTCTCTTCGTTCGTTAATCGCGTTTCGTTTCGATCGTTGGGTTAAAATTGCAGGCCGCCTTCACGTGCGCCGTCGGCAGCTGCCTTGACAACTCCGTGATAGATGTATCCACCACGGTCAAACACCGCTTTGGTAATGCCTTGATCTTTGGCTGCTTTGGCTATCTCCTGGCCAACAATCCCTGCAGCTTCAGAAGGGCTCTTGCCCTTGACAAGATCCGCGACTCCTTTGGTGTTGGTCGACATTCCTAAAATCGTTTGCTCCTTTAGGTCGTCAATCAACTGCAACGTCACGTGCTTGTTGCTCTTGAACACACTCAAACGGGGGCGCTCTGCCGTGCCTTGAACCTTCGCACGAACTCTACGGCGAATTCGGTTGCGGCGTTCTGTTTTTACAATATTCTTATCCATAACTCAAAGATCGTCTTAGATCGTCCTTAGTTTATTTTGCTGCAGATTTACCCGCTTTTCTTCGGATTTGCTCACCGAGATAGCGAATTCCTTTTCCTTTGTACGGCTCAGGTTTACGAAGCGCACGGATTTTGGCAGATACCTGACCTACCAGTTCCTTGTCATGCCCAGAAATCACGATAATGGGGTTTTTGCCACGCTTTGTGTCGACCTCTATGGAGATTCCATCTGGAGCCATGAAGAAGATCGGGTGGGAGAACCCTAGATTTAGCTCAAGGACATTCCCACTCATCGCAGCACGAAAGCCGACCCCGATAATTTCGAGTTCCTTCACAAATCCTTGGCTCACACCAATGACCATATTTTCAATCAAGGATCTATATAGACCGTGCATCGCCTTGTCCTCTTTGGACTCGGTATGACGATTCACGACAATCGCATTATCCTGCTGGGTAACCGCTAGGTTTGCTTTGACATGGACCTGATTTTCACCTTTAGCGCCTTTAACCGTGACCAAGTTGTCGGCAGAGATATCGACCGTCACTTGATCTGGTAGGGCAATAGGATTTTTTCCAATTCGAGACATGTGGTTTAACTTTTCTTACTGACGCGTTGTGAATTCAATTAGGTTGTTGATTCCTGTGCATGGGTTCATTAATAGACCGTGCAGAGGACTTCTCCACCGACGTTCAATTGCTTGGCTTCTTTGTCTGTCATCACACCACGAGAGGTGGATAGAATGACAATTCCGAGTCCATTAAGCGAGCGAGGAATGTTGTCCATTCCTACATAATTCCGAAGTCCTGGCTTCGAAACACGGCTAATGTGCTGGATAACAGGTTGGCCATAGGTATCATACTTCAAAAACAGGCGTAGAACTCCTTGCTTACTATCCTCAATGTCGATGTAACGAGAGATATATCCCTTGTCGACAAGGATTTTAGTAATGGCGCGCTTCATTTTTGACGCGGGAATATCTACACGACGCAATCCCGCCATTTGGGCGTTACGGATGCGAGTGAGAAAATCTGCTATTGGATCGGTTAACATAGGTTTCGTCTACTGCTGAGGTTACCAACTTGCCTTACGAACGCCAGGAATCTTACCCTGAAGTGCGAGTTGTCTAAATTTAATGCGAGAGATGCCAAACTGACCGACATACCCACGAGCACGTCCCGTGAGGGCACAACGATTTTTAACGCGCGTAGGGCTTGCATTGCGTGGGAGCTTTTGAAGTCCCTCGTAATCTCCTGCCTCAATGAGTGCTTGACGCTTTTCAGCGTAGCGTTCAACGGCACGTTTTTTCTTTTCGTTTCTGGCTATCCAGGATTTTTTTGCCATAATTAAGCAGTCTGTGTTTGAGTTCTGTTTCTGAACGGCATTCCAAAGTGGCTTAGAAGCGCATAAGCTTCCGAATCGGTTTGTGCCGTCGTCACAAAGGTGATATCCATGCCATGGACCTTGTCCACTTTATCGACATCAATTTCTGGGAAAATCGTGTGCTCTTTTACACCCATATTGTAGTTCCCGCGACCGTCGAATCCTTTGTCTGGGACTCCTTGGAAGTCACGTGTACGGGGGAGAGTAAGGTTGATAAAACGATCGAGAAATTCGTACATCACGCGGCCACGCAATGTTACTTTTGCTCCAATCGCCATCCCTTCACGAAGTTTGAAGTTCGAAATGGATTGCTTGGCTGTCGTAAGGACGGCATGCTGACCGGTGATAAGACCTAGATTTTCTTGAATAGTCTCTAGGGCTTTACGGTCTGTGATCGCGTCTCCAGCGCCCACATTTAAGACGATTTTTGTGAGCTTCGGCGCTTCCATTTGATTCTTGTACTCAAACTCTTCCATGAGTTTGGGAACAAGGTCATCCTTATATACCTGATGTAGTCTTGCTAAGGCCATGATTATTTGTCTATGAGTTCATCAGAAACCTTGGCGACACGTACCCAACGAGCAGGTTTGTTGCCGTCGGCTTCAATTCGGGTGCGTCCAACACGTGTTGGCTCTCCTGAGGATGGGTCTACGACCATCACATTGGAGATATGAATCGCAGCTTCACGCTTGATTCGTCCACCTTGTTGATTTTCTTGAGACGGTTTGTCGTGGTGTGTTCGTAGGTTCACCCCTTCCACAAGCACGCGCTCCTTGGATGGGAAGACCATCAACACACGACCTTTGGTCCCTTTGTCATTGCCGGCGATGACCATTACTTCGTCGCCCTTTTTGACATTTAATTTTGGTTGTGACTTACTTTTTCTAGGCATAAGGCTATTCTCTTGCGTTTAGAGTACCTCTGGGGCAAGGGATACGATTTTCATGAAGCTCTTTTCACGCAATTCACGTGCGACAGGGCCAAAAATACGGGTCCCGACGGGCTCATTATCTTTGTTGATGACAACCGCTGCGTTTTCATCAAAACGGATGTAACTACCATCTTTGCGACGTACATCGTATTTGGTGCGGACAACGACAGCCTTGACGACCTCCCCTTTTTTGACGTTTCCGCCAGGGAGTGCTGTTTTGACAGATGCAGAGATAATATCTCCCACCTTGGCGTAACGACGGCGTGTATCACCAAGAACCTTGATACACATGATCTTTTTAGCGCCAGAGTTATCTGCAGATTGTAAGATGCTTTCTTGTTGGATCATGATTACTTCGCTTTTTCGAGAATCTCAACGAGTCTCCATGTTTTATTCTTGGAAAGAGGACGTGTCGACATGATTTGCACCGTGTCGCCTTCACCTGCTTTGTTCTCTTCGTCGTGGGCCATGTACTTGGTCGTCTTTTTGATAAACTTCCCATAAATGGGGTGTTTTACCTGACGGTCCACAGTTACGACGATACTTTTGTCCATCTTGTTACTCACAACTTTTCCGATACGAGTACGACGGGTCGTACGCTCTTCGGGTGTTGAGTGGATGGCTGCGTCAGTTGTGACGTTTTTTTCTTCAGTCGACATAGTAGGTTACGCGCCTTGTTTTTCAGTGATGATCGTTTCGATGCGAGCAATCTCTTTTCGAGTCACACGTAGTGCTGTAGGGTTTTCTAATTGCCCAGATACGGCTTTTTTAAAGCGCATATCACGCAGCGACTTGCGATTCTCTTCGAGGCGGGTTTCTAAATCCGCGACCGATAATTCTCTAAGTTCTGTCGGTTTGGTTGCTTTCATCGTTGTGTTGTTTGAGTTTCGTTCGTTGTGAGATATAGGTGATGGCCAGCTCGAGGCTTAAGCACCCGTGTAATCACGACGTTTCACAAATTTAGTTTTGATCGGAAGTTTGTGAGAGGCACGACGAAATGCTTCACGTGCTTTCTCTTCACTTACTCCAGAAATTTCAAAAAGAATTCGACCTGGCTTCACAGCCGCAATAAAATGGTCCAAAGCTCCCTTCCCTTTACCCATTCGAGTCTCTGCTGGTTTCGAGGTAACGGGACGATCAGGGAAAATGCGGATCCACGTTTGACCTTCACGATTCAGCGTACGGCTAATCGTAATACGACAAGCCTCAATTTGGCGTGAAGTAATGAACTTTGGCTCCAATGCTTTGAGTGCAAAGTTTCCAAAGGCGATTTGGTGTCCGCGACCTGCATTGCCTTTGAGCTTGTCTCTGTGGACGCGGCGGCGGGTAATTCGTTTTGGTTCTAACATAAGATCAACCTGTTTCTACTATCTCGAGATTATGCTTTCGCTTTGGATCGGTTTGAAGACCCAGCTCCGCGCCCGCCTGGACGACGTGAGCCTCGGCCCTTACGTTCACCACGCTGTGGCGCTTGTTGCTCTTCTTGCTTCGCAGATGAAGAGGCAGAGAGATCAACGTCTCCAAGCACTTCACCTTTAAAAATCCACACGCTTACACCAATCGAGCCATAGATCGTGTTGGCTGTATGGTTAGCATAGTCAATATCAGCACGAAGGGTATGTAAAGGCACACGTCCCTCCTTATAAGATTCTGTTCGCGCCATTTCAGCACCACCGAGACGACCAGAACAACGGACTTTAATACCTTGGGCATTGAGTTTCATCGCTCCTTGGATCGCATTCTTCATAGCACGACGAAACGAAACACGCCCTTCTAGCTGCTGACAAATATTTTGCGCGACGAGACTGGCGTCCACTTCTGGGCGCTTGATTTCAGATACATTGATCTGGACATCTTTACCCGTTTGCTTCTTCAACTCTTCACGAAGTTTCTCAATTTCCTCACCACCTTTTCCGATGATCACACCAGGGCGTGACGTGAAGAGATTCAAAAGAACTCGTTTTGGGGTACGTTCGATCCCAATCTTGGAAATCCCACCATTTTTGAGGCGGACGTTAAGATAGTCGCGAAGCTTTAAATCTTCGTGAAGCATCTCTGGTTGTTGGTCTTCAGAATACCAATTTGAATCCCACCCTCTGATGATGCCTAATCGTAACCCTACTGGATGCGTTTTTTGTCCCAAAGTGACTCCTATTTGGTCGTTTCTAGTTCAGTTTTTGGTCCAACAACCACTGTAATATGGCACGAGCGCTTGTTAATGCGATGCGCGCGACCTTGCGGTGCTGGTTGAATGCGTTTGAGGGTCATTCCCTCGTCAACAACAATTTTCTTGATCACGAGATCTTCGTTCTCGAAACTTTCGTCATCAAATTTGTCTCGTAAGTTCGCAGCTGCAGACTTGATCACCTTAGCCACATCGCCAGCCGCATCTTTTTTGGTAAATGCAAGCTTCTCAATGGCTTTTGCGACTGTGTTGCCGCGCACAAAGTCTGCCACAAGGCGAACTTTGCGAGGTGCACGTCGTAAGTGGCGCTGAATTGCACGCGCTTCAAGAAGCTCTACATCGGTTGTCTCGACGGTCTCTACCGCTTCAACGTCCTCAACTTGTACATCTGGTTGCTCGTCTGCCATGATTATTTCGCTTTCTTCATTGGGTGACCACGGAAGGTGCGTGTTGGTGAAAACTCACCAAGCTTGTGTCCAACCATGTTTTCTGTCACATATACTGGGATAAATTGCTTGCCGTTATGCACTGCAAACGTCATGCCGATAAAGTCTGGCGTGATCATCGAACCACGAGACCACGTCTTGATGACTTTTTTCTTTGTTTCGTTTTTTTGGGCATCAATCTTACGCTGAAGCTTGTAATGCACAAAAGGTCCTTTCTTTAGTGAACGAGGCATAGAGGTTTACTTTTATTTCTTAGCGTTACGGCGTCGTACGATAAATTTATTCGAGACCTTCTTGCGGTCACGAGTTTTCTTTCCTTTGGCCATTTGACCCCAAGGTGAGCGAGGGTGCCCACCAGAGGCTTTCCCTTCACCACCACCCATTGGGTGATCGACTGGGTTCATGGCAACCCCACGTGTTTGTGGGCGAATTCCTTTCCAACGTGAGCGTCCCGCTTTTCCACCTGTGGTATTAAAGTGGTCTGGGTTACTCGTCCTTCCAATGGTAGCCATACACTTCGAAGGCACACGACGAACTTCACCTGATGGAAGCTTAATCGTTGCATAATCTCCTTCCTTGGCCACTAGCTGTGCATTTGTACCCGCTGAGCGACAAAGTTGCGCTCCACGGCCTGGGTTAAGCTCAACAGCATGCAGTACCGTACCCAATGGGATATTGGAGAGTGGCATCGCACATCCAACATCTGGGTTCATCATTTGACGACTGTTTTTAACCGTATCACCGACCTTGAGCTTGTCTGGAGCAATAATGTAACGCTTCTCACCATCTGCATAAGAAAGTAATGCGATGCGTGCTGTGCGATTTGGATCATACTCAATGGTTTGCACCTTTGCTGGGATATCAAACTTGTTGCGTTTGAAATCAATCACACGATACTTACGCTTGTGCCCGCCGCCACGGTGACGTGACGTTTTGCGGCCATGGCTGTTGCGTCCGCCTGACTTATGGAGTCCTTCAGTTAGCCCTTTGTAAGGCCTATCGGTCGTGATGTTATCAAAAACCGGGGCAATACGGTGGCGTGTGCCTGGAGTGGTTGGTTTAAGCTGTCTTACGGCCATGGGTCTAGTTAGATTTCTTCAAAAATGTTGATTTCACCTTCACTAAGCGTCACAACAGCTTTTTTGTAGGGAGATGTGCGTCCAGCAACATATCCACTACGTGTAAAGCGTCCTTTTGGCTTAGATGGCATAATCATGGTATTGACCTTGGCCACTTTCACACCTGTGTAGGTCGATTCTATCGCCTCACGAATTTGAGGCTTTGTGGCATCCTTGGTCACTTTAAAAACGATTTTCTGACCTTCTTGCGAAAGGCGAGTCGTTTTCTCAGTTACTAATGGGTGGATCAAAACGCTCATGATTTGTCCTCACCAGAATCTTTTTTCGTTGTTTTCGTCGTCTTTTTGGCTGCAGGTTTGGCTGCTGATTTCTTCGCTGCGGTTGGCTTTGTAGCAGTTGACTTAGTAGCCGTCGATTTTGCAGCAGCTTTTTTCGGTGCAGCAGCTTTTTTGGTAGCCGTCGCTTTGGCTGCGGTTGTTTTGGCTGCGGTTGTTTTCTTAGCGGTCGTTTTCGCAGCTGCTTTAGGCTTCTCCTCTACATCCGCTGGCGTCTCAACCGTAACTTTGGCTGTTTCAGTGGCTTTCGTTGTAGATTTAGAGGCTGATTTAGTAGCTGTTGATTTCGACGCTGCTGTTTTTTTAGAACCTGCAAGTTTCTTCTCGAATTTCGCTTTGGCTGCCGCTTCAATCTTAGCTTGAGCTTCACTCACACGTGTTTCACGTGCTTTTTGCACTGCAGGATCCACCGCAAGTTGTGATTGTAACTCTTCGAGCCCACCCTCCAAAAACACCAACACTTCGGCATGCATAATATCATACGTGGTTGGCTTGTTGGATTCGAGCACTCGAACACCTGGCAAATTGCGTCCAGACTTGTAAATACTCTCCACTTTACCCGGCGTGAGCACAAGGATTTTCTTGCCTTCCAATCCAAGATTGGTCAAAGCTATTGCCATATCCTTGGTACGTGGAGTTTCAAAATCAAAATTCTCAACCACCATGACCCCTTCTTGGGTAGCTTTCAGGCTCAGTGCAGAACGTCTTGCTAGCTGAATTGCCTTTTTGGTCATGCTGAAATTGTAAGGGCGTGGTCTAGGACCATGGGCTGTACCTCCTCCACGAAGCAATGGAGACTTGATGTCACCACGACGTGCATTACCCGTACCCTTTTGCTTGAACAGTTTTTTTTGTTGAGCCGCGAATCTCGCCACGCTCTTTTGTTTTTGCTGTTCCTTGGCGTTTGTTGGCTTGGATGCGACGCACATCTTCAAACATCACTGTGCGATTTGGCTTAATGCCAAACACCGTTGCATCCAGCTCTACAGACTTGCCGTTTTTCTTTCCATCAATGGAGTAGACCTCTAGCTTCATGCAGCGGACTCCTCAGTTTTAAGATTCGTGATTTCAACAAAGCCTCCATTGGTACCAGGTACTGAACCCGTGATGAGTAGGATATTCTCCTCACTCATAATTTTGGCGACCTGAAGGTTTCTGACTTTAATACGATCGTTTCCGTAACGACCGGCCATTTTCATCCCCTTAAAAACGCGCGCAGGGTCTGATGACTGTCCAATCGATCCAGGAGCACGAAGACGGTTGTGCTGACCGTGTGTACTGTCGCCAACACCACCAAAGTTGTGGCGACGCACAACCCCACTGAACCCACGACCTTTAGATTTGCCGGCCACATGAACAAAGGTTCCAACCGTAAAAACATCCTCGATTTTCAGTACATCGCCCACTTTCATCCCTTCAGGAGCGACCCCTCTGAACTCTCTGATCATACGCTTAGCGCCAGCTTCAGCTTTGTTCAGGTGTCCCATCAGCGCTTTGGAGACATTTTTTTCTTTTTTGTCGAACGATGCTACTTGAATGGCATCGTATCCGTCGACATCCGCTGTTTTAATTTGAGTAACAACCGCATCTGGCACTTCAATGACCGTCACAGGTACACTGCGACCATCTTCTGCATAGATGCTTGTCATCCCAATTTTCTTACCGACTAATCCGCTCATGATGGATGGGTATTGCTAGGTTACTGACCTATTGTTTACACTTTAATCTCAATGCCAACACCTGAAGGAAGCTCCAGCTTCATCAAGGCATCAACGGTTTGAGGTCCTGTAGAAAGAATATCGATGAGTCGCTTGTGCGAACGATATTCAAACTGTTCTGCTGACTTCTTGTCCACGTGGACCGATCGGTTCACTGAAAAAATCGTCTTCTTAGTTGGCAACGGAATCGGACCGGAGACAATGGCACCAGTCGATTTAACAGTTGCAATGATCTTTTCAGCAGACTTATCGATCAAATTGTGATCGTAAGATTTCAGCTTAATTCTAATTTTGGTTTCTATCGCCACGGGTTGTCCTGACTTTAGTCTGTAATTTTAGTGACGACACCGGCACCCACGGTACGGCCACCCTCGCGAATCGCAAAGCGTAGACCTTCCTCCATGGCTATCGGCATAATCAACTCCACTTCCAACTTCACATTGT
>Ga0129352_10521944_pt1 | contig 16311 bp, 11 predicted proteins | sample CPBNA1_6_FD_105429 | JGI IMG/M metagenome (GOLD analysis project Ga0129352, IMG submission 105429) | Freshwater to marine salinity gradient microbial communities from Chesapeake Bay, USA - CPBay_Sum_27_0.2_RNA1 (Metagenome Metatranscriptome) | ecosystem: Environmental > Aquatic > Marine >... | reverse complement strand
CGGCTCCCATTTTGGCCGCCATAGCTCAGCTGGTAGAGCAGCTCACTTGTAATGAGAAGGTCCCGAGTTCGATTCTTGGTGGCGGCACCATGACAGTGTGCAGGATGGTCGAAGGGAGGCGTTGAAACGCGGCGTTTAACCGGTGTTTCTTCAGGTTTAGGATCGGTTGGGGTACGAAAAGAATTCTGGCGAGAGCCTGAGTCAACACAATAGTAGGCCGTGTGAAGAAACATACGAGCACTGTGTAGTGAGACGTCGGAGGAGGCGCGAAACGCAGGACAATTTAAGGACAAAGGTGGGGTTCCCGAGTGGTCAAAGGGATCAGACTGTAAATCTGACGGCTGAGCCTTCGAAGGTTCGAATCCTTCCCCCACCACCATATTTTGGAACGGGATTGCGGGTATAGTTCAAAGGTAGAACCTCAGCCTTCCAAGCTGATGATGCGGGTTCGAGTCCCGCTACCCGCTCCAAGCATTGGGCGCCAACGAGTGCCTATGAGATGAGTTTATGGCAGTGCCACAAAACTCGCTGAGGCTCTGGTTCCGGCTTGAGCTGACGCTCACATAGCTCAGTCGGTAGAGCACTTCCTTGGTAAGGAAGAGGTCATCGGTTCAAATCCGATTGTGAGCACCATTTGTTGCGGCTGAGACTGATCTTGGCCAAAGCGGTAAAGGGTCCATGCTTTGCGTGGTGCATTGGTAAGAAAAGACAGAAGGTCGCGGGCAGGGTTGCTTGCCTGACAATAGCTACCATCTGGGCATGTAAGAGGAAAAAAAATTGGGCAAAGAGAAATTTGAGAGAACTAAACCGCACGTAAACGTCGGAACGATTGGTCACGTAGACCATGGTAAGACGACGTTGACGGCGGCGTTGACGAAGGTGTGCGCGGAAGCTTTCGGAGGAGAGGTGAAGGCGTTTGACCAGATTGATAATGCTCCGGAAGAGCGAGAGCGCGGCATAACGATTGCGACGTCTCATGTTGAGTATGAGAGTGATAAGCGTCACTACGCACACGTTGACTGTCCTGGGCACGCTGACTATGTGAAGAACATGATCACGGGTGCGGCACAGATGGATGGAGCGATTCTGGTGGTATCAGCTGCAGATGGTCCTATGCCGCAAACTCGAGAGCACATTTTGCTGTCGCGTCAGGTCGGTGTGCCCCGGATTGTTGTGTTCATGAACAAAGCGGACATGGTCGACGACGAAGAGTTGTTGGAGCTGGTGGAGATGGAAGTTCGTGAACTTCTGGATACCTATGAGTTTCCTGGAGACGATACGCCAATCGTTATTGGCTCGGCGCTGAAGGCGCTTGAGGGTGATGCGGATGCGGCGGCGAAGGTCCGGGAGTTGGTAGAGGTTCTGGACGATTACATACCTGAGCCTGAGCGAGCGGTAGACCTGCCCTTTTTGATGCCGATAGAAGATGTGTTCTCGATATCGGGTCGCGGTACGGTTGTGACGGGTCGAGTAGAGCGTGGGATTGTCTCGGTTGGTGATGAGATAGAGATCATTGGCATAAAAGAGACACAGACGACGACGTGTACTGGAGTTGAGATGTTCCGCAAGCTGCTGGACGAAGGTCGAGCGGGAGAGAACGTAGGTGTTCTGTTGCGTGGCACGAAGCGTGAAGAGGTAGAGCGTGGTCAGGTGCTGGCGGTACCGGGATCAATCACCCCGCACACGAAGTTCGAAGCGGAAGTTTATGTTTTGAGCAAGGACGAAGGTGGTCGCCACACGCCATTTTTTAAGGGATATCGGCCGCAATTTTACTTCCGTACGACGGACGTAACCGGTGCGTGTGAGCTGCCTCAGGATGTTGAGATGGTGATGCCGGGTGACAATGTGAACATGGTGGTTGAGTTGATTTGTCCGATTGCGATGGATGAAGGCTTACGCTTTGCGATCCGCGAGGGTGGTCGCACGGTAGGTGCAGGCGTTGTTGCTAAGGTGATTGAATAAGCACTGAGGTCTTGTTCAGGGCTGCTGCGATTGTAGTAGCCCGATGAAGAAGTAGGGTTCACGATTGAATTAGGTTGTTTTACAGCCTAATCGTGGACCGACTTTAGGCCAGTAGCTCAATTGGCAGAGCAGCGGTCTCCAAAACCGCAGGTTGGGGGTTCGATTCCCTCCTGGCCTGCCACCTCTGTATGAGGCGGGCTAAGCCACGGTATGTGAAGTGTCGCAACAGAATAGTGTGGCTCTGAAGCGTGAAAAGAACATTTGGAATGTGTGTCGGTAAGACAACATTTTTATTAGGGTAAAAGCTTTGAGCACAAAGACAGAAACGACCTCCAGCGGATCACTCGACTGGCTTAAATGGCTTGTGGTCGGGGCGTTGATGTGTGGTGGCGTATACGGTAACTGGTATTTTCAGGACGAGTCGCTGTTAATACGGGTGTTGGCGTTGTTGGTTGGCGCTGGATTGGCCGCTTTCATCGCGGTGCAGACTGAACGTGGCCGCAGTGTCTGGGGGTTGCTGAAAGACGCCCGGACTGAAGTGCGTCGGGTGGTCTGGCCCAGCAACCAGGAAACGACCCAGACCACGTTAGTCGTGTTGGTGTTGGTTTTGGTATTTGCTTTGATCCTTTGGGGTCTAGATTCTTTTTTGAGCTGGGTCGTCAGCTCCGTGATTGGGTAAAGGGGCGGATCGCATTATGTCGAAGAAGTGGTACGTCGTTCACGCCTATTCAGGGTATGAGAAGAACGTTGCTCGCGCGCTGACCGAGCGCGTTGAATTATCTAATTTGCAGGATTGTTTTGGTGAGATTCTCGTGCCTACGGAAGAGGTTGTAGAGATGCGAGCAGGGCAGAAACGCCGCAGCGAGCGAAAATTCTTCCCGGGGTATGTATTGGTAGAAATGGAATTAAACGATGATACCTGGCACTTGGTTAAAGAAACGCCTCGTGTGATGGGCTTTATCGGCGGAAAGGCAGATCAGCCGGCGCCTTTAACGGAGCGAGAAGCCGCAGCGATTCTGGATCGGGTCGCCGCTGGTAGCGAGAAAGCCACACCCAAGACGGTGTTTGAACCTGGCGAAATTGTTCGAGTCATTGATGGGCCGTTTAACGATTTCAATGGCGTAGTTGAAGAGGTGAACTATGAGAAAAACCGTCTTCAGGTTGCCGTAACAATTTTTGGCCGGTCAACACCGGTCGAGTTGGACTTCGGTCAAGTAGAAAAGGGCTAGTCCCTTCCCGGGGAGTGTTGTGTGGCCTGAGTTGCCATCGCACGTTTGGACCCATCGTCTCGCTGATAAATTGGCGAGCTAAGGAGTTAAAATGGCTAAGAAAGTAGAAGCCTATATCAAGCTGCAGGTTCCTGCAGGTCAGGCTAATCCAAGTCCGCCCGTGGGGCCGGCATTGGGTCAGCACGGTGTGAATATCATGGATTTCTGCAAAGCATTCAATGCGCAAACGCAGTCGACGGAAGCGGGTACTCCGATTCCGGTGGTGATTACTGTGTATGCGGATCGCAGCTTTACGTTCATCACCAAAACGCCACCTGCCGCTGTGTTACTCCAAAAAGCAGCGAATATCAGTAAAGGTAGTAGCACCCCCAATACAGTGAAGGTGGGAAAGGTGAACCGTGCGCAGCTCGAAGAGATTGCGCAAATCAAAATGCCAGACCTGACAGCTGCGGATATGGACGCTGCTGTGCGAACCATCGCCGGCACCGCGCGGGCTTCGGGCATTGATGTGGAGGGTGTAGAATGAGCAAAATGACGAAGCGCATGCGCGCAATTGCAGAAAAGGTCGATCCTCAAAAAGCCTATGCTATTGATGAAGCTGTGGCGCTCTTATCAGAGCTGGCGAAGAGCAAGTTTACAGAATCCATTGACGTTTCGGTAAACCTCGGTGTTGACCCCCGTAAATCGGATCAGGTTGTTCGTGGTGCAACCACTCTACCTCATGGCTCTGGTAAGACGGTACGGGTTGCCGTATTTGCCCAGGGCGAGAATGCAGACACAGCGACGGCCGCGGGCGCCGACGTGGTTGGATTCGAGGATCTAGCAGAGCAAGTGAAGGGTGGTAACCTGGACTTCGACGTTGTCATCGCCACCCCGGACGCAATGCGTATTGTGGGCCAGCTAGGCAAGGTCCTTGGGCCGCGAGGATTAATGCCCAATCCGAAGACGGGGACGGTGACCGTGGATGTCGCGACAGCGGTGCAAAATGCCAAAGCGGGTCAGGTTCAGTTCCGCACCGACAAGGCCGGTATTATTCATGGCAGCGTTGGTCAGGTCGGCTTTGACGTGCAGGCTGTCAAAGCCAATGTAGAGGCGCTGCTGGGCGATTTAAAGAAAGCGAAGCCGGCGTCTGCAAAAGGGGTTTACCTTAAAAAAATAACCCTTTCGACAACGATGGGCCCGGGTCTTGCGATAGACCAGGCGTCATTAGAAGTATAGAAAAGAAAAGTTTTGGAGACCTGGAGCGTTCAAGAGCGCTTCAGGGTCGTCAAAAACCGTTAAGGGGCCGTGCTCGTCGTTAGGCGAACACCCAATTGGTTCTCTGTCGCAGACGAGAACAAGATCCTGGCAACGCATCTAAGCGCTGCTGCGGATCGACGATTAGGCAGGTCTTAAAAATACCACCTTACGTAGACGGCGGGCTGTAGAGATACAGTCGTAGCTCTTCTAAGTAACACGGCATGTTCTCATGCACTGATTGCTGATTAGGCTACCCAGGTGCCGTAAATGTGTAAACGGGTGTTTAGGCGCCCAAACAGGAGAAGCAAGTGGCATTAAGGCTCGAGCAAAAGCAACAGATCGTTGCTGAAGTGAATGAGATTGCCGCATCTGCTTTGTCGGCAGTAGTTGCAGACTATCGTGGTCTTACAGTCGCCGAGATGACCGATATGCGTGTTAAAGCGCGTGATAACGGCATATATCTGCGGGTTGTACGTAATACGTTGGCGAAAAGAGCAGTGGAAGGTACCGATTATGAATGTCTCGATGAGGTGTTTGTCGGCCCTACACTATTGGCGTTCTCGCAAGAGGACCCAGGTTCTGCCGCACGGCTATTAAAAGATTGCGCAAAAGAGTATGACGCCCTGGAGGTCAAGGCGTTGGCGATTGGCGGAGAAATGCTGACGGCGGATCAAATTGATCTGGTCGCGAAGCTTCCGACGCTAGACGGTGCCCGCGCATTATTACTCTCAGTATTGCAAGCCCCGATCACCAAGTTCGCTCGTACTTTGAATGAAGTACCTGGGAAACTGGTGCGCACGGTGGCGGCTGTCCGAGATCAGAAACAAGCGGAATCTTAGGCCTCGTCAAACAGGTCAAAAGAAATTTAGATTGCTAGGTTATTTAGGAGAAAGAAATGGCATTGTCCAAAGATGAAATTTTAGACGCCATCGCAGAGATGAGCGTTATGGAAGTAGTCGAACTGGTTCAGGCAATGGAAGAGAAGTTCGGCGTTTCCGCAGCAGCAGCAGTTGCAGCAGCACCCGCCGCCGGCGGTGGTGATGGTGGTGGCGAGGCAGCGGCCGAGAAGGACGAATTCGACGTCGTGCTCACGGCTGCAGGTGATAAGAAAGTCAACGTGATCAAGGCGGTACGCGCGATCACGGGTCTAGGTCTGAAAGAGGCCAAAGGGCTTGTTGACGAAGCGCCGTCTCCGGTCAAGGAAGCGGTCGGCAAAGATGAAGCCGAAGACCTCAAAAAACAGCTGGAAGAAGCTGGCGCAACTGTAGAACTTAAGTAGTTGTAGTCGATTTAATCGATTGCTCTATCATAGTCATATAGTTGCAACGAATGGCTGGTCCTCGAGGGAGAATGTCTCGAGGCGCCGGCCTTTTGTGGTTGGTTTGGAGTATTCTGCTCTGATCGCAACCTTCAATCGTAAATGCATCGCTTTACCAAGCGTGGGAGATTCGAATGGCGTATAGCTTTACTGAAAAAAAGCGTATTCGTAAGGACTTCGGGAAATTGTCAGAATCGATGGGCTTACCCTATCTTTTGGCGATACAGGTCGATTCCTACAATAAATTCCTACAGTTAGAAGCCAATTCTGAAGGCCGCAACGAAGCCGGGCTGCATGCCGCCTTTCGTTCAGTATTTCCTATTGTCAGCTACTCCGGTAGCGCCGCACTTGAATATGTGGACTACCGATTAGGGGAGCCGGTATTTGATGTCAAAGAGTGTGTTTCCCGAAGCATTACTTACGCTGCGCCGCTGCGGGTGAAAGTGCGATTGATAATTTATGATCGAGAATCCTCAAACAAAGCCGTCAAGGACGTCAAAGAGCAGGAAGTCTACATGGGCGAAATTCCGCTCATGACTGAGAATGGGACCTTCGTTATTAACGGCACTGAACGGGTTGTGGTTTCACAGCTGCATCGTTCACCGGGCGTTTTCTTTGACCACGACCGCGGGAAAACTCATTCCTCAGGAAAGTTGCTCTACAATGCTCGAGTGATTCCTTATCGTGGATCATGGCTCGACTTTGAGTTCGACCCGAAAGATTGTGTGTTTGTCCGGATAGACCGCCGGCGTAAACTGCCCGCGACCATCATTCTGCGCGCTTTAGAATATTCCAGTGAGGAGATCCTCTCTTCGTTTTTTGACACCAACACGTTTTTCATCAAAGACGGAGAAGTTTCGATAGAGTTGGTGGCCGAGCGTCTGCGGGGCGATGTTGCCACGTTCGACATTGCTGATGACCAAGGCGAAGTGATTGTTGAAGTCGGGCGCAGAATTACCGCCCGTCATGTGCGCATGTTAGAAGAAAGTGGCATGAAAACGCTCGCGGTACCGCGGGATTATCTGCTCGAGCGTGTGGTCGCTAACGACATAGTTGACGAATCAACCGGTGAAGTAGCGGTCGCATGCAATACGGTGATCAACGAGGAAGTTCTTGAACAGTTGTTCGAACTCAATGTTGCGCAACTGCAAACCATCTACACGAACGATCTAGATTGCGGTCCTTTTGTTGCGGATACGCTGCGTATCGACCCCACCCGTACAAAGCTGGAAGCATTGGTCGAAATTTACCGCATGATGCGCCCCGGCGAACCGCCGACCAAAGAGGCGGCGGAAAATCTGTTTAATAATTTGTTCTTCTCCAATGAGCGCTATGACCTGTCGGCCGTAGGGCGTATGAAGTTTAATCGTCGGCTGGGTAGAGAGGAGATCGTGGGTGACGGTATTCTCGACCGGGAAGATATTGTCGATGTTCTGAAAACATTGATTGATATTCGCAATGGTAAGGGCTCGGTTGATGACATTGATCACCTCGGTAATCGTCGGGTGCGGTCTGTCGGTGAGATGGCCGAAAACCAATTCCGAGTGGGGCTGATTCGGGTTGAACGAGCCGTGAAAGAACGATTGAGCCTCGCAGAATCTGAAGGCCTGATGCCCCAGGATATGATTAATGCGAAGCCGGTCGCTGCCGCGATTAAAGAGTTTTTTGGCTCGTCACAGTTATCGCAGTTTATGGATCAAAATAATCCGCTGTCAGAAGTGACGCACAAGCGACGTGTATCTGCATTGGGCCCTGGTGGGCTGACCCGCGAACGAGCCGGTTTTGAGGTGCGAGACGTGCACCCCACCCACTACGGCCGGGTATGTCCGATCGAGACCCCGGAGGGGCCGAACATCGGCTTGATCAATTCACTGGCAACTTATGCCCGAACAAACAATTATGGGTTTTTAGAATCTCCCTACCGTAAGGTTGTCGATGGGGTGGTGACGGATCAAATAGAATATTTGTCGGCCATTGATGAAGCGAATTACGTGATCGCGCAGGCAAGTGCGCCCTTGAATGACAAGGGTGAATTCGAAGGTGAGCTGATTGATGTGCGCCATCAGAACGAATTTGCGAAAACGACGCAAGAGAATATTGATTTCATGGACGTATCACCCAAGCAGGTGGTATCTGTAGCGGCATCACTGATTCCTTTTTTGGAGCATGACGACGCGAACCGAGCGCTGATGGGCTCCAACATGCAACGCCAGGCGGTACCAACGCTGCGCGCCGAGAAGCCGCTCGTGGGCACGGGTATGGAACGCGATGTTGCCCGGGATTCCGGGGTATGTGTTATTGCCAGTCGCGGCGGAGTAGTCGACAGCGTGGATGCCGCGCGCATTGTTGTGCGTGTCTCAGATGAAGAAACTCAGGCGGGCGAAGCCGGGGTGGATATTTATAATCTGACCAAGTTCACTCGATCGAATCAAAACACCTGCATAAACCAGCGGCCACTGGTTAAGCCAGGCGACATTATTGCGCGTGGCGACACGTTAGCTGACGGGCCGTCTGTCGATATGGGCGAATTAGCACTCGGGCAAAATATGCGTATCGCGTTTATGCCGTGGAATGGCTACAACTACGAAGATTCGATTTTGGTCTCGGAACGGGTGGTGAAAGAAGATCGGTTTACCAGCATCCATATTCAGGAGTTGACCTGTATTGCCCGGGATACCAAGTTGGGACCTGAAGAGGTTACCTGTGATATCCCTAACGTAGGTGAGGGTGCTTTATCGAAACTCGACGAGTCCGGTGTTGTATACATCGGTGCTGAAGTCGGCGCGGGAGATATTCTGGTGGGCAAGGTCACTCCAAAAGGAGAGACACAACTGACGCCAGAAGAAAAACTGTTGCGCGCGATCTTCGGCGAGAAGGCCTCTGACGTAAAAGATACGTCACTGCGAGTGCCTACGAGTGTTAAGGGTACAGTCATTGATGTGCAGGTCTTCACCCGGGATGGCGTGGAGAAAGACCAGCGCGCGATCGACATCGAACAAGCGCAGCTGTCCACCATTCGGAAAGACTTGGATGATGAGTACCGAATTGTTGAGATCGCGACCTATGAGCGATTGCAGCGTGCCCTGCTGGACCAAAAAGCGGCCAGTGCGCCGGGTAAAGCCAAAGGGTTAACCATTGACCAGGAGTATCTGGACAGCTTGGAGCCCGACGATTGGTTCAAAATCCGTATGCAAGACGATGCGCTCAACGCTCAGCTGGAAGGCGCAGAGGCACAGCTACAAGCGCGCAAAGCGGCCTTAGATGCTAAATACGCCGACAAGCGGGCTAAACTGGAGAGTGGTGACGACTTGGCCCCGGGTGTGCTGAAGATCGTGAAGGTCTATCTGGCGATCAAGCGACGTATTCAGCCGGGCGATAAGATGGCGGGACGACATGGAAACAAGGGAGTCATATCGGTGATTATGCCGGTTGAGGATATGCCCTTTGATGAGCATGGCGAGCCGGTGGATGTCGTGCTCAATCCGTTAGGTGTACCTTCTCGTATGAATGTTGGGCAGGTGCTTGAGACGCACCTGGGTTGGGCCGCACGCGGTGTTGGCGAGCGCATTAATGAAATGTTGGAACAGCAGCGCAAGGTTGCGGATATCCGTGGTTTTCTTGAAAAGGTCTATAACCAGGCCGGGCAAAGAGACACCGATCTGGCCTCGTTCAAGGATTCTGAAATCATTGAACTTGCGGAAAATCTGCGCGCGGGCGTCCCGATGGCCACCCCGGTGTTCGATGGCGCCGCCGAAGAAGAGATCAAAGGTATGCTCGAGCTAGCGGGACTGCCCGCCTCAGGACAAGCTCAGTTATACGATGGTCGCACAGGCGATGCCTTTGATCGTCCGACGACGGTCGGTTATATGTACATGTTGAAGCTCAACCATTTGGTCGATGACAAGATGCATGCGAGGTCTACCGGCTCTTACAGCTTGGTGACTCAGCAACCGCTTGGGGGTAAGGCCCAGTTTGGTGGTCAGCGCTTTGGTGAGATGGAAGTGTGGGCGTTAGAAGCGTACGGCGCGGCCTACACCTTGCAGGAAATGCTCACGGTGAAGTCCGATGACGTCAACGGCCGAACCAAGATGTACAAGAACATTGTGGATGGTAATTATCAGATGGAGCCAGGCATGCCTGAATCGTTTAACGTTTTGGTCAAGGAAATACGCTCTTTGGGTATCAACATCGAACTGGAATCTGAATAAGCCGCCCTAGGGAATAAGGAGAAAGATCTTGAAAGACTTACTTAACTTACTAAAAGCCCAGGGCAGCGTGGATGAGTTTGACTCTTTGCGTATTGGCCTGGCGTCGCCTGAGATGATTCGTTCTTGGTCCTTTGGAGAGGTCAAGAAGCCGGAAACCATTAACTATCGCACATTCAAACCCGAGCGTGATGGCCTCTTTTGTGCCCGCATCTTTGGGCCGACCAAAGACTATGAATGTCTCTGCGGTAAATATAAGCGCCTCAAGCATCGTGGTGTCATTTGCGAAAAGTGTGGTGTTGAGGTCACGCTGACGAAAGTGCGTCGTGAGCGCATGGGCCACATAGAACTGGCCTGCCCAACGGCCCATATATGGTTTTTGAAGTCATTACCTTCGCGCATTGGTCTGTTGCTTGATATGACTCTGCGCGATATTGAACGCGTGCTGTACTTCGAATCGTTTGTCGTGATTGATCCGGGGTTAACGGATTTAGAAACCAGTCAGTTACTGACAGACGAGGAGTACTACGCAAAGCTCGAAGAATTTGGCGACGAATTCGACGCGCGTATGGGCGCAGAAGCCATTCAGGAACTGCTGATGGCGCTGGACATGGATGCGGAGATCGCGCACTTGCGCGAAGAGATACCTGCGACGAATTCTGAGACAAAAATCAAAAAGTTTTCGAAACGCCTCAAATTGATGGAGGCTTTCGTTAAATCAGGGAACAAACCGCAATGGATGGTGATGACGGTTTTACCGGTACTGCCACCCGACTTGCGTCCATTGGTGCCGCTGGATGGCGGGCGTTTTGCGACCTCGGATCTCAACGACCTTTATCGTCGGGTGATCAATCGCAACAATCGACTCAAGCGCCTGCTGGATCTGTCCGCACCGGATATTATCGTGCGTAATGAAAAACGTATGCTGCAGGAATCTGTAGACGCGTTATTGGACAACGGTCGACGTGGTCGAGCAATTACAGGGTCTAACAAGCGCCCTCTCAAATCACTCGCGGATATGATCAAAGGCAAGCAGGGCCGCTTCCGTCAAAACCTGCTGGGTAAACGCGTAGATTATTCAGGTCGATCGGTCATCGTAGTTGGGCCGACGCTGAAGCTGCATCAGTGTGGCCTGCCCAAGAAAATGGCATTGGAGTTATTCAAGCCGTTTATTTTCGGAAAGCTTGAAGAGCGCCAATTGGCGACGACAATCAAAGCCGCCAAGAAAATGGTTGAGCGTGAAACCACGGAAGTATGGGACATTCTGGCCGAGGTGATTCGCGAGCATCCGGTATTGCTTAACCGGGCCCCCACGCTTCACCGTCTGGGTATACAGGCGTTCGAGCCGGTACTGATTGAAGGCAAAGCCATTCAGCTTCATCCACTCGTATGTGCGGCTTACAATGCCGACTTCGATGGAGACCAAATGGCGGTCCATGTGCCTTTAACGCTGGAAGCCCAGCTTGAAAGTCGTGCACTCATGATGTCTACCAACAACATTCTTTCGCCTGCCAGTGGAGAGCCCATCATCGTGCCGTCCCAGGACGTTGTACTGGGGGTTTACTACATGACGCGTGACAAAGTGAATGTTGCCGGTGAAGGCACCGTATTTGCGGACATACAGGAAGCGCATCGCGCTTATCATTCTGGTCAAGTTAATCTGCATGCGAGGGTACGGGTGCGTATCGAAGAACATGTGGTAGATGACGAAGGGACAATGCAGCAGTCTCGCACGATGTACGACACCACGGTCGGGCGTGCGTTGCTCTATAACATCGTGCCCAAAGGCCTACCCTTCAGTCTGGTCAACAAGGCCATGGATAAAAAGTCGATTTCTAACCTGATGAACGATTGTTATCGCCGTTGTGGATTGAAAGATACTGTCATCTTTGCGGATCAGCTGATGTATACCGGGTTTGCTCACTCGACGGCCTCGGGGTCTTCGATTGGTGTAGAAGATTTTGTCATACCCGCGGTAAAGAGCACGATCATCGGAGAAGCGGCGGAAGAGGTCGCAGATATTGAAACTCAATATGCATCCGGCTTGGTAACCCAGGGTGAGAAGTATAATAAAGTGGTCGACATCTGGTCCCGCGCGAACGACCTGGTAGCGCGATCGATGATGGACGGTATTTCCAAGGAAACCGTGGTCAACCGCGAGGGTGAAGACGAAGAGCAAGCGTCGTTTAACTCGGTATTTATCTACGCTGACTCCGGAGCTCGGGGATCACCCGCGCAGATTCGTCAGCTCGCCGGTATGCGTGGCCTCATGACGCGCCCCGATGGCAGCATCATTGAAAATGCGATAACGGCGAACTTCCGAGAAGGGCTAACGGTTAATGAGTATTTCATATCGACCCACGGTGCTCGTAAAGGCCTTGCAGATACAGCGTTAAAGACAGCTAACTCCGGGTACTTAACACGGCGCTTGGTAGACGTCGCGCAAGACGTGGTGATTACTGAAGTCGATTGTGGAACCGATCAGGGTCTATATACGACTGCGATCATTGAAGGAGGTGACGTAGTTGAGCCTCTTGGGGACCGTGTGCTTGGCCGAGTTATTGCCCGAGATGTGCTGGACGTTGATGGTAAAAGTGTATTGATCCCAGCAGGTACGGTGATTGATGAAGCATGGGTTGATTACTTAGAAGAAGCGAGCGTCGATGAGTTGTGGGTGCGAAGCCCGATCAGCTGTTTGACCACTTATGGCGTATGCGCCACGTGTTACGGTCGCGATCTGGCTCGAGGACACCTGGTGAACGTCGGTGAGAGTGTTGGTGTCATCGCCGCTCAATCAATTGGTGAACCGGGTACGCAGTTAACGATGCGTACGTTCCACATTGGAGGTGCTGCTTCGCGAGCCACGGCCATTGATAACATTCAGGTCAAACATGGCGGAAGTGTCAGGCTTCATAACTTGAAAACCGTGACACGCGAGTCGGGTGAACTGGTCGCGGTTTCTCGTTCGGGTGAAATTGCCGTTGCAGATGAGCATGGCCGTGAGCGCGAGCGCTACAAGCTGCCTTATGGGGCTGTGATCTCCGTTGCTGATGGTGATGCAGTCGATGCAGGACAGGTGATTGCACAATGGGACCCCCATACGCACCCCATCGTTGCTGAAGTGGCGGGTATCGTCGAATTGGTAGAGATGGAAGAAGGATTGTCCATTAATCGTCAAACGGATGAACTGACCGGCTTAACCAATATTACCGTGTTAGACCCGAAGGACCGAGCGAGCGCGGCAAAAGATTTGCGTCCCGCCGTGCGTCTGGCTGATGAAGAGGGAAACCAGCTGAATTTGCCAGGTACAGATGTGCCCGCGAACTACTATATGCCCTCCGGCGCTATTCTCAGCATGGAAGGGAATTCCCGCATTGGGGTGGGTGACATCATCGCGCGTATTCCTCAGGAAGGGTCAAAAACACGCGATATCACCGGTGGTTTGCCTCGGGTGGCTGATCTGTTCGAAGCGCGTAAGCCAAAAGAGCCCGCGATACTTGCGGAGGCCACGGGCACAGTGAGCTTCGGTAAAGAGACCAAGGGTAAGCGTCGTCTGGTGATTACCCCGTCTGATGGGGATCCGGTGGAAACATTGATCCCGAAATGGCGGACCATTGGTGTCTTCGACGGTGAGCATGTGGAGAAAGGCGAGGTGGTCTGCGATGGACCATTCAGTGCACACGACATTCTTCGCCTTCAAGGGGTAGAAGAACTTGCAAAATATATCGTGAACGAAATCCAGGAAGTTTACCGCCTGCAGGGCGTTAAGATTAACGATAAGCACATAGAAGTGATCGTGCGACAAATGCTGCGAAAGGTTGAGGTGCAAAGCTCTGGCGAATCCGAACTGATTCGCGGGGAACAGCTGGAATACACACGCATTCGTGAAATTAACGAGGCGTTGAGTGCTGAAGGTCGCGAACCTGCTGGTTTCCAACGGATCCTGCTGGGTATCACTAAGGCTTCGCTGGCGACGGAATCGTTCATTTCTGCTGCCTCATTCCAGGAAACGACTCGCGTCTTAACAGAAGCCGCGGTGACCGGTAAGCAGGATTTCCTGCGCGGATTGAAAGAAAACGTAGTTGTTGGGCGTTTGATTCCATCGGGTACCGGTTTGACGTATCACAAGGAACGCAAAGAGCGGAAATTGGCTGAGGCACAAGCTGATCTTGGGCCGTCGGCAGATGAAGTCGAACAGGCGTTAACGGAGGCGTTGTCTAGCCAAAGCGCAAGTCAAGCGGACAGCAGTGTGGAAGAGTGACCAGCGCTGGCATTGGGCCCAACCAGGCGTAATGCTAGGGCTTGTACCGAATCCGGGCAAAGCGTAGAATGCGCCGCCCGGATTCCCAAGCTGATCGCGCAAGACTGTATCAGTATACAAATAGAGGTTTTTAGTAGGAATGGCCACAATTAGCCAGTTGGTTCGTAAACCACGCAAGAGAAAAGTCGTAAAGAACATCGTGCCGGCGCTGCAAGCCTGCCCACAACGTCGTGGTGTGTGCACACGTGTCTACACCACCACGCCCAAGAAGCCAAACTCTGCGTTGCGTAAAGTGTGTCGCGTGCGTTTGACGAATGGATACGAGGTGACCTCTTACATCGGTGGCGAAGGCCACAATCTGCAGGAACACTCGGTGGTGCTCATACGCGGTGGCCGGGTTAAGGATCTACCCGGGGTGCGCTATCACACCATCCGCGGAACGTTAGACACGTCCGGGGTTGCAGATCGCAAGCAAGGTAGATCGAAGTACGGCACCAAGCGTCCTAAGTAAACATTCATCACGGGCTGTCTTGTTGGTTGCGATTGCTCGCATGACGCACCCTCTGCACAGTCCGATCATTTAAACAGAACAGTTTCTAGTAAGGGCCCTCAACATTAGGGATCTACCTGAAGCAAGGAGAAACACATGCCACGTCGTAGAGTTGTTGCAAAACGAGAAATTCTGCCGGACCCGAAGTTCCATAACCAAACAGTAGCCAAATTCATTAACCACGTGATGGTGAGTGGTAAGAAAGCCGTGGCCGAACGTATCGTTTATGGCGCGTTCGACCGAATTGTAGAACGCAATGCAGGGGCGGACCCGGTCGAAGTATTCGAAAATGCGCTGGAATCAATTGCGCCAATGGTCGAAGTCAAATCTCGCCGTGTAGGTGGCGCTACCTATCAGGTGCCTGTAGAGGTTCGCGCCTCGCGTCGCACCGCTCTGGCGATGCGCTGGTTGGTCGACAGCGCGCGCGCTCGCAGTGAAAAGGCAATGGCAGCGCGCCTTGCGGGCGAGTTGATGGATGCGTCCGAAGGACGTGGTGCCGCCGTCAAGAAGAAAGAAGATACTCACCGTATGGCGGATGCGAACAAAGCGTTCGCACATTACCGCTACTAGCTACATAAACCAAAAGGCGCTCAACTTCAGTCATCACGAAGCGACTCCATCGGTAAACGATCATGCCGCGTAGCACCCCGATTGCTAGGTACCGCAATATAGGTATCGTTGCCCATGTCGATGCGGGCAAAACAACCACCACTGAGCGTGTTTTGTTCTACACCGGGCTGTCGCATAAGATTGGGGAGGTGCATGATGGCGCTGCAACCATGGACTGGATGGCGCAGGAGCAAGAGCGCGGTATAACCATCACCTCTGCGGCAACGACCTGCTTCTGGCGGGGCATGCGCCAACAGTTTGATGAACACCGAATCAATATCATCGACACGCCGGGACACGTGGATTTCACCATTGAAGTGGAGCGCAGTCTGCGCGTTCTTGATGGTGCAGTTGTGGTCTTCTGTGGTACGTCCGGCGTGGAGCCACAGTCAGAAACGGTGTGGCGACAAGCCAATAAATATGAAGTCCCGCGGGTCGTCTTTGTTAATAAAATGGATCGTCAAGGCGCGGATTTCCTGCGAGTAGTCGATCAGATTCGCGACCGGCTGGGGGCAACTCCGGTGCCGATTCAACTCGCAATGGGCGCGGAAGAAAATTTCCGTGGCGTAATTGACCTGATAAAAATGAAAGCCATTCTTTGGAATGAACTCGATCAGGGTCTGACGTACGAAGAAGGTGATATTCCGACTGAACTGTTAGAGGATGCCGAGTATTGGCGAGAACAGTTGGTGGAGTGTGCAGCAGAAGCCAACGAAGAGTTGATGGACAAATATCTCGAGAACGGCGCATTGACGGCTGAAGACATCAAGGCTGGACTGCGCATCCGTACCCTTGCCAATGAAATTGTTCCAGCCCTGTGTGGGTCAGCGTTCAAAAACAAAGGGGTTCAGGCGGTGCTGGACGCGGTGGTTGATTTTTTACCGGCGCCCACTGAGGTCAAAGCGATTGAGGGAACGCTGGACAACGGTGAGACGGCG
>Ga0129352_10906637_pt1 | contig 16505 bp, 31 predicted proteins | sample CPBNA1_6_FD_105429 | JGI IMG/M metagenome (GOLD analysis project Ga0129352, IMG submission 105429) | Freshwater to marine salinity gradient microbial communities from Chesapeake Bay, USA - CPBay_Sum_27_0.2_RNA1 (Metagenome Metatranscriptome) | ecosystem: Environmental > Aquatic > Marine >... | reverse complement strand
GTTATTAAGAAAAATGTTAAGTTTTAAACGTCTTTCTTTTCCCCAGCGTCCTCAGCATCATCTGAAGATGATTCAGCGTTTGATTCTGCTTGTGGTTCTTCGGTTGTAGCATTATCCTCTGCAGCCACTTCCTCAGCTGTGGCGGTGCCTGTCGCTTCTTCTACAACGACCTCTTCAGATGCAGTGTCAGCAGCCTGTGTTTTGCTACTACCTCGTCTTCTTGAGCGTTTCTTTTTAGGCTTAGCAGTCTCATAGGTGTCATTAAAGTCTACCAATTCGATCAAAGCCATATCCGCATTGTCACCCATTCGATTACCCAGCTTGATGATGCGGGTGTAACCTCCGGGACGATCTCCAATCTTTTCAGAGATCTCTCTGAAAAGCTCCGTGACCGCATACTTATTTCGCAATGAACTAAACACAACCCGACGGTTGTGAGTAGTATCGCTTTTAGCCTTGGTGATCAATGGTTCTACGAATCGTTTAAGAGCTTTGGCACGGGCAACTGTCGTATTGATTCTTTTATGCTCAATCAATGAAGATGCCATATTGGCCAACATAGCCTTTCGATGCGATGCGGTTCTGCCTAAATGTGCTATTTTTTTTCCGTGTCTCATAGTGGTAAAGCGTTTTGAAAGGAGTTAGTCCTTGTCCAATTTGTATTTGCTTAGATCCATGCCGAAATTTAGTCCTTTGGCAACCACCAAATCTTCCAATTCAGTAAGTGATTTTTTACCAAAGTTTCTAAACTTCATCAAATCCGTTTTGTTAAAAGAAACCAGATCGCCTAGGGTGTCTACTTCTGCTGCTTTCAAGCAGTTCAAAGCACGTACAGACAAATCCATATCGATCAGTTTGGTTTTCAACAACTGACGCATGTGAAGAGACTCTTCATCATAAACTTCTGACTGAGCGATTTCATCAGCCTCAAGCGTAATGCGTTCGTCAGAGAACAACATAAAGTGATGAATTAAAGTCTTTGCTGCTTCGGTCAATGCATCTTTGGGATGAATTGAACCGTCTGTTTTGATTTCAAAAACCAATTTTTCGTAATCCGTTTTTTGTTCAACACGAAAGTCTTCAATGCTGTACTTTACGTTTTTGATTGGTGTATATACAGAGTCTATGGCAATAGTACCAATAGGTGCACTGGCTTTTTTGTTTTCTTCAGCAGGCACATATCCTCTACCCTTTTCGATGGTGAATTCAAAATTAAGATTCACACTCTTTTCCATATTGCAAATAACCAATTCCGGATTGAGTACTTGGAATCCAGAAATGAATTTTTGAAGATCACCAGCCGTAAGTTTGTCTTGGTTGGTTATAGCAACATTAACTGTTTCGTTGTCAACAGTATCTATTTGCTGCTTAAAGCGAACTTGCTTGAAGTTGAGAATCATTTCAGTAACATCTTCAACAACACCAGCTAGGGTTGAGAATTCGTGATCCACTTTGTCGATTCGTACCGAGGTAATTGCAAAACCTTCGAGTGATGAAAGCATCACACGACGAAGTGCATTACCAACAGTTAAGCCATATCCAGGTTCGAGAGGTCGGAATTCAAACACACCCTCAAACTCGGTGGATTCAATCATGATTACTTTATCAGGCTTTTGAAAATTAAATAATGCCATGTTTCGTTTATTTTGAATAGAGTTCTACAATTAATTGTTCTTTAATGTTTTCGGTGATTTGCTCGCGCTGAGGCACAGACACTAAAGTTCCTTCTAGAGTTGCTTCGTTCCATGACAACCACTCGTGAACAGGGTTTGACATGGAAACAGCACGCTCAACAACATCAAGTGTTTTGGATTTCTCACGAACACCTACTACATCGCCAACCTTTACCTGGCAAGAGGGCACATTGACCACACTTCCATTAAGGGTGATGTGTCTGTGACTTACCAACTGGCGAGCAGCACTACGAGTAGGTGCTAATCCCAAACGGTAAACAAGGTTGTCAAGACGTGTTTCGCAAAGTTGCAAAAGCACCTCACCTGTAACGCCTTTACTGCGACTTGCTCGCTCAAAAAGATTACGGAATTGGCGCTCAAGAATACCATAGGTAAACTTTGCTTTTTGTTTCTCCATCAGCTGAACGGCATATTCCGACTTTTTTGGTCGACGTCGGTTATTGCCATGTTGGCCTGGAGGATAATTTCGTTTTTCGAATGCTTTGTCTTCTCCGAAGATTGCTTCTCCGAATTTTCTAGCAATTTTAGTTTTTGGACCGGTGTATCTAGCCATAAATTTAATTTAGAGGAGGGCGAATGAGAATTAAGGTCTATCCTTCGTCATCGTTGCCCTACCAGGATTTATTATTATACGCGTCGTCTTTTTGGAGGTCGACATCCATTGTGTGGCATGGGCGTTACATCAACAATTTCAGTAACTTCTATACCACCATTGTGAAGGGTTCTGATAGCAGACTCACGTCCGTTACCAGGTCCTTTTACAAATACTTTCACTTTTCGCAAACCAGCTTCTAAAGCAACTTTTGATGCGTCTTCTGCAGCAAGTTGAGCAGCATAAGGGGTGTTCTTTTTAGAACCTCTAAAACCCATTTTTCCTGCTGAGGACCATGAAATAACTTCTCCTTTGTTATTGGTTAACGATATGATGATGTTGTTAAAAGAAGCAGTGATATGTGCCTCTCCAAATGATTCAACAACAACTTTGCGTTTTTTTGAACTTGTCTTCGCCATAGATCAACGATTATTTAGTTACTTTCTTTTTGTTCGCAACGGTTTTACGTTTTCCTTTGCGAGTACGTGAATTGTTTTTAGTACGCTGACCACGAAGTGGCAAGCCCACACGGTGACGGATGCCTCTAAAAGATCCGATATCCATCAGACGTTTGATGCTTAATTGCACTTCTGAGCGTAGCTCTCCTTCGATTTTGTAGTTCGATACCACATCACGAATTCGACCAATCTCATCATCGTTCCATTCAGAAACCTTTTTGTGTTCGTCTACACCAGCTTCTGATAAAATCTTTTGCGCACGACTTCTACCAATCCCATAGATATAGGTTAGTGCGATTGCGCCGCGTTTTTGTTTTGGAATGTCTACTCCTGATATTCTTGCCATAATTATCCTTGTCTTTGTTTGAATCGTGGATTCTTTTTGTTAATGACATACAGTCGTCCTTTACGTCGTACAATCTTGCACTCGGGACTTCTTTTCTTTAATGATGCTCGTACTTTCATAATTAATATCTGTAAGTGATCCTTGCCTTAGTCAGGTCATAAGGACTCATCTCTAATTTTACTTTATCTCCAGGCAATAACTTGATGTAATGCATCCGCATCTTACCTGAAATATGGGCTGTCACTACATGACCGTTCTCCAACTCAACGCGAAACATCGCATTGGAGAGGGCTTCAATGATTTGACCATCTTGTTCTATTGCGGGTTGCTTTGCCATTATCCTCTTCTATTTTTTCCTGAACTCATCAGACCATCATAGTGACGGTTGAGTAAGTACGCGTTAACTTGCTGAATGGTGTCTATGGCTACCCCTACCATAATTAACAGGGAGGTCCCTCCATAGAAAAGTGCCCAGCCTTGTTGCAGTCCCATTAGTTGATAAGCGACTGCAGGTAATACGGCTATGGCTGCCAAAAACAAGGAACCTGGAAAAGTTATGTGTGACATCACACGATCCAAATAGTCAGCAGTTTCGCCTCCGGGACGTATCCCTGGTATAAATCCTCCACTTCGTTTTAGATCATCAGCCATTTTGTTGGTAGGGACTGTAATCGCTGTGTAGAAATAAGTAAAAATGATTATTAACACAGCAAACAAAACATTGTACCACAATCCAAAAATATCCGAAAAGGAAGCTTGCATCCATTGACCAACAGTATTTTCACCGATCAAACGACCCAAATATGCAGGAGCAAACATAATGGCTTGAGCAAAAATTATGGGCATAACACCCGAAGCGTTGAGTTTTAATGGAATGTACTGACGTGAGCTTGCTTGGTTTTTAGCATAGCCTCCAGCAGCAGTTCTTCGCGCATACTGAACAGGGATCTGACGAACTGCCAAGACAAGTAACACACACAATGCGTTAACAATCACCCATATAACAAGTTCCACAAGAATGAATATCAATCCACCGTTATTTTCTGTTACTCTAGAAACAAACTCCTGTACAAAAGATAGCGGCATGGTTGCTATGATACCAACGGTAATAAGTAATGAGATTCCGTTACCAATCCCTTTATCAGTGATTTTTTCTCCGAGCCACATCGCAAATATGGTACCTGTAACAAGGATAATAACAGAAGAAATGATAAAGACTGGACCCTTACCTAACAAGAATGCTGAATCAGGAACCCCTAGGGCACCCAAACCGTATAAATAGGCAGGAGCTTGAACGACACAGATCGCTATGGTGAGCCAGCGTGTAATTTGGTTAATTTTTCTTCGGCCACTCTCCCCTTCCTTTTGAAGTTTTTGAAGGTAAGGAATGGCAATCCCCATCAATTGAACAACAATAGAAGCAGAAATATAAGGCATAATACCCAAAGCAAATATAGAGGCGTTGGCAAATGCACCCCCCGTAAAAGCATTTAATATCCCAAGAAGCCCACCACCGTCAGTGCGGTTAGCAAGTTCAGAAAGTTGAACCGAATCAATACCGGGTAATACTACTTGAGCACCCACACGATAAACCAAAAGTAAACCTAAGGTAATACCAATACGGGTTCGAAGTTCTTCGATTTTCCAAATATTCTGTATGACTTCAAAAATGCGTTTCATGCTTCTTATGCGTCTATAGCTTCTCCACCAGCAGCTTCAATAGCTGATTTTGCAGATGTAGTAAATTTATGAGCAGTAATTTTTAGAGCAGCAGAAAGCTCGCCACGTCCTAAAATTTTTACCAAATCATTTTTTCCCGCCAATCGTAAGGCAATCAAATGCTCTAGAGTGACTTCTTTTTTAATTTTTTTTGCATCAACCAATGCTTGTAAAGTATCTAAATTGATCCCTGTATAAGACTTTCTGTTGATGTTCTTAAAACCAAATTTTGGCACACGTCTTTGAAGAGGCATCTGACCTCCTTCAAAACCAATTTTTTTGGAATAACCAGAGCGTGATTTTGCACCCTTATGACCTCGTGTAGAAGTACCTCCTGTTCCTGATCCTTGACCACGACCCAAGCGTTTGCTGGCCGATTTTACCGATCCCTTTGCGGGTTTTATGTTTCCTAATTCCATAATTTAAAGTTTCTCAACTGAGATTAGGTGTTTTACTTTATCTACCATTCCCATGACAGCAGGAGTAGCGTTGTGCTCAACAGACTGACCCATTTTCTTAAGACCTAGCGCTAACAAAGTGCGCTTTTGATCTTCAGGACGCTTAATCTTACTGCGAGTTTGTGTTACTTTTATCTTTCCCATGATCTTATCCGTTAAATACTTTATCAACTGTAATACCTCTTTGTTTTGCTACCATACGAGCATCACGCAATTGGAGTAAAGCATCAAAAGTGGCTTTTACCACGTTGTGTGGGTTCGATGAGCCTTGCGACTTTGAAAGTACATTCTGAATACCTACAGATTCTAACACCGCACGTACAGCACCTCCAGCAATCACTCCCGTACCCGTTGAAGCGGGCTTCAAGAAAACTCTTGCACCACCAAACTTGCCTTTCTGCTCATGTGGAAGTGTACCTTTGTTGATTGGGATACGAACCAAGTTTTTCTTAGCGTCTTCGACAGCTTTCGCGATGGCTTCAGAAACTTCTTTTGACTTTCCAAGTCCGTGTCCGACAACTCCATTCTCATCTCCAACCACTACAATGGCGGAAAAACCGAATGCACGACCTCCTTTGGTTACTTTGGTAACACGTTGAACCCCGACCAATCGGTCTTTCAACTCCAAGCCTCCAGGCTTTACAAATTCTACGTTATTGTAATTTTGATACATATTCCTTTAAAATTTTAATCCACCTTCACGAGCCCCGTCGGCTAAAGATTTCACACGTCCATGATACAAATAACCACCTCTATCAAATCGAATGTTTTCAATACCTGCTTTAATGGCTTTTTCAGCTATTAACTTACCAACCAATCCTGCTTGTTCTACTTTGTTTGAAGATTGACCTTCAAGGCCTTTGTCTCTAGAAGAAGCCGAAACCAAGGTTTCACCTGTTTGATCGTTGATGATCTGAACATAGATCTCTTTATTACTTCTAAAAACAGACATCCTAGGCTGCTCGGCAGTTCCATAAACGGTAGCCTTGTAGCGACGTTGTATGCGTTGTCTTCTTTGTGTTTTTGTTTGCCTCATAGTCTTATAGCTTATGCAGACTTACCTGCTTTTCTGCGGATTTGCTCACCCACAAATTTGATACCTTTTCCTTTGTAGGGCTCTGGCTTACGTAATGAACGAATTTTTGCCACAACCGCTCCCAATAATTGTTTGTCGTAAGAGCTTAATTTAATAATCGGGTTCTTTCCTTTTTCTGAAATGGTTTCTAATTTAACCTCATTTGGTATCTGAAACACAACATTGTGAGAAAAACCCAAAGCCAAATCTAATTTTTGACCCTGATTAGAAGCGCGATAACCAACCCCTACCAATTCGAGTTCTTTGGTAAAACCCGTTGAAACACCATGAACCATGTTAAAAACCAAAGCTCTGTAGAGACCGTGTTTGGCTTTGTGGGGTTTGGCATCTGAGGGACGTGATACAAAAATCTGGCCATCTTCTTGTTTGAAACTGACCGTATCGTAGCTCTGGTGTAACTCGCCTAATTTTCCTTTAACACTAATCACATCGGATTGGACATCAACAGTGACGCCTTCCGGGATTGATATTGGGCTGTTTCCTACTCTTGACATTGTTACTTTCTTTCCTAAATTAATATACGTAGCAAAGCACTTCGCCTCCTACATTTTCTTTTTGTGCTTGTTTTCCAGTCATCACACCATGAGATGTGGACAAAATCGCTACACCTAAACCGTTCAAAACACGTGGTATCTCTTGAGAAGCAGAATAGCGTCTTAGACCTGGAGTACTCACTCTTTCAAGCTTTTTAATCACTGGATCCTTAGTAATCGGATCATATTTTAATGCGATTTTAATACTCCCTTGAGCACTGCTTTCCTCATTCTTGTAACTGAGGATATAGCCTTGATCAAACAAGATTTTTGTGATTTCCAACTTCAACTTTGAGGCTGGTATTTCCACAACACGATGACCCGCACTGTTCGCGTTTCGAATACGGGTTAGATAATCTGCAATTGGATCTGTATTCATATTTATTTTTTTTTACCAGCTGGCTTTACGAACTCCTGGGATTAGACCTTTGTTTGCCATCTCACGAAACATCACACGCGATATACCAAATTGACGCATGTATCCCTTTGGACGACCTGTCAACTTACAACGATTGTGCATACGAACAGGAGATGCGTTTTTTGGTAATTTTTGCAATGCTTCATAATCACCCGCTTCTTTGAGCGCTTGACGCTTTGCTGCGTATTTAGCAGCGAGTTTTGCACGTTTGACCTCTCGGGCCTTCATCGATTCTTTAGCCATACTTAATTCTTTTTAAAAGGCAAGCCCATATGAGCTAGTAATGATTTTGCTTCTTTATCTGTAAGGGCTGATGTCACAAAAGTGATGTCCATACCCGCAATTTTTGCCACTTTGTCGATGTCAATCTCAGGGAAAATAATCTGTTCTGTAACACCTAGGTTGTAGTTTCCTCGACCATCAAACCCATTGGCTTTTACTCCTTGGAAGTCACGTACTCTTGGAAGAGCAGCTGTAACCAAACGGTCAAAAAATTCGTACATTTTATCCCCTCGCAGTGTAACTCGCGCTCCGATAGGCATTCCTTTACGAAGCTTAAAGTTCGAAACATCTTTCTTAGATAAAGTAGCTACTGCGCGTTGACCCGAAATCTGAGTAAGCTCGTCAACGGCGTGCTCAACCAATTTCTTATCAGCAACAGCAGCGCCAACACCTCTACTGATTACAATCTTTTGAAGTTTGGGCACTTGCATCACATTGGCATAGCTGAATTCTTCCGTCATCGCCTGAACCACCCTGTCTTTATATTCTTGTTTAACTCTAGGTACCATCTTAAATTACTTCATTGGTTCTACGTGAAATACGCTCTTTCTTGTCACCATTGAACTGGTAACCGACACGAGTCGGTTTTCCATCAGAAGTCAACAACGACAAATTGGAGATATGGATGGCTGCCTCTTTTTCGACTATACCACCTTGTGGGTTCTGGGCATTAGGTTTGGTGTGGCGTTTAACAATATTAACACCTTCTACAATCGCTTTGTCTTTTTCGACAATCAATCGTAGCACCTTGCCTTCAGCTCCTTTATGATCTCCTGCTAAGACCCGAACCGTATCACCTGTTTTGATTTTAATTTTTTTCATTTTTTCTGCTTATAATACCTCAGGGGCTAAGGAAATAATCTTCATGAATTTTTTGTCTCTTAACTCACGAGCAACAGGACCAAACACACGTGTACCACGCATTTCTCCAGTTGGGTTTAATAAGACACAAGCGTTCTCGTCAAAACGAATATATGATCCGTCTGGACGTCGTACTTCTTTTTTGGTACGGACAACCACAGCAGTTGACACTTGACCTTTTTTTACAGTTCCGTTAGGAGTAGCATCTTTGACCGTAACTACGATCTTGTCTCCAATAGAAGCATAGCGACGTTTTGTCCCTCCTAGAACACGGATGGTAAGCACCTCTTTAGCTCCTGTATTGTCTGCTACTTTAAGTCTGGATTCTTGTTGTACCATTACTTTGCTCTTTCAATAATTTCAACCAATCGCCAGCATTTAGAAGCACTCAATGGTCGTGTTTCCATGATGCGGACGGTATCTCCGATGTTACAGTCGTTCTGCTCATCGTGAGCTACATATTTTTTAGTTTTCAAAACGAATTTACCATACATGGGGTGTTTCACACGTTTAACCTCACTTACAACAATAGACTTTTGCATCTTGTTGCTGGTTACAACTCCTATTCGTTCTTTTCTCAAATTTCTTTCCATAATCAAATTACGCTTCTTGCGATTTACGCTGATTTATTTCGGTTTTAAGACGGGCAATCGTACGTCGCTGAGCACGCAATTGAGTCGGATTTTCCAAATTGGAAAGCGAATGCGAAAATTTAGCCTCAGCATACGTTTTTTGTTGCTGGGCAAGCTGCTCTAGCAACTCGTCTTGGGTTAATGCCTTAATCTCTTGTTGTTTCATTTCTATACTCTATTAAGCATCGTAATCACGAGCAATCACAAATTTTGTTTTTACGGGCAATTTTTGAGCTGCTAAACGTAAAGCCTCTTTGGCTACGTCGTGCGGAACTCCGGCAACCTCAAACAAAACACGTCCAGGCTTTACCACGGCCACATAATGATCCAAAGCACCTTTACCTTTACCCATACGTACCTCTAAAGGTTTTTTGGTAATAGGTTTGTCTGGGAAAATCTTGATCCACAATTGTCCCTCACGCTTCATATAACGTGTGGCAGCAATACGTGCAGCTTCTATCTGTCTTGAGGTGATAAAAACCGAATCCAATGCTTTAATCCCAAACATACCGTTTGACAAACGGTGACCACGTTGTGAAAGACCTTTCATGCGGCCTTTCTGCATTTTTCTGTATTTGGTTCTTTTAGGTAGTAACATAACTATTCAGTCTTGAAATTATTTACGTCTGCGGGGTGAACGACCACCACGTTTGTCATTTTTGCCTTTGGTAGCACCTAAGCTCATACCAACAAGGGGAGATAGCTCACGTTTACCATAAACTTCACCTTTCATAATCCATACTTTGATTCCGATACGACCATAAGTCGTGTGTGCTTCAACCAAAGCATAATCAATGTCTGCACGGAAAGTAGAAAGCGGAATACGTCCATCTTTATAACTTTCTGATCGGGCCATTTCTGCACCATTCAATCGTCCAGATATCTGAACTTTGATGCCTTCAGCGTTCATTCGCATAGAGGCTGCAATGGCCATTTTAATCGCACGACGATAGGAAATACGGCTCTCAATTTGTCGAGCAATACTGGCAGCAACAAGTTGTGCTTCCAGTTCAGGACGTTTGATCTCAAATATATTGAGTTGTACTTCTTTGCCAGTGATTTTTTTCAATTCTTCCTTCAATCGATCAACTTCCGATCCTCCTTTACCGATGATGATACCTGGTCTAGCGGTTGTTATGGTTACGGTAACCAGTTTAAGCGTACGTTCGATAATGATTCGAGATACACTGGCTTTGGCCAAACGGGCATGGATATAGCGTCGAATTTTGTCGTCTTCGGACAGCTTATCACCATAATCCCTACCTCCATACCAGTTGGATTCCCATCCTCTGATGATGCCTAAACGATTTCCTATTGGATTTGTTTTTTGTCCCATAATGCTGTTTAGCTTTGCGCGTTATCTTGAGCTCCTAACACGAGCGTTACGTGGTTAGAGCGTTTTCTAATTCTGTGGGCACGGCCTTGTGGTGCAGGACGTAGGCGTTTAAGCATACGTGCACTATCGACACGAATCTCCTTGATATACAGTCCTGCTTTCTCAACATCTGCATCCTCATTTTTAGCTTGCCAATTGGATACAGCAGAAAGCAAAAGTTTTTCCAAACGAGATGAAGATTCTTTTGCGCTAAAACGCAAAATAGACAATGCTTTATCGACACCTTCTCCACGAATCAAATCGGCCATCAGGCGCATTTTTCTCGGAGATGTTGGGCAGTTGTTGAGCTTGGCAAACGCAATAGACTTGCGTGCTTCTTTTAACTGCTCTGCGGTTTGTCTTTTACGAACTCCCATAATTATTTTTTACCTTTATTTTTAGCACCCGCGTGACCTCTAAATGAGCGAGTAGGTGAAAATTCTCCTAGTTTGTGACCAACCATGTTTTCAGTGACATAAACAGGAACAAATTGTCGTCCGTTGTGCACAGCAATGGTTTGACCTACAAAATCTGGTGTAATCAAAGAAGCACGAGACCAAGTTTTGATCACATTTTTCTTTCCAGAGTCTAAATTGGCTTGAACTTTTTTAGTCAAGCTATGATGTACGAAGGGTCCTTTTTTTAATGATCGTGCCATGATTTATTTTTTTCTTCGTTCAATGATGTATTTATTAGATGCCTTGGTCTTACTACGTGTGCGATAGCCCTTAGCAGGAATGCCATTGCGAGAACGTGGATGACCACCTGAAGCACGACCTTCACCACCACCCATGGGGTGATCGACAGGGTTCATAGCTACAGGACGTGTACGTGGTCGACGACCTAGCCAACGACTGCGACCCGCTTTACCTGAAACAAGGAGTTGATGGTCAGAGTTAGAAACCGCACCTACTGTAGCCATACATGTAGTTAGTATCATACGAGTTTCTCCCGAAGGCAATTTGACAGTAGCAAACTTGCCATCACGTGCCATAAGTTGGGCGAAAGAACCCGCACTTCGAGCCAATGCTGCTCCCTTGCCAGGATGTAGTTCAATGCAAGAAATGATCGTACCCAAAGGTAAGTTGGCCAAAGGCATGGCATTTCCTATTTCAGGAGCTACTTTCTCTCCAGAAACAACTTCTTGTCCTACTTTAAGACCGTTCTGAGCAACGATGTAACGTTTTTCGCCGTCCTTGAATTGAATCAACGCAATAAAAGCAGATCTGTTGGGATCATACTCAATACTTAACACCTCTGCAGGTGCATCAAAGCGGTTGCGCTTAAAATCAATGATGCGGTATCTTTTTTTGTGACCTCCACCGCGATAGCGTGTGGTCATGCGGCCACTGTTGTTACGACCTCCAGAACGTTTTTTCGGAGCAAGCAAGCTTTTTTCCGGCTTATCAGTGGTGATGGCGTCGTAACCATTGACCACTCTACCGCGCTGTCCAGGAGTTATAGGTTTGAGTTTTCTAACTGACATCCTATTGGTTTATAAATTACTGTAAAAATCAATTTTATCACCTTCTGCTACTTCAACGATTGCACGTTTGGTCGCATTGGTTTTTCCATGTTGTATGCCCGTTTTGGTATAGCGTGATTTACGCTCTGGTCCATAACGCAACGTACGTACTTTCTCAACGGCCACTCCATAGGTGGACTCAACCGCTTTTTTAATCTCAACTTTGTTAGCTGTCGGACGCACCAAAAAAGTGTAACGATTGCGCAATTCGCTTTCGCTGGTTGATTTTTCGGTTACTAGTGGTTTTATCAATACACTCATGATCCTTATTTACTCAAGTTTGAAATTATAGTCTGAACAGCACTCTCAGCCAAAACCAAATGTTGGGCGTTGACGATTTTATAAGTACTGAGCTCAATATCGGTAATAACCTCTGCGCGCTGTAAATTACGAGAGGACAGGTAAACGTTTTGGCTTGAATTACCTACCACAAGTAGTGCTTTTTTATCTGCAATACCTAAAGCATTTAAGACCGCTGTAAAGGATTTTGTTTTTGGAGCGTCAAAATCAAAATCTTCAACAATCGTTAATGACTTGTCATTGGCTTTTTGACTTAAAGCAGATTTACGAGCCAAACGCTTAACGTTTTTGTTTACTTTTAGTTCATATGAACGAACGCGTGGTCCAAAAACACGTCCACCACTACGAAACAAAGGATTTTTAAGGCTACCTGCTCGGGCAGTTCCTGTTCCTTTTTGCTTCTTTATTTTTCGAGTACTCCCCGCGATTTCAGCACGTTCTTTTGCTTTGTGAGTACCTTGACGTTGGTGAGCAAGGTATTGTTTGATATCCAAGTACACAGCGTGTTCGTTGGGCTCAACTCCAAAAATATCTTTAGATAGATCGACTTGGCGACCGGTATCTTTTCCTTTTATGTCAATTACAGAAACTTTCATCACTTAGATATTAGGATGTATGCATTCTTATGGCCAGGGACACATCCCTTGACAACTAATAAATTTTTTTCTGGTACTACTTTAAGTACTTTCAAGTTTTGTACAGTTACGCGCTCATTACCCATACGACCAGCCATACGCATGCCTTTAAAAACACGTGCAGGATAAGAAGCCGCACCAATAGAACCAGGAGCACGAAGTCGGTTGTGCTGACCATGCGTAGCCTGACCTACTCCTGCAAAACCGTGTCGCTTTACAACACCCTGAAAACCTTTTCCTTTGGAAGTACCCGTAACATCAACAAACTCGCCCTCTTGGAACAAGTCAACACTCACTGTATCCCCTAACTTAAGGTCATTGTCAAAACCAGAAAATTCAACAATCTTTCTTTTGGGGGCTGTGTTAGCTTTCTTAAAATGACCTTGCGCGGCTTTATTGCTATTCTTGACAGGCTTGTCATCAAATCCCAACTGCAACGCTTCGTAGCCATCTGTGTCTTGTGTACGAACTTGAGTTACCACACAAGGACCTGCTTGGATGACCGTACACGGGAGGTTTTTCCCGTTTTCGTCGAAGATACTGGTCATACCGATTTTTTTTCCTATTAAGCCAGACATAATGGTCGTTGTTTATCGTTTATCCTTTCGGAATATTATACTTTTATTTCTACTTCTACTCCACTAGGAAGTTCTAATTTCATCAAAGCGTCAATCGTCTTTGATGACGAGCTGTAAATATCAAGCAAACGCTTGTATGAACTCAATTGAAATTGCTCACGTGATTTTTTATTAACGTGAGGTGAGCGTAAAACCGTAAAAATCTTTTTGTGAGTAGGAAGAGGAATGGGTCCTGTCACTACAGCTCCGGTTGTCTTTACTGTTTTTACAATTTTTTCAGCCGACTTGTCAACTAAGTTGTAGTCGTATGATTTGAGTTTGATTCTAATTTTTTGACTCATAATAGTTCTTTGATTAGCTTTTACCAACAGTTGCAGAAATCACTTCTTCAGAAACATTCTGTGGGGTTTCAGCATAGTGTGAAAACTCCATGGTTGAAGTAGCACGTCCAGAAGAAAGGGTTCGTAACGAAGTTACATAACCAAACATCTCTGAAAGAGGAACAATGGCTTTTACAACCTTAGAACCAGCACGATCATCCATGCTGTTAACTTGTCCGCGACGTCGATTCAAATCACCTACAATATCACCCATGTTTTCTTCGGGGGTTAAAACCTCCAATTTCATCATTGGCTCCATAATCACAGCACCCGCAGATTTAGCAGCTACTTTGTATCCTAACTTGGCAGCTAACTCAAAAGACAACGAGTCAGAATCCACAGGGTGGAAAGATCCATCTTTCAAAGTCACCTTTACGGCATCTACCTCAAAGCCCGCTAATGGGCCATTTTTCATGGCTTGTTTAAAACCTTTTTCAACAGAAGGAATGTATTCTTTTGGAACATTACCACCTTTGATTTCGTTGACAAACTCAAGTCCTTGTTTGCCTTCTTCAGCAGGTTCGATCGTAAATACGATATCCGCGAACTTACCACGACCACCCGTTTGTTTTTTTGTACACTTCTCTGTGATCAGTAGCAGAGGTAATCGCTTCTTTGTATTCAACCTGTGGTTGACCTTGATTAACGTCAACCTTAAATTCTCTTCGAAGACGATCTACAATAATATCTAAGTGTAGCTCACCCATTCCACTAATAATTGTTTGGCCAGAAGCTTCATCCGTTTTTACTTGGAATGTAGGATCTTCTTCTGCAAGCTTGGCAAGAGCCATCCCTAACTTGTCAACGTCAGACTTCGTTTTAGGCTCTACAGCAATACCAATTACAGGATCTGGAAAATCCATACTTTCTAAGACAATCGGATGCTTTTCGTCAGATAGAGTGTCACCAGTCTTAATATCTTTAAAACCAACGGCGGCGCCAATGTCACCAGCTTCGATGAAGTCAATAGCATTCTGTTTGTTGGCATGCATTTGATAGATTCGAGAAATACGCTCTTTGTTTCCAGAACGATTGTTCAACACGTAGGAACCAGCGTTTAGACGTCCAGAGTACGCACGGAAAAAAGCCAATCGACCTACATAAGGGTCTGTAGCGATCTTAAATGCCAAGGCAGCAAAAGGATCACTCACAGTAGGCTTACGTGTGATAAGCTCATTTGTGTCAGGATTGGTACCTTCGATAGCATCTTTATCTTCAGGAGAAGGCAAATAGCGACATACTGCATCTAGGAGAAATTGAACTCCTTTGTTTTTAAAAGCAGAACCACAGATCATCGGAATGATGCTCATATCTTGAGTCGCTGCTCTTAGTGCGTTATGCACTTCATCTTCAGTGATGCTGTCTGGATCTTCAAAATATTTTTCTAAAAGGTTTTCGTCATATTCAGCAACAGCCTCGATAAGCTCCCCGCGGAATTTTTCGACTTCATCCTTCATTTCTTCAGGGATATCCACAACATCGAAAGTGGCACCCATGTTTTGCTCATGCCAAACGATCGCTCGGTTCTTTACCAAATCAACACAGCCTTTGAAATTGTCTTCATCGCCAATCGGCAGTACAATAGGTACGGCATTAGACTTAAGCATTTCACGAACCTGAGTACAAACATTTAAAAAGTTAGCACCTTGACGATCCATCTTGTTTACAAACCCCATACGAGGCACTTTGTAGTTGTCGGCCAAACGCCAGTTTGTTTCAGACTGAGGCTCAACACCATCAACAGCTGAAAACAAGAATACCAAACCATCTAATACACGCAAAGAACGGTTTACTTCAACAGTGAAGTCAACGTGTCCAGGAGTGTCAATGATGTTAAAGTGATAAGGCTTTGCGCCATCAACAGGCTTACCCTGGTCGGTGGGAAAAGTCCACTCACAAGTAGTTGCAGCAGAAGTAATGGTAATACCTCTTTCTTGCTCTTGCTCCATCCAATCCATGGTAGCGGCACCATCGTGTACCTCACCTATTTTATGACTTACTCCAGTGTAATATAGAATACGTTCGGTAGTGGTTGTTTTTCCTGCATCAATGTGGGCAGCAATACCTATGTTCCGTGTATATTTAAGATCTCTTGCCATTTTTTCTATTAGAATCTAAAGTGAGAGAATGCTTTGTTAGCTTCAGCCATCTTGTGCGTGTCTACACGTTTTTTCACAGCGGCTCCTTCTTCTTTATAAGCAGCTAAAATTTCAGCAGCAAGCTTTTGAGCCATAGATTTTTCATTGCGCTTTCTCGCAAAACCGATCATCCACTTCATGGCCATAGAAATTTTTCTGTCTGGTCGGATGGGCATCGGAATCTGAAAAGTAGCACCACCAACACGACGGCTTCGTACCTCAACGTGAGGCATTACATTAGTAAGAGCGTCTTTCCACAAGTCAAGAACTTGCTTCTCTTCGTCTTGATTTTTTTCTTCTACGATGTCAATAGCGTCGTAAAATATTTGAAATGCTTTGGATTTTTTTCCGCTCCACATTAGGTTATTAACAAAACGGGTGACCAATTGGTCATTAAAACGGGGGTCGGGGAGTAAGGGGCGCTTTTTGGCCTTTCTTTTTCTCATATCTTTCTATTGAGTGGTTCAAGCAAGCTTGAACGTCAT
>Ga0129352_10594303_pt1 | contig 16879 bp, 32 predicted proteins | sample CPBNA1_6_FD_105429 | JGI IMG/M metagenome (GOLD analysis project Ga0129352, IMG submission 105429) | Freshwater to marine salinity gradient microbial communities from Chesapeake Bay, USA - CPBay_Sum_27_0.2_RNA1 (Metagenome Metatranscriptome) | ecosystem: Environmental > Aquatic > Marine >... | reverse complement strand
AAATCAGTCTTCTTTTTTGGTTTCTGTTTCTGCTGCCTCTGGAGTTTCAGCTTCTGGAGCTTGTGCCGGAGTAGCTTCGGGCGCGGCAGCTTCGGGTGCGGCAGCTGCTTTCTTAGCACGGCTTCGTCTTGATTTTTTCTTCTCTGGCTTCTGGGTTTCATAAACTTCGTTAAAGTCTACCAACTCAATCATAGCCATTGCAGCATTATCTCCGAGGCGATTCCCTAGCTTAATGATTCGAGTGTATCCCCCAGGACGATCACCTATTTTATCCGAAATGTTTCGGAAAAGTTCAGTGACTGCTGTTTTGTCACGAAGTGCACTAAAAGCCAATCGACGGTTATGGGTCGTGTCATTTTTGGATTTCGTAACCAAGGGCTCTATAAACTGCTTGAGCGCTTTGGCTTTGGTTACCGTGGTATTGATTCTTTTATGTTCGATGAGAGAACAAGCCATATTGGCCAGCATCGATTTGCGATGGGCTGTTTTACGCCCTAAATGCATTACTTTTTTTCCGTGTCTCATGGTCTGTCAATAATAAGTGTTGCCTCTTTATTCCTTGTCGAGTTTGTACTTGGATAAGTCCATACCAAACGTCAACCCTTTAAGGACAACAAGTTCTTCAAGTTCTGTCAACGATTTCTTTCCGAAATTGCGGAACTTCATTAAATCATTTTTGTTGTAGGATACCAAATCCCCTAGTGTTTCAACTTCAGCGGCTTTCAAACAGTTCAAGGCACGAACCGAAAGATCCATGTCGATCAATTTTGTTTTCAAAAGCTGACGCATGTGAAGGGATTCTTCATCATATGTTTCTGTCTGAGCGATTTCATCTGACTCCAGTGTGATACGCTCATCAGAGAATAACAAGAAGTGATGAATCAAGGTTTTGGCCGCCTCAGTCAGCGCATCTTTAGGATGAATAGAACCATCCGTAATAATTTCAAAAACCAATTTTTCATAATCGGTCTTCTGCTCAACACGGAAGTTCTCAATACTATACTTTACATTTTTTACCGGAGTGAAGATCGAATCGATGGCAATGACACCAAGGGGTGCATTGACTTTTTTATTCTCTTCAGCAGGCACGTATCCACGTCCTTTTTCGATGGTCAATTCAATATTCATTTGAACTGATTTTTCAAGATTGCAAATCACCAAATCGGGATTCAATACTTGGAAACCAGAAGTGAACTTTTGAATATCCGCCGCTTTGAGTTGATCTTGTCCACTGATATTAAGCGTTACACTTTCTTCCTCCATGTCTTCGATTTGACGCTTAAAACGAACTTGTTTTAGATTGAGGATGATTTCAGTAACGTCTTCTACCACGCCAGGAATCGTAGAAAACTCATGCTCTACCCCATCAATTTTGATAGAAGTAATTGCAAATCCTTCCAATGAAGAAAGCAATACACGGCGTAATGCATTCCCTACAGTCAACCCGTAACCAGGTTCTAGAGGGCGAAATTCGAATTTACCTTCGAATTCCGAGGAATCAATCATGATTACCTTATCGGGTTTTTGAAAATTCAATATTGCCATAGTTGTTCGTTCGGTTAGGGATTATTTAGAATACAATTCTACGATGAGTTGTTCTTTGATATTTTCAGGAATTTGTAATCGCTCTGGTGCTGTTACAAAAGTTCCCTCTTTGGTATCCCCATTCCAGGTCAACCATTCATACACTGCTGCATGAGCATCCAAAGAATCTTGAATGGCTTGCAACGATTTGGATTTTTCACGAACACCAATTACATCACCAGGTCGAAGCTGGTAAGAAGGGATGTTTACAATTTCGCCATTTACTGTAATGTGTCGATGTGATACCAACTGACGAGCGCCGGAACGGGATCGGGAAATTCCTAAGCGGAATACCGTGTTATCCAATCGTGATTCACACATTTGCAACAAAACTTCACCCGTAACGCCTTTGCTACGGTTTGCTTTTTCAAAAAGGTTTCTAAATTGACGCTCTAAAATACCATAGGTATATTTGGCTTTTTGCTTCTCCATTAGCTGGATGGCATATTCTGATTTTTTTCCTCTTCGACGGGTATTCCCATGTTGTCCTGGAGGATAGTTTCTCTTTTCGAAAGATTTGTCAGAGCCGAAAATAGACTCTCCAAATTTTCTTGAAATTTTTGTCTTAGGACCAATATATCTTGCCATACTTCTTGTTTTTGTGGGACTGAGGTCATGAATTAAGGTCGTTCCTTCGATGACTGGAACTCACTCCCGATAGCTATTAAAATTATACGCGTCTTCGTTTCGGTGGACGACATCCGTTGTGTGGTAAAGGGGTTACATCGATGATCTCAGTAACTTCAATGCCGCTGTTGTGAAGGGTTCGAATCGCTGATTCTCTTCCATTCCCTGGACCTTTTACATACACTTTTACTTTTTTTAGACCGGCTTCTGAAGCCACTCCTGCACAATCTTCTGCAGCTGTTTGTGCTGCATAGGGAGTGTTTTTCTTAGATCCTCTAAAACCCATCTTTCCAGCACTAGACCAAGCAATAACTTCGCCTTTTTGGTTGGTCAATGAAATGATGATGTTGTTGAAAGTAGCACTGATGTGTGCCTCGCCAACGGCGTCAACAATTACTTTACGTTTTTTCGCAGATACTTTTGCCATATCTCAATGATTATTTAGTAGCTTTCTTTTTGTTGGCTACCGTTTTACGTTTTCCTTTACGGGTTCTGGAGTTGTTTTTGGTTCGCTGTCCGCGAAGGGGTAAGCCAGAACGATGACGGATTCCACGATAGCAACCGATATCCATCAAACGCTTGATATTTAACTGGATTTCTGAACGCAATTCTCCTTCGATCTTAAAAGTACTTACGGCTTCACGAATACTGCTTGTTTCCGCATCGGTCCAGTCTGATACTTTTTTGTCTTCGCTTACTTTGGCTTCAGCTAAAATCTGCTGAGCACGGCTACGACCAATACCAAAGATATAAGTCAGTGCGATGACGCCTCTTTTTTGTTTGGGAATATCTACCCCTGAAATTCTTGCCATAGTTTAGCCTTGTCTTTGTTTGAATCTAGGATTCTTTTTGTTTATAACGTACAGACGTCCCTTGCGTCTAACAATTTTACACTCAGGACTTCTTTTCTTTAAGGAAGCTCTTACTTTCATTGTTTACTTTTTAAAATCTATAAGTGATCCTTGCTTTGGTTAGATCGTAAGGACTCATTTCTAATTTTACTTTATCTCCGGGCAACAGCTTGATGTAGTGAAGGCGCATTTTTCCTGAAATGTGTGCCGTAACTACATGCCCATTTTCTAATTCAACACGGAACATGGCATTGGACAGTGCCTCGATGATGGTTCCTTCTTGCTCTATTGCTGCTTGTTTAGCCATTATGCCTTGATATTTCTTCTTGTTTTACCTGTTTTCATCAAACCATCGTAATGACGATTCAACAAGTATGAATTGACCTGTTGCACTGTATCAATCGCAACCCCAACCATAATCAACAAAGACGTACCTCCATAAAACAAGGCCCAGCCTTGCTGCATCCCAATAAGTTTGACAACAAATGCTGGAAATACAGCTATGCCTGCAAGAAAAAGGGATCCTGGAAAGGTAATGTGCGACATTACCGTGTCTAAGAAATCAGCGGTTTCATTTCCAGGACGAATGCCCGGAACAAAGCCTCCACTTCGTTTCAAATCATCAGACATTTTGTTTGTTGGAACGGTGATGGCTGTATAGAAATAAGTGAAAACAATAATTAAAAATGCAAATAATACATTATACCACAATCCAAATATATCAGAAAAATTGGTTTGTATCCATTGTCCTAAATCGGAATCACCCATCAATCGACCGATATATACAGGTCCGAACATAATTGCTTGAGCAAAAATGATAGGCATTACTCCTGAGGCGTTGAGTTTTAGTGGGATGTATTGTCTTGATCCGAAAACATTTTGCTCGTTGGCACCCCCTGCCGTTCGGCGCGCGTACTGGACTGGGATTTGACGGACAGCCATTACCAGAAGAACACTTAAAAGGATGATAACAATCCAAAGCACCAATTCTATCAATACAAGCATCAGACCTCCGTTGTTTTCACTGACTCGTGAAACCAATTCTTGTGTAAAAGACAATGGAAGATTTGCTATAATCCCGACCATAATCAAGATAGAAATCCCGTTTCCAATTCCTTTGTCTGTAATTTTTTCTCCCAACCACATGGCGAAGATAGTCCCTGTAACAAGAATGATAACAGACGAAATAACAAATAGTGGACCACGACCAAAAATAAAAGCACTATCAGGAACTCCCAATGCACTCAATCCATATAAGTATGCAGGTGCTTGAACGATACAAATCAAAATGGTCAACCAGCGTGTAATCTGATTGAGTTGTTTGCGTCCGCTTTCACCTTCTTTTTGAAGTTTTTGAAGATATGGAATGGCAATCCCCATCAATTGAACAACAATAGATGCCGAAATGTAAGGCATGATTCCCAAAGCAAATACTGAAGCATTGGCAAAAGCCCCTCCCGTAAAAGCATTAAGGAGCCCCAACAATCCTGCCCCATCGGCACGACTATTTAATTCTGCCAACTGAACGGAGTCAACTCCAGGCAATACAATCTGAGCACCAAAGCGGTAAATCAATAAAATCACCAAGGTTGTTCCGATTCGATCACGGAGTTCCTTGATATTGTAGATGTTCAAAATGGTTTCTAAAAAATTCTTCATCCGTATTAATTAGATCGTTACAGCTTCTCCACCAGCCGCTTCAATAGCAGCTTGAGCAGTAGCAGTAAACTTATGTGCTTCAATTTTTAGAGCGGCGTCTAATTTGCCACGACCTAAAATCTTTACCAAATCGTTTTTTCCAACCAAACGCAGGTCAATAAGCGTTTGAAGTGAAACGTCACCTTTAATTTTTTTAGCTTCTACCAAAGACTGAAGAACATCAAGGTTTACGCCTTGATACTCTTTTCGATTGATATTCTTAAAACCAAATTTAGGAACACGGCGTTGAAGGGGCATTTGCCCTCCTTCGAAACCAATCTTTTTGGAATACCCTGAACGAGACTTGGCTCCTTTGTGGCCTCGGGTGGCCGTGCCGCCTTTCCCAGATCCTTGGCCGCGTCCGACGCGTTTGCTATTCTTATGTGTAGATCCCGATGCCGGGCTTAAATTTTGTAAACTCATCTTCTTTTTCTTTATGCTTCTGTTACTGAAACTAAGTGTTTTACTTTATCCACCATTCCTAAAATAGAAGGGGTGGCTTCATGAGTAACTTCCTTGCCGATGCCTCGTAAGCCAAGAGCCTCCAGGGTTCTTTTTTGCGATTGCAAACGCTTGATGCTACTTTTTGTTTGTGTGATTTTAATCTGTGACATAGGAGAGATCTTATCCGTTAAACACTTTATCTAATGAAATTCCGCGTTGCTTGGCGACCATCAATGGGTTACGTAATTGCAACAACGCATCGAAAGTAGCTTTCACCACGTTATGAGGGTTGGACGACCCCTGTGATTTGGATAGTACATTGTGAACTCCAACGGCTTCCAATACCGCACGAACAGCACCACCGGCAATAACTCCAGTACCTTCGGAGGCAGGTTTCAAGAAAACGCGGGCACCGCCGTATTTTCCTTTTTGCTCATGAGGAAGCGTTGCTTTCTCGATAGGGATGCGTACAAGATTTTTCTTGGCATCTTCCACGGCTTTGGAGATAGCTTCGGAAACTTCTTTTGATTTTCCTAGACCTTGACCTACTACTCCGTTTTCGTCACCCACTACAACGATGGCTGAAAATCCGAAAGTACGTCCTCCCTTGGTTACTTTGGTAACACGTTGTACGCCTACCAAACGATCTTTAAGATCAAGACCTACGGGCTTTACCAATTCTACGTTTTTATAATTATGATACATCGTTGCGATTTAAAATTTTAATCCACTTTCACGTGCGCCATCAGCCAAGGCCTTAATTCTACCGTGATAGAGATAGCCTCCACGGTCAAAATGTACGGTTTCAATTCCGGCTTTTTGTGCGCGTTCGGAAATAAGTTTTCCCACTTGCTGCGCTGTTTCGATTTTCCCGGAAGCTTTAACTGCGTCTTCACGAGAAGAAGCCGAGGCAATGGTAATTCCATTGACATCGTCAATCAACTGCGCATAAATTTCTTTATTACTTCGGAATACCGACAAGCGAGGGGCCGTAGCCGTTCCGCTAATTGTCTTACGTATTCTAAGTTGTATGCGATTTCTTCGCTGTAGTTTAGATAGTGCCATAGTGCTCTATTATGCTGATTTACCTGCTTTTCTTCTAATTTCTTCTCCGACAAATTTCACTCCTTTACCTTTGTAAGGTTCCGGCTTGCGGAAGGAACGTATTTTGGCTGCAACATAGCCCACCAACTGTTTGTCGTAAGAGCTAAGTTTTACGATAGGGTTTTTTCCTTTTTCAGAAACTGTATCAACTTTAACCTCTGGGGCAATGTCCAATACGATATTGTGTGAAAATCCAAGGGCAAGATCAAGCTTTTGGCCTTGGTGACTGGCACGATATCCAACCCCTACCAATTCGAGTTCTTTGGTAAAGCCTTCGCTTACCCCTTGAACCATATTGGCAATCAAGGCACGATATAGTCCGTGCTTGGCGCGGTGATCTTTAGAATCCGTTGGACGACTTACTTCAAGAATTCCTTCTTTTTCGGTAACACTTACTGTATCATATTCTTGGGTCAACTCTCCTAGTTTACCTTTCACAGTAATAAGGTTTGGTTGTATCGTTACAGTAACGCCTTCAGGGATCGTAATGGGACTTTTTCCTATTCTAGACATAATTGTATTCGTTTTAGTAGACGTAGCAAATTAATTCACCCCCTACATTTTCTTTGGTCGCTTGTTTACCGGTCATCACTCCCTTGGAAGTAGAGACAATGGCAATTCCCAATCCATTAAGGATTCGGGGAAGAGAATCGGATCCCGTATACTTTCGTAAACCAGGAGTACTAATTCGCTGTAAGGCTTTGATCACAGGCTCTTTGGAGAGCTTATCGTACTTCAAAGCGATTTTTATGTTTCCTTGGTGATTTTTGGTCTCCTCAAATTTGTAGCTAAGGATGTAACCTTGATCAAATAAGATTTTGGTGATTTCTTTCTTCAAATTAGAAGCCGGAATGTCAACCACTCGGTGACCGGCGGCATTCGCATTTCGGATTCGTGTCAAATAATCTGCAATCGGATCTGTGTACATAATGCGTTTATTTTATTACCAGCTGGCTTTAGTTACTCCTGGGATCAAACCTTTGTTGGCCATTTCTCGGAAGGTCACCCTTGAAATACCAAACTGTCGCATATACCCTTTGGGTCTTCCGGTGAGTTTGCATCGGTTGTGCATACGGATCGGAGAGGCATTCTTGGGAAGCTTCTGTAGCGCTTCATGGTCGCCAGCTTCTTTAAGGGCCTTTCTTTTAGCTGCATATTTTGCAACCATTTTTGCTCGTTTCACTTCACGAGCTTTCATGGATTCTTTTGCCATAATTAGTTCTTTTGAAAGGGAAGTCCCAATTCTTGTAATAGTGATTTAGCTTCTTTGTCTGTTGGGGCTGATGTCACAAAAGTGATATCCATTCCCGATATTTTGTTGACTTTGTCAATATCAATCTCAGGGAAGATGATTTGTTCTGTCACCCCTAAGTTGTAGTTTCCACGGCCGTCAAAACCAGTTGCTTTTACTCCACGGAAGTCACGTACTCGTGGCAAAGCAGTAGTTACTAGGCGATCAAGGAATTCATACATACGCTCGCCACGAAGGGTTACTTTGGCCCCAATGGGCATTCCTTTTCGCAATTTAAAGGAAGCAACGTCTTTCTTGGAAAGAGTAGAAATAGCTTTTTGACCGGTGATTGTCGATAATTCTTCCAACGCATGATCGATGAGTTTTTTGTCGGCTACTGCCTGACCCACACCACGGCTTAGAACAATCTTTTCTAGCTTAGGTACCTGCATAACGCTTTTGTAGCCAAACTCTTCTTTGAGGCTGTTGACAATACGGTCTTTATATTCTTGTTTTAGTCTTGGAACGTAACTCATGACTTAAATGACTTCATTAGATTTTTTAGCATAACGAACTTTCACACCGTCTTCCATACGATAGCCAACTCGCGTAGGCTGACCTTCTGCTGTAAGCAACGAAAGGTTGGAAATTTGGATGGGGGCTTCTTTCTCAGCGATCCCTCCTTGTGGATTTTGTGCGTTGGGCTTGTTGTGTTTTTTCACTAGGTTGACCCCTTCAACAATGGCTTTGTTGGCATCTACCAAAATTTTCATGACAGTTCCCTCGGACCCTTTGTGAGCGCCAGCGATAACCTGTACTTTATCTCCTTTTCTGATCTTAATCTTTGACATAGGATCTTAACTTAAAGCACCTCGGGTGCTAGTGAAACAATTTTCATAAACTGCTTATCGCGCAGTTCGCGGGCTACGGGACCAAAAACACGTGTTCCACGCATTTCACCCGTTGGGTTTAACAATACACAGGCATTGTCATCAAAACGAATGTAGGAACCATCAGGACGACGTACTTCTTTGGTGGTGCGTACCACTACAGCTGTAGATACTTGTCCTTTTTTGACCGTCCCTGAAGGAGAGGCGTCTTTAACAGTAACGACAATCTTGTCTCCGATAGAGGCATACCGTCTTTTGGTTCCTCCCAATACACGAATGGTGAGTACTTCTTTGGCTCCGGTATTGTCAGCCACTTTGAGTCTGGATTCTTGTTGTACCATTTTATTTAGCTCTTTCTAAGATTTCTACCAATCGCCAGCATTTGTTTTTACTTAGCGGGCGGGTTTCCATAATTTTTACGGTGTCACCGATATTACAATCGTTGGCATCATCGTGGGCAACATATTTCTTCGTTTTCAAAACGAACTTCCCGTACATGGGATGCTTCACACGTTTTACTTCTGACACAACGATGGATTTCTCCATTTTATTACTGGTCACAATTCCGATTCTTTCTTTTCTAAGGTTTCTATTTTCCATTTCCTCAGGCTTATTGTTGTGCGGCGATTGCGGTTTTCAATCGGGCGATGGTTCGTCGAACCGTTCGAAGCTGTACAGGATTTTCCAAAGGAGAAATCGCGTGGTTCAGCTGAAGCGTTTCGTATTCTTTTTGCACATCGGTCAACTTGTCTAGCAAGTCTTCTTTCGATAGGTTTTGAATCTCTTTTTGTTTCATGATCAATTCGTATTAGGCTTCGAAATCGCGTGCGATGATGAATTTTGTTTTAACGGGTAGCTTCTGAGCAGCCAAACGAAGGGCCTCTTTAGCAACATCCAATGGCACCCCAGCTACCTCAAATAAAACTCGGCCTGGCTTTACAACGGCCACGAAATATTCAGGAGCTCCTTTCCCTTTCCCCATACGTACTTCCAAAGGTTTCTTAGTGATGGGTTTGTCTGGGAATATTTTGATCCACAATTGCCCTTCTCTTTTCATATAACGGGTAGCGGCAATACGAGCGGCCTCGATCTGACGAGAGGTGATAAACTTGGAATCTAAAGCTTTGATTCCGAACATCCCGTTGGACAACTGATGACCGCGCTGTGAAATTCCTTTCATGCGCCCTTTTTGCGCTTTACGGAATTTAGTTTTTCTAGGTTGTAACATAACTGTTGACTCTTAAACTCTAATTATTTACGACGGCGTTGGCGGTTGTTTCCTTTACCATTACCGGCGCCTCCACCACTCTTTTTGGACATGCCAACAAGGGGTGACAATTCACGTTTTCCATATACTTCCCCTTTCATGATCCATACTTTGACTCCCAAACGACCGTAAGTGGTGTGGGCTTCAACCAAAGCATAGTCAATATCGGCGCGGAAAGTTGACAATGGAATACGTCCGTCTTTGTAGCTTTCGGAACGGGCCATTTCTGCACCATTCAAACGACCCGAAATCTGAATTTTGATTCCTTCTGCATTCATTCGCATAGCAGCAGCGATGGCCATTTTGATTGCTCGACGGTATGAAATACGACTTTCGATCTGGCGCGCAACGCTGGCACCAACTAATTGGGCATCCAACTCAGGACGCTTGATTTCGAAAATATTGATTTGTACTTCTTTGCCTGTGATTTTCTTCAACTCCTCTTTGAGCTTGTCTACCTCTTGACCAGCTTTACCAATGATGATTCCGGGACGGGCAGTGGTAATGGTAATGGTGATTAGCTTAAGGGTGCGCTCGATGATTACATTGGATACACTGGCTTTGGCCAAACGTGCATGGATGTATTTACGAATTTTGTCGTCCTCGGCTAGTTTATCGCCGTAGTTACGACCGCCGTACCAGTTGGAATCCCATCCGCGGATGATTCCCAAACGATTACCTATTGGATTGGTTTTTTGTCCCATAATTAACTTTCAATATTATTGGCTCCCAGTACGAGCGTTACATGATTTGATCTTTTGCGAATTCGGTGGGCGCGACCTTGGGGTGCTGGGCGCAATCGCTTCAGCATGCGGCCACCGTCGACACGAATTTCTTTTACAAACAATTCAGCATTTTCAACATCCGCTTCTTCATTTTTGGCTTGCCAGTTGGCAATGGCCGAAAGCAACAGTTTTTCCAAACGTCGTGAAGCTTCCTTTGGGCTGAATTTTAAGATGGCTAGTGCTTTGTCAACGCCTTCCCCACGAACCTGATCGGCTACCAAACGCATTTTGCGTGGCGATGTAGGACAGTTGTTTAGCTTAGCGAAAGCCGTGTTCTTTTTGGCTTCTTTGATAGCCTCAGCGCTTTGTCTTTTACGATTTCCCATGGCTCTGCTTATTTTTTACCTTTATTTTTGGCTCCAGCATGACCTCGGAAAGAACGTGTTGGAGAAAATTCTCCCAATTTGTGTCCTACCATGTTTTCGGTAACATAGACCGGTACAAATTGACGTCCGTTATGTACTCCTATCGTTTGTCCAACAAAGTCTGGAGTAATCAAGGAGGCTCTAGACCAGGTTTTGATCACTGTTTTTTTATTTTCTTCTACGTTTTTAATCACTTTCTTCTCAAGACTGTGATGTACGAAGGGTCCTTTTTTTAATGAACGTGCCATAACTGCTTATTTTTTTTTCTGCGTTCAATGATGAATTTATTCGTCGCTTTGGTCTTAGAACGTGTTCTGAATCCTTTTGCAGGAATTCCGTTTCTAGAACGTGGATGTCCTCCAGAGGCACGACCTTCTCCACCACCCATGGGGTGATCGATCGGGTTCATAGCAACTGGACGTGTTCGTGGACGACGGCCCAACCAACGAGAACGACCGGCCTTACCGGCAACAATCAACTGGTGGTCTGAATTGGATACCGCCCCAATAGTAGCCATACAAGTAACGAGGACCAAACGCGTCTCTCCTGAAGGCATTTTGATAGTGGCAAATTTTCCGTCACGCGCCATCAATTGTGCAAAGGTTCCGGCGGAACGAGCAATAACAGCTCCAGCTCCTGGCTGCAACTCAATACAAGAGATGATCGTTCCTAAAGGAATGTTAGCCAAAGGCATCGCATTTCCTAAATCTGGTGAAGCTTTTGGACCTGAGACAAGCTTTTGACCTACCTGCAGCCCATTTTGAGCAATGATATAGCTCTTTTCTCCATCCTTATATTCAATTAAGGCGATAAAGGCGGATCGATTCGGATCGTATTCGATGGTTTTTACTTCTGCAACGATGTCATAACGACTGCGCTTGAAGTCTACCATACGGTACCGTTTTTTGTGACCTCCTCCGCGGTGGCGGACGGTCATCTTCCCTTTGTTGTTTCTTCCCCCAGATCGCTTTTTCGAAGAAAGCAAGCTTTTCTCCGGCTTATCAGTAGTAAGGGCGTCAAATCCATTTACTACTCTAAAACGCTGCGCCGGGGATGTTGGTTTTAATTTTCTAACTGACATGTGACGCTGTTATAAATTGCTATAAAAATCGATGGCATCGCCTTCTGCTACCTGCACAAGTGCTTTTTTGGTTGCATTGGTTTTGCCTTTTTGTAATCCTGTCTTGGTGTAACGTACTTTTCGCTCTGGACCATAATTCATGGTGCGAACTTTTTCTACCGCCACGCCATAGGCTTCTTCTACGGCTTTTTTGATTTCAACTTTGTTGGAAGTCTTGGACACCAAAAAAGTGTAGCAACTGGACATCTCGCTAGAGGCCGTTGCCTTTTCTGTGATGATTGGTTTGATCAATATACCCATGACTTATTTGTTCAAAGTTGATTCAATATTCGCAATAGCACTTTCAGAAAGAATCAAACTTGTAGCGTTTGTTATTTTGTAAGTGTTTAGTTCTGAGTCTGTTACAACCTCAGAATGTTTTAAATTGCGCGACGACAAATATACATTTTTATTGGCTTCACCCAAGACGAGCAACGACTTTTTGTCGGCCACTCCTAACGAGGAAAGAATTCCTTGATACGTATTGGTTTTGGGTCCCTCCAGTTGAAAGTCTTCAACAACAATGATTGCTTTTTCTTGCGCTTTCAAGCTCAAGGCAGATTTGCGCGCTAAACGCTTCACTTTTTTATTGACTTTCTGAGAGTAGTCACGTGGTGATGGGCCGAATATACGACCTCCTCCGCGGAACAAAGGATTCTTGATACTTCCCGCCCGGGCAGTACCTGTTCCTTTTTGTTTTTTGATTTTTCGAGTCGATCCTACAATCTCTCCACGTTCTTTGGACTGATGCGTTCCTTGACGTTTGTTGGCCAAGTGCGATTTTACGTCCAAATAAATGGCATGTTCGTTGGGTTCGATTCCAAAGACAGCTTTATCAAGCTTGGCTTTTCTCCCTGTCTCTTTTCCTTCGATTGATACAACAGCTACTTCCATTATTTCTGTATTGTTACGTAGGCGTTTTTGTGACCGGGCACACAGCCTTTGACCACAAGTAGATTCTTTTCAGCAACTACTTTCACAACGCGGAGGTTTTGAACTTTTACTTTACTATTTCCCATTTGTCCCGCCATACGCATTCCTTTGAATACTCGCGCCGGATAGGAGGCCGCACCGATAGAACCGGGGGCACGAAGACGGTTGTGCTGACCGTGAGTAGCTTGTCCTACACCACCAAATCCGTGACGCTTTACAACCCCTTGGAAACCTTTTCCTTTAGATGTTCCGCTGACATCAACAAATTCGCCTTCTTTAAATAATTCAACTGTGATGGTGTCCCCAAGTTTATGATCTTCTTCAAAGTTTTGGAATTCGATGAGCTTTCGCTTGGGAGCAGTGTTGGCTTTTGCAAAATGGCCTTGGGCCGCTTTACCAACATTCTTCTCTGCCTTGTCATCGAAACCTAACTGAAGCGCCTCATAGCCGTCAACCGATTCGGTTCTGACTTGGGTAACCACGCATGGACCGCATTCGATTACGGTGCAGGGAATATTCTTCCCGTTCTCGTCGAACAAGCTGGTCATACCGATTTTTTTTCCTATTAACCCAGACATGATTATAATTTAAATGATTTACTTATACTTTAATTTCTACTTCAACACCGGAAGGCAACTCCAACTTCATCAACGCATCGATGGTTTTGGAAGAAGAACTGTAGATGTCGAGTAATCGTTTGTATGAACACAATTGAAATTGCTCTCTCGATTTTTTATTCACGTGTGGAGAACGCAAAACCGTAAATATTTTCTTGTGGGTCGGCAATGGAATGGGACCGGTGACAACAGCACCCGTTGTTTTGACTGTTTTCACAATCTTCTCGGCCGATTTGTCCACTAAATTGTGGTCGTACGATTTGAGTTTGATTCTAATTTTTTGACTCATAAGGAGGCGTATTAAGCGTTTTTACCTTGTATTTCTGCAATCACACTTTCCGAAATGTTGGAAGGTGTTTCTGCGTAGTGAGAAAACTCCATTGTAGAAGTAGCACGACCGGAAGAAAGGGTACGCAACGAGGTTACATAACCAAACATTTCAGAGAGTGGCACTTCAGCTTTAACTACCTTGGAGCCGGCACGATCGTCCATAGAATTTACTTGACCACGACGGCGGTTCAAATCCCCAACGATGTCCCCCATGTTCTCTTCGGGAGTCAATACTTCTAATTTCATGATTGGCTCCATAATCACAGCACGCGCTGCTTTGGCGGAAGCTTTAAAGCCCATTTTGGCGGCCAATTCAAAGGAAAGGGAATCCGAATCCACAGGGTGGAAAGAACCATCCTTTAGGGTAATCTTCATCGCATCCACTTCGAAACCAGCCAAAGGACCGTTTTTCATCGAATCCTTGAATCCTTTTTCAACCGCTGGGATATATTCCTTAGGAACATTCCCTCCTTTGATTAGGTTCACAAACTCAAGACCTTGTTTTCCTTCATCAGCAGGCTCGATGGTAAATACAATATCTGCGAATTTACCACGTCCTCCAGACTGTTTTTTGTATACCTCGCGGTGGTCCGCGGCGGTAGTCAAGGCTTCTTTATATTCTACTTGTGGTTGTCCTTGGTTGACTTCAACTTTGAATTCACGTCGCAGACGATCCACAATAATATCCAAGTGCAACTCACCCATTCCAGAAATTACCGTTTGACCAGAGGCCTCATCGGTTTTAACTTGGAAAGTAGGATCTTCTTCTGCCAACTTGGCTAAAGACATTCCCAGTTTATCCACATCTGCTTTGGTCTTGGGCTCCACAGCGATACCAATTACGGGATCTGGGAAGTCCATACTTTCCAAAATGATGGGAGACTTTTCAGCAGATAGCGTATCTCCCGTTTTGATATCTTTAAATCCTACCGCAGCTCCAATATCTCCAGCTTCGATAAAATCAATCGAGTTTTGGGTGTTGGAGTGCATTTGATAGATTCGTGAGATACGTTCTTTCTTACCGGAACGGTTGTTCAACACATACGACCCGGCATCCAAACGTCCGGAATAGGCGCGGAAAAATGCCAAGCGACCTACATAAGGGTCTGTTGCAATCTTAAAGGCCAAGGCTGCAAAAGGATCGTCTTTGGAAGGTTTGCGAGCAATCTCATTACCAGAATCAGGATCCGTTCCGATTATCGCTTCTTTGTCTTCTGGAGAAGGCAAGTAACGACAAACGGCATCCAACAAGAACTGAACGCCTTTGTTTTTGAAAGAAGAACCACAAATCATAGGAATGATACTCATGTCTTGTGTTGCTGCACGCAATGCGTTGTGCACCTCTTCTTCGGTAATGGAATCTGGATCTTCAAAGTATTTTTCCAATAAACCTTCATCGTATTCGGCAACAGCTTCGATCAATTGACCACGAAGGGTTTCTGCTTCCTCTTTCAAATCGTCTGGAATATCAATAACGTCAAAAGTAGATCCGTAGTTTTCGTCATGCCATACAATGGCACGGTTTTTTACCAAATCGACAATTCCTCTAAAGTCCTCTTCGTCACCAATGTTCAAAACGATTGGTACAGCGTTGGATTTGAGCATGTCACGAACCTGCTGACAAACGCCTAGGAAGTTAGACCCTTGGCGATCCATTTTGTTAACAAATCCGATACGTGGCACTTTGTAGTTGTCAGCCAAACGCCAGTTGGTTTCTGACTGTGGCTCTACTCCATCAACGGCAGAAAACAAGAAAACCAATCCATCCAAAACGCGGAGTGATCGGTTTACCTCTACTGTAAAGTCAACGTGACCGGGAGTATCAATAATATTAAAGTGGTATCCTTTGGCATCTGCCGTGGGTTTGCCTTGTTCCGTTGGGAAATTCCAAGTGCAAGTGGTTGCAGCGGAAGTAATGGTGATCCCACGTTCCTGCTCTTGCTCCATCCAGTCCATCGTAGCGGCACCGTCATGTACCTCTCCAATTTTATGGCTTACCCCTGTGTAAAAAAGGATTCGCTCAGTGGTGGTGGTTTTACCCGCATCAATGTGGGCAGCGATTCCAATGTTTCTAGTATATTTTAAGTCTCTGGCCATGGCGCTTCGTAAGAGATATAATGATTAGTTGTGATTAAAATCTAAAATGAGAGAATGCTTTGTTGGCCTCGGCCATTTTGTGTGTATCCACTCTTTTCTTAACGGCAGCTCCTTCTTCTTTGGCAGCAGCCAAGCACTCTTGTGCGAGGCGCAGAGCCATGGATTTTTCGTTGCGTTTGCGCGAAAAGCTAATCAGCCATTTCATGGCTAGAGAAACCTTACGGTCGGCACGAATCTGCATTGGAATTTGAAAGGTAGCACCCCCCACACGGCGGCTGCGCACCTCTACGTGTGGCATCACATTGGAAAGGGCATCTTTCCATATCTCTAAACCAGACTTTTCTTCGTCTTGTTTGCGCTCCTCGATGATATCGATAGCTTTATAAAATAAATCAAAGGCCACCGATTTTTTTTCCGTCCCACATCAACATATTGACAAATCTTGTCACCAAGGTGTCGTTGAATTTAGGATCGGGAAGCAGGTGGCGCTTTTTGGCTTGTCTTTTTCTCATGGGTGTATCAGTGTCTTGTTCACGTTATTTTTTTGGTCTCTTGGCTCCGTATTTGGAACGACGTTGTAAACGACCCTCTACCCCTGCGGTGTCTAATGCGCCTCGAACGATATGGTATCGAACTCCGGGCAGATCTTTTACTCTTCCGCCACGAACCAATACTATCGAGTGCTCCTGGAGGTTGTGTCCTTCTCCCGGAATGTAAGCATTGACCTCTTTTCCATTGGTCAATCGAACCCGCGCGACTTTTCGCATCGCCGAGTTCGGCTTTTTCGGCGTAGTGGTGTATACTCGGGTACACACTCCACGTCGTTGAGGACACGAATCCAAAGCAGCCGATTTACTCTTCTTGGTAATCGTGACTCTTCCTTTTCGTACTAATTGTGCAATAGTTGGCATATATTTTAACTAAAAATTGTTTTTT
>Ga0129352_10043259_pt1 | contig 16923 bp, 30 predicted proteins | sample CPBNA1_6_FD_105429 | JGI IMG/M metagenome (GOLD analysis project Ga0129352, IMG submission 105429) | Freshwater to marine salinity gradient microbial communities from Chesapeake Bay, USA - CPBay_Sum_27_0.2_RNA1 (Metagenome Metatranscriptome) | ecosystem: Environmental > Aquatic > Marine >... | reverse complement strand
CTAATCTATTTGAGCTGTATGTGGTGCTTAAGCATCTTGATCAGCATCGTCTTTTTTAGATTCTTTTTTAGGAGTTGCTTTGGCCTTTTTAGCAGGGGCTTTTTCAGTCGCTGCTTCTTGAGCTTGTGCTTCGTCCGTATTTGGTGATGCTGCTTCTGATTTTTTAGCACTACCTCTACGTGTAGATTTTTTCTTAGCAGCTTTCTCAACGTTATACACTTCGTTGTAATCAACCAGTTCGATAAGAGCCATATCGGCGTTATCTCCCAAACGGTTTCCTAACTTAATAATTCTGGTGTACCCTCCAGGGCGGTCGCCAACCTTTACGGCCACATCTCTAAAGAGTTCTGCTACCGCATATTTGTTGCGAAGTACACTAAAAACCAAACGTCGATTGTGTGTAGAGTCCGTTTTTGATTTGGTAACCAATGGCTCAACAAATTGTTTTAAGGCTTTTGCCTTAGTAACGGTCGTTTGGATTCTTTTGTGTTCGATTAAGGAGCAGGCCATATTGGCTAGCATGGATTTTCTATGGGCCGATTTGCGACCTAGATGGGCTACTTTTTTTCCGTGTCTCATGTCTTATCTATTGCGATTGCGGACTTTAGTCTTTATCTAATTTATATTTTGAAAGATCCATTCCAAAAGAAAGTCCTTTCAACACTACAAGCTCTTCCAATTCGGTTAGTGATTTTTTACCAAAGTTTCTGAATTTCATCAGATCATTTTTGTTGTAAGAAACCAAGTCACCTAAAGTGTCTACCTCAGCAGCCTTTAGACAATTGAGGGCACGAACAGAAAGGTCCATGTCAATCAATTTTGTTTTGAGCAGCTGACGCATGTGTAGTGATTCTTCGTCATAGGTCTCGGTTTGAGCGATTTCGTCGGCTTCGAGAGTGATGCGCTCATCGGAGAACAATAGGAAGTGGTGAATCAATATTTTTGCAGCTTCTGTTAGAGCATCTTTTGGATGAATAGAGCCGTCTGTGTTGATTTCGAAAATCAATTTTTCATAATCTGTTTTTTGCTCTACACGAAAGTTTTCAATGCTGTATTTTACATTTTTTACGGGTGTAAAAATGGAGTCAATAGCTATAACACCAAGTGCAGCATTGCTTTTTTTGTTTTCTTCAGCAGGTACATAACCTCTTCCTTTTTCGATGGTAAACTCCATGTTGAGTTTCACGTCTTTTTCGAGGTTGCAGATTACTAAATCAGGGTTTAATACTTGAAATCCAGAGATGAATTTTTGAAAGTCTGCAGCTTTGAGTTGCTCTTGACCTCCGATGTTGAGTACTACTTTTTCATCTTCTGTGTCCTCTATTTGTCTTTTAAAACGAACTTGTTTGAGGTTAAGGATGATTTCAGTAACGTCTTCTACAACACCAGGAATGGTAGAAAACTCATGCTCTACGTTGTCAATTTTTACAGAAGTGATTGCAAACCCTTCTAACGAAGAAAGTAACACACGTCGTAATGCGTTACCCACTGTAAGCCCATAACCGGGTTCTAGTGGTCGGAATTCGAATTTGCCATCGAATTCTGTAGAATCGATCATGATTACTTTGTCTGGTTTTTGAAAATTCAATATAGCCATAGTGCGTTCTTCAGTTGTATTATTTGGAATATAATTCCACAATTAGTTGTTCTTTGATGTTTTCCGGAATTTGAAGACGTTCCGGAACGTTGACGTAGGTACCTTCTAAAGTAGCACTGTTCCAGCTTAGCCACTCATAAACAGCGGCGTTAGAGTCTAAAGCATGGGTGATTACTTGAAGTGATTTTGATTTTTCACGAACTCCAATAACATCACCGACACGTACGGTATACGATGGGATGTTGAGGATTTCACCATTTACGGTGATGTGACGGTGCGAGACCAATTGGCGTGCACCACTACGAGAACGTGCAATTCCTAATCGATAAACAACATTGTCTAAACGGGACTCACAAAATTGTAAAAGCACTTCACCAGTAACACCTTTGCTACGGCTTGCCTTTTCAAAAATATTACGGAATTGACGCTCAAGTATACCATAGGTATATTTGGCTTTTTGTTTCTCCATCAACTGAACCGCATACTCAGATTTTTTTGAGCGACGTCGGTTGTTGCCGTGTTGGCCGGGAGGATAGTTTCGTTTTTCGAACGATTTGTCATCTCCAAAGATCGCTTCTCCGAACTTTCTAGAGATTTTTGTTTTTGGACCGGTGTATCTTGCCATAATTTTAAATTTAGTGATTCGAGGTTATGAATTAAGGTCTTGTCCTTCGATAACGACTCGAATCAGGCGGTTATTAAATAATTATACTCTTCTGCGTTTTGGAGGTCTACATCCGTTGTGTGGTAGTGGGGTAACGTCGATAATTTCGGTTACTTCAATACCACTGTTGTGAAGGGTTCTGATGGCAGATTCTCTACCATTTCCAGGACCTTTTACAAACACACGGACTTTGCGCAATCCTGCTTCAGAGGCAACTTTTGCACAATCTTCGGCGGCGGTTTGCGCAGCATAAGGTGTGTTTTTCTTAGAACCTCTAAAGCCCATTTTTCCAGCAGAAGACCATGCGATGACTTCTCCTTTTAGGTTGGTGAGCGAAATGATGATGTTGTTGAAAGAAGCATTGATGTGTGCTTCTCCGTTGGACTCAACAACTACTTTACGCTTTTTGGTTGTGGTTTTAGCCATAGTCTAATGATTATTTAGTTGCTTTCTTTTTGTTTGCAACAGTTTTACGTTTTCCTTTACGGGTACGTGAATTGTTTTTGGTACGCTGACCTCTTAGTGGTAGTCCGGCACGGTGTCGGATACCTCGATAACAACCGATGTCCATCAAACGTTTGATGTTGAGTTGGATTTCGGAACGCAATTCGCCTTCAATCTTAAATTTTCCAACTGCTTCACGTATGTTACTGGTTTCTTCATCAGTCCAGTCTGCTACTTTGGTGTCTTCACTTACTTTGGCCTCTGCCAAAATTTGTTTTGCTCTACTGGTTCCTACACCGAAGATGTAGGTTAGGGCTACGACACCGCGTTTTTGTTTAGGTATGTCTACTCCTGATATTCTAGCCATAGTTATCCTTGTCTTTGTTTAAATCGTGGATTTTTTTTGTTAATCACATAAAGGCGTCCTTTACGACGTACAATTTTGCACTCGGGACTTCTTTTCTTTAAGGATGCGCGTACTTTCATTTTATTTGTATATTAAAATCGATAAGTGATCCTTGCTTTTGTTAAATCGTAAGGACTCATTTCAAGTTTTACTTTGTCTCCAGGAAGCAACTTTATATAATGCAAACGCATTTTACCAGAAATATGTGCGGTCACGATGTGACCATTTTCTAGCTCTACTCGAAACATTGCGTTAGACAATGATTCGATGATTGTTCCTTCTTGTTCTATTGCAGCTTGTTTGGCCATTATGCGGTTCCTCTTCTTGTTTTACCAGATTTCATAAGACCGTCATAGTGTCTGTTGAGTAGATACGAGTTGACTTGTTGTATCGTATCGATGGCGACTCCTACCATGATAAGTAGTGATGTTCCGCCATAAAACAAGGCCCAACCTTGCTGTATTCCTATTAATTTTACCACCACTGCAGGGAAAACGGCCACTGCAGCGAGGAATAATGATCCTGGAAATGTGATGTGTGACATCACAGTATCCAAGAAGTCTGAAGTTTCTTTACCTGGACGGATTCCGGGTACAAAGCCTCCGCTTCTTTTTAGATCATCTGACATTTTGTTTGTAGGGACCGTGATCGCAGTGTAAAAGTAGGTGAATATAATGATGAGCACTGCAAATAATATGTTATACCACAAGCCAAAGATATCCGAAAAGCTGGCTTGCATCCATTGTCCGAGGTCCGAGTCGCCAAGTGCACCACCAATATATGCAGGAGCAAACATGATTGCTTGCGCAAAGATGATGGGCATTACACCAGAGGCGTTTAATTTTAGTGGGATGTATTGTCGTGAACCAAATACATTTCGTTCGTTGGTCCCACCGGCTGTTCTTCGTGCATATTGAACAGGAATTTGCCGTACGGCCATTACCAAAAGGATACTTAATAAAATGATGACCACCCACAATACCAATTCTATAAGGATAAGCATCAATCCACCATTGTTTTCACTGACGCGCGAAATGACTTCTTGGGTAAATGAAAGCGGCAAATTTGCGATGATACCAACCATAATCAACAATGAGATACCATTGCCAATTCCTTTATCCGTAATTTTTTCTCCAAGCCACATGGCAAAAATGGTACCGGTGACTAGGATAATGATGGATGAAATCATAAACAGAGGGCTTCTTCCCAATATAAAAGCACTATCTGGCACGCCAAGTGCGCTAAGTCCGTATAAGTAGGCTGGAGCCTGAACGATACAGATTAGGATGGTCAACCAACGTGTGATTTGGTTGATTTGTTTACGACCACTTTCACCTTCTTTTTGAAGTTTTTGTAGGTAGGGAATCGCAATCCCCATTAATTGCACCACAATCGATGCAGAGATGTATGGCATAATCCCCAATGCAAATATTGAAGCATTGGCAAAAGCACCACCTGTAAACGCATTAAGAATACCTAATAACCCTCCTCCATCAGCTCTTGAAGTAAGCGCTGCTAGCTTAACAGAGTCAATCCCTGGTAAAACGATTTGGGCGCCCAGACGATAGATCAATAAAATACCAAGTGTGGTTGCAATTCGATCACGCAACTCTTGGATGTTGTAAATATTGATTAAGGTGTCTATAAATTTCTTCATGCTTATAAATTACAAGGTCACTACTTCACCTCCTGCTGCTTCGATCGCTTTTTGAGCTTCAGCAGAAAACTTGTGTGCTTCAACTTTTAGTGCTGTATCTAATTTTCCGCGGCCTAAGATTTTGACAAGGTCATTTTTGCCTGCTAAACGCAATTCTACAAGTGTGGCTAAAGAAACTTCTTTTTTGATTTTCTTTTCGTCAACAAGTGCTTGAAGCGTATCGATGTTAACAGGAGTATATTCGGTGCGGTTGATGTTTTTGAAACCAAATTTTGGAACCCGTCTTTGAAGGGGCATTTGTCCGCCTTCAAAACCGATTTTCTTTGAATAACCAGAACGGGATTTGGCTCCTTTGTGACCACGTGCAGCGGTTCCGCCTTTACCAGATCCTTCTCCGCGACCTACGCGCTTTCCGCCTTTGTGGGTTGACCCTGTTGCCGGTGTTAAATTATTTAAGCTCATTGTCCTAAAATTATAAGTTTGTTACTGTAACCAAATGCTTTACCTTATCGACCATCCCTAAGATGCTGGGAGTAGCTTCGTGGGTCACTTCTTTTCCGATTCCCTTGAGGCCCAAAGCTTCTAAGGTTCTTTTTTGTGACTGAATGCGTTTGATACTGCTTTTTACTTGTTTTACTTTAATCTTTGCCATGGTGATAACCGATTAGCCGTTAAATACTTTATCTATAGAAATACCGCGTTGTTGCGCAATACGATGAGGGCTTCTCAACTGGAGTAGTGCGTCAAACGTTGCTTTTACCACATTGTGTGGGTTTGAAGAACCTTGTGACTTAGAAAGTACGTTGTGTACGCCTACTGCTTCCAATACGGCACGTACAGCACCTCCGGCAATTACTCCAGTACCTTCAGAGGCTGGCTTAATGAACACACGTGCTCCACCAAACTTCCCTTTTTGTTCGTGTGGCAATGTACCGTTCTGAATTGGTATGCGAACAAGGTTTTTCTTAGCGTCTTCTACCGCCTTTGCGATGGCTTCCGATACTTCTTTGGATTTGCCAAGGCCTTGTCCAACAACACCTTGCTCGTCTCCAACAACAACAATTGCTGAAAATCCAAAGGCACGTCCTCCTTTAGTTACTTTAGTAACACGTTGTACACCTACCAATCTGTCTTTGAGGTCGAGACCGACAGGTTTTACTAATTCTACGTTTTTATAATCTTGAAACATTCTTGTTGTTGTTAAAATTTTAGTCCTCCTTCACGAGCCCCGTCGGCTAGTGATTTTACACGTCCGTGATAGAGGTATCCTCCACGGTCAAATGTTGCTTCAGAAACTCCTGCTTTTGTGGCTTTTGCAGCAACTGCTTTGCCAACAAGTGCAGCAACTTCAATCTTGGTGGTTGCTGAGGAGATATCAAGATCTTTGTCTTTTGACGATGCGGCGGCGATGGTTACACCTTGTACATCATCAATCAATTGAGCATAGATCTCTTTGTTGCTTCGAAATATAGACAAGCGTGGGCGTTGTGCCGTACCTGATACGGTGCCTCGGATGCGCTTGTGAATTCTTGCTCTACGAGCTGATTTAGTAAGTCCCATTCTATTTTATTATGCTGATTTCCCTGCTTTTCTACGGATTTGTTCACCTACAAACTTGACACCTTTTCCTTTGTAAGGTTCGGGTTTGCGGAAAGATCTAATTTTTGCGGCGACCCATCCCAAAAGTTGTTTGTCATGAGAAGTAAGCTTTACGATAGGATTTTTCCCTTTTTCGGCTATGGCTTCTACTTGAACTTCAGGAGCAATATCAAAAAGGATGTTGTGCGAGAAACCAAGTGAAAGGTCTAATTGTTGCCCTTGGTTGCTAGCACGATAACCTACCCCTACAAGTTCGAGTTGTTTTGTAAAACCTTCGCTGACACCGATAACCATGTTGTTGACCAAACTACGATAGAGGCCGTGTTTGGCTTTGTGTTCTTTGGCATCGGAGGCACGAGATACCGTCAATACATTGTCGTTTAACTCAAACGTTACGGCATCATAATTTTGTGTCAATTCACCCAATTTACCTTTTACGGTAATCGTGTCCTTTTGGATATCAACAGTGACACCTGCGGGAATGTTTATTGGACTGTTTCCTATTCTTGACATTACTTCTTATTTTTTCTTATTAGTATACGTAGCAGATCAATTCGCCTCCTACATTTTCTTTTACAGCTTGTTTCCCAGTCATCACTCCATGTGAAGTTGAGACGATAGAAATACCCAATCCGTTGAGTACGCGCGGTAGGTTGTCTGCCGGAGCATATTTACGCAAACCGGGGGTACTGATACGCTGTAATTTTTTGATCACAGGTTCTTTGGTGATTTTATCGTATTTGAGTGCAATTTTGATGCTTCCTTGTGGTGCAGGAGTTTCTTCAAATTTGTAGCTCAAGATATACCCTTGATCAAAAAGAATTTTTGTGATTTCTTTTTTAAGTTTTGATGTGGGTATAGTAACAACACGGTGTCCAGCCTGGTTGGCGTTTCGGATGCGTGTTAAATAATCTGCAATTGGATCAGTGTACATAAGTTCTTATTTAAATTACCAACTGGCTTTAGTGACTCCTGGGATTAGACCTTGATTGGCCATTTCTCTAAACGTAACACGAGAAAGACCAAACTGACGCATGTATCCTTTTGGACGTCCAGTTAGCTTACAACGATTGTGCAAACGGATTGGAGAAGCATTACGAGGAAGTTTCTGAAGGGCATCATAATCACCAGCTTCCTTTAACGCTTTGCGTTTTTCGGCATATTTTGCTACTGTTTTGGCTCGCTTAACTTCACGAGCTTTCATAGATTCTTTGGCCATATTATTTCTTTTTAAAGGGTAAGCCCAATTCGTTTAACAATGATTTTGCTTCCTTATCGGTATGGGCACTCGTTACAAAGGTGATGTCCATACCTGAGATTTTATTGACTTTATCAATATCGATTTCAGGAAAAATGATTTGTTCTGTAATCCCCAGATTATAATTTCCACGACCGTCAAAGCCGGTAGCTTTTACGCCTTGAAAATCACGAACACGAGGGAGTGCAGTAGTTACCAAACGGTCTAAAAATTCGTACATACGCTCACCACGTAAGGTTACTTTAGCCCCGATAGGCATGCCTTTACGGAGTTTGAAAGTAGCAACGTCTTTTTTGGAAAGGGTTGATATGGCTTTTTGACCGGTTATTTGTGTTAGCTCGTCTACCGCATGATCGATTAGTTTTTTGTCAGCAACGGCTGCGCCTACTCCTCTACTGAGAACTATTTTCTCAAGTTTAGGAACTTGCATTATGCTGTTGTAGCCAAACTCTTCTTTAAGGTTGGCCATGATGCGGTCTTTATATTCTTGTTTTAGTCTAGGTTGGTAGCTCATAACTAAATGACTTCATTCGATTTTTTTGCAAAACGCACCTTTACTCCGTCCTCAACACGGTATCCAACACGGGTTGGCGCACCATCAGCAGTGACTAATGAAAGGTTTGAAATATGGATTGGAGCTTCTTTTTCTATGATGCCTCCTTGTGGGTTTTGAGCACTTGGTTTGTTGTGCTTTTTGACCAAATTGACGCCTTCTACAAGAGCGGTGTTGTTGGCAGCATTTACTTTGAGTACAGAACCGGACACTCCTTTGTGAGCACCTGCAATTACTTGTACTTTATCTCCCTTTTTTATTTTTAATTTTCTCATAATTCTTGTTTAGAGCACTTCAGGTGCTAATGAAACAATTTTCATGAATTGTTTGTCGCGCAATTCACGAGCAACAGGACCAAAAACGCGGGTTCCACGCATTTCGCCTGATGCATCGAGTAGCACACAAGCATTGTCATCAAAACGGATATAAGATCCGTCTGCACGGCGAACTTCTTTTGTCGTACGTACGACAACTGCAGTAGAAACTTGTCCTTTTTTGGCTGTTCCTGATGGAGAAGCTTCTTTTACAGTAACAACGATTTTGTCACCGATAGAAGCGTAGCGACGTCCTGTACCTCCAAGTACACGGATGGTCAATACTTCTTTGGCTCCGGTGTTGTCTGCAACTTTGAGTCGTGATTCTTGTTGTACCATGGTTATTTAGCTCTTTCTAAGATTTCTACAAGACGCCAGCATTTGGATTTGCTCAAAGGTCTTGTTTCCATAATTTTTACAGTATCTCCTTCGTTGCACTGATTTTGTTCGTCATGAGCAACATATTTTTTTTGTCTTTAAGACAAACTTTCCGTACATCGGGTGTTTTACACGTTTGACCTCAGATACCACGATGGATTTTTCCATTTTGGAACTGGTAACGATACCGATACGTTCTTTTCTAAGATTGCGTTTTTCCATGTCTTAGTTTGTTTCTTGTTCTTTTGCGGTCTTTGCGGTGAGTAACCGTGCAATGGTTCTTCTAACAGTGCGAATCTGTGCTGGGTTTTCCAAAGGAGTGATTGCATGATTCATCTTAAGGTCATTAAGTTCATTTTGCATTTGCTGCAATTTGTCGTTAAGATCTTCTATAGATAGATTTGTAATTTCTGATTGTTTCATCTTCCTTTAGTTTATGCTCCAAAATCGCGAGCGGTGATGAATTTTGTTTTTACGGGCAACTTTTGAGCTGCAAGGCGTAATGCTTCTTTGGCGATGTCTAATGGGACTCCAGCAATTTCGAACATTACGCGTCCTGGCTTGACCACCGCGACAAAATATTCGGGAGCTCCTTTTCCTTTACCCATACGTACCTCAAGAGGTTTTTTGGTAATGGGTTTGTCTGGGAAAATTTTAATCCACAACTGACCTTCACGTTTCATGTATCGTGTTGCTGCAATACGGGCGGCTTCGATTTGACGTGAAGTGATAAAGACTGAGTCCAAAGCTTTAATACCAAACATACCGTTAGAAAGTTGGTGCCCTCTTTGAGAGAGCCCTTTCATGCGGCCTTTCTGCGCTTTACGGAATTTTGTTTTTTTAGGTTGTAACATTTTTGATTCGTGTTATAACAATTATTTTCTTCGACGTTGACGTCCTCCGCCTTTGTTGTTCGTTCCGGAAGAAGGCTTGCTCATCCCTACAAGAGGAGAAAGTTCGCGTTTACCGTATACTTCGCCTTTCATTATCCACACTTTGACGCCTAAACGACCATATGTAGTATGTGCTTCTACCAAGGAATAGTCGATGTCTGCTCTAAAAGTAGATAACGGAATACGACCTTCTTTGTAGGTTTCTGAACGGGCCATTTCGGCACCGTTAAGACGACCAGAAATCTGTACTTTGATCCCTTCAGCGTTCATACGCATCGATGCGGCGATTGCCATTTTGATGGCACGTCTGTAGGAAATACGGTTTTCAATTTGACGCGCGATACTGGAGGCAACAAGGTGTGCATCGAGTTCGGGTCTTTTGATTTCGTATATATTGATTTGTACTTCTTTGTTGGTGATTTTTTTGAGCTCTTCTTTTAACTTATCGACTTCTTGACCCGCCTTTCCGATGATGATACCGGGGCGCGCTGTAGAAACCGTAATGGTTATCAATTTTAGTGTACGCTCAATTATAACATTAGATACGCTGGCTTTGGCAAGACGTACGTGTATGTACTTTCTTATTTTGTCGTCTTCGGCAATTTTATCGCCATAGTTACGACCACCATACCAGTTAGAATCCCATCCTCTGATGATTCCAAGTCGATTGCCTATAGGGTTAGTTTTCTGTCCCATATTAACTTTCTACATTTTGGGCTCCAAGTACGAGAGTAACGTGGTTAGAGCGTTTACGAATTCTGTGAGCACGACCTTGTGGAGCAGGACGTAGGCGTTTGAGCATACTTCCACCATCTACGCGGACTTCTTTGACAAATAGGGCTGCTTTTTCGATGTCAGCGCTTTCGTTTTTGGCTTGCCAGTTGGCAATAGCTGAAAGCAAGAGTTTTTCGAGTCTACGTGCAGCTTCTTTTTGGCTAAATTTAAGTAGTGCTAAGGCTTTGGCTACCTCTTCACCACGAATTTGATCAGCGACTAATCGCATTTTTCGGGGTGATGTTGGGCAGTTGTTGAGCTTGGCAAAGGCACTGCTTTTCTTAGTTTCCTTGATCGCTTCTGCGGCTTGTCTTTTACGATTTCCCATGAGCGTGCTTATTTTTTACCTTTATTTTTTGCCCCAGCATGTCCTCGAAACGAACGGGTAGGGGAAAATTCACCGAGTTTGTGTCCAACCATATTTTCAGTAACATACACAGGGACAAATTGTTTGCCGTTGTGTACTCCGATGGTTTGACCGACAAAATCGGGTGTAATCAATGAGGCTCTTGACCAGGTTTTGATTACTGACTTTTTATTTTCTTCTACGTTTTGTTGTACCTTTTTTTCAAGGCTATGATGTACGTAGGGTCCTTTTTTTAGTGAACGCGCCATTGCTTATTTTTTTCTACGGTCTATAATAAATTTATTACTCGCCTTGGTCTTCGAACGCGTACGGTATCCTTTAGCAGGAATTCCGTTACGTGATCTCGGATGTCCTCCAGAAGCGCGTCCTTCTCCACCACCCATGGGGTGATCGACAGGGTTCATGGCTACTGGTCTTGTTCGTGGACGACGGCCTAACCAACGGGATCTACCTGCTTTACCAGATACTAGTAATTGGTGATCGGAGTTAGATACCGCTCCAATGGCTGCCATACAGGTAACTTGGATCATGCGGGTTTCACCAGAAGGTAGCTTTACGGTTGCAAAGTTACCATCGCGCGCCATGAGTTGTGCAAAAGCACCAGCACTTCGTGCGATGTTGGCACCTGCTCCTGGACGTAGTTCTATACAAGAAATGATTGTACCTAATGGAATGTTTGCCAAAGGCATTGCATTTCCTAGTTCAGGTGCAGCTTGTTCACCAGACTGTACTTTTTGACCTACTTGAAGACCGTTGGGAGCAATGATGTATCGCTTTTCGCCATCGGTATATTCTAGCAGTGCAATGAAAGCAGAGCGGTTAGGATCGTATTCGATTGATTTGACTTCGGCGACAACATCAAATTTGTTGCGTTTGAAGTCGATAATACGATATCTCTTTTTGTGACCTCCACCTCGATGGCGAACGGTCATTTTTCCTTTGTTGTTACGACCACCTCTTCGCTTTTTCGGTTCGAGCAAGCTCTTCTCCGGCTTATCAGTAGTAAGGGCGTCAAATCCATTTACTACTCTAAAACGCTGCGCGGGTGTTATCGGTTTTAATTTTCTAACTGACATTTGACGCTGTTATAGATTATTATAAAAATCAATGGTATCGCCTTCTGCAACTTGCACAATGGCTTTTTTGGTTGCGTTGGTTTTACCTCTTTGAATTCCTGTTTTGGTGTAACGTACTTTACGATCAGGACCATAATTGAGTGTACGTATTTTTTGAACAGTAACACCATAAGCGGCTTCTACAGCCTTTTTGATTTCAACTTTATTGGCCTTTGTGTCGACCGTGAAAGTATACCGGTTGTCAAGCTCACTTGCCGTGGTTGCTTTTTCGGTAATCACTGGTTTAATTAAAATGCTCATTGTGTTTACTTTATTTCAAAATCGATTCTAATCGAGCAATTGCACTTTCTGACAAGATGATGTTTGAGGCATTTGTGATCTTGTAAGTGTTTAATTCTGAGTCAGTTATGACTTCAGCGTGTGCTAAATTGCGCGACGACAAATATACATTTTTATTTGCTTCGCCCAAGACATAGACCGTTTTTTTGTCGGCCAGTCCTAAAGCGTTAAGTAAGGCTAGGTAGTCGGCGGTTTTGGGCTGCTCGAGTTGAAAGTCTTCTAAGACCATAATGGCCTTGTCTTTGGCTTTGATGCTCAAGGCAGATTTACGCGCGAGACGTTTTACCTTTTTGTTTACTTTTTGGCTATAATCGCGGGGTTCTGGTCCAAATACGCGTCCTCCTCCTTTAAACAATGGGTTTTTGATACTTCCTGCACGGGCGGTACCTGTCCCTTTTTGTTTTTTGATTTTTCTTGTACTTCCGGCAATTTCTGCACGTTCTTTGGACTTGTGCGTTCCTTGACGTTTGTTAGCCAAATGTTGTTTCACGTCCAAATAGATGGCGTGCGTATTGGGCTCGATACCAAATATTTCTTTCGAAAGTTTGGCTTTTCTTCCGGTGTCTTTACCGGTACGATCTAGTACTGCTACTTCCATTATTTCTGAACGATTACAAAGGCGTTTTTATGGCCGGGCACGCAGCCTTTGACCACAAGTAGATTCTTTTCAGGAATTACTTTTATAACGCGCAGGTTTTCAACTTTTACTTTTTGGGCACCTGTTTGACCGGCCATGCGCATTCCTTTGAAAACGCGGGCTGGGTAAGATGCAGCACCAATAGATCCAGGAGCACGAAGACGGTTGTGTTGGCCGTGAGTAGATTGTCCTACTCCACCAAAACCGTGACGTTTTACTACTCCTTGAAATCCTTTTCCTTTACTAATACCGGATACATCTACGAATTCTCCTTCGATAAAATGTGATACGGTGATTGTGTCCCCAAGCTGGTATGTTTGTTCAAAATCTTGGAATTCGACGAGCTTACGTTTGGCAGCAGTTTTGGCTTTGGCAAAATGCCCTTGTTCGGCCTTACTGGCTTTTTTGTCCGCTTTGTCATCGAAACCAAGTTGAAGTGCTTCATAGCCATCAACCTCTTTGGTTCTGACTTGGGTAACTACGCAAGGACCTGCTTCGATGACGGTACAAGGAATGTTTTTTCCTTTATCGTCATACAAGCTAGTCATTCCGATTTTTTTTCCAATTAACCCAGACATGATTTTTGTTTAATAATTATACTTTAATTTCTACTTCTACTCCACTTGGCAGTTCGAGTTTCATTAACGCGTCGATGGTTTTTGAAGACGAACTGTAGATATCCAAAAGTCTTTTGTAAGAACATAGTTTGAATTGTTCACGAGACTTTTTGTTTACGTGTGGAGAACGTAAGACCGTAAATATTTTTTTGTGGGTTGGCAATGGGATAGGACCCGTTATTACCGCTCCGGTTGTTTTGACTGTTTTTACGATTTTATCGGCAGACTTGTCTACCAAGTTATAATCGTAAGATTTTAATTTTATTCTGATTTTTTGACTCATCGTATTGGATTAAGTTTTTTTACCATTTACTTCTGCGATCACCGCTTCCGAGATATTAGAAGGGGTTTCAGCATAGTGTGAAAATTCCATAGTTGAGGTAGCGCGACCTGAAGACAGTGTTCGGAGTGCGGTTACGTATCCAAACATTTCTGAAAGAGGCACCTCTGCCTTTACTACTTTAGAACCGGCACGATCGTCCATAGAGTTTACTTGTCCACGACGACGGTTGAGGTCACCTACAATGTCACCCATGTTTTCTTCTGGTGTCAATACTTCCAGTTTCATGATGGGTTCCATGATTACTGCACGGGCAGCACGAGCGGCTTCTTTGAAACCAAGTTTTGCTGCCAACTCAAACGATAGTGAGTCCGAATCCACAGGGTGGAAAGATCCATCCTTGAGCGTGACTTTCATTGCATCCACTTCGAAACCAGCGAGCGGTCCGTTGTGCATGGCTACTTTGAATCCTTTTTCGATAGAAGGGATGTATTCTTTGGGAACGTTTCCTCCTTTGATTTCATTAACGAATTCAAGACCTGCTTTGCCTTCTTCAGCGGGTTGTATCGTAAATACGATATCTGCAAACTTTCCACGACCACCTGTTTGTTTTTTATAGACTTCACGGTGATCTGCGCTAGCTGTCAAGGCTTCTTTATATTCTACCTGAGGTTGTCCTTGGTTGACTTCTACTTTGAACTCGCGACGCAAACGGTCAACGATGATGTCTAAGTGTAGCTCTCCCATCCCTGATATTACGGTTTGGCCAGAGGCTTCGTCCGTTTTTACTTGGAATGTTGGATCTTCTTCAGCGAGTTTGGCGAGTGCCATTCCCAATTTATCAACATCAGCTTTTGTCTTTGGTTCTACGGCGATACCGATTACGGGATCTGGGAAAACCATACTTTCTAGGATAATCGGCGCTTTTTCATCCGATAGTGTATCTCCTGTTTTGATGTCTTTAAAACCAACTGCTGCTCCAATGTCTCCTGCTTCGATAAATTCGATAGCATTTTGTTTGTTGGAGTGCATTTGATAGATTCTTGAAATACGTTCTTTATTTCCAGAACGGTTATTCAGCACATAAGAGCCTGCATCCAAACGACCTGAATAGGCACGGAAAAACGCTAGTCGTCCTACATAAGGGTCAGTAGCAATTTTGAAGGCCAAGGCTGCAAAAGGTTCTTTTACAGAGGGCTTACGTGCAATTTCTTGGTCTGTTTTAGGATCTATACCTAAAATCGCTTCTTTGTCTTCTGGTGAAGGCAAATAACGGCAAACAGCGTCTAATAAGAATTGTACCCCTTTATTTTTAAAAGAAGAACCACAAATCATTGGGATGATACTCATATCTTGAGTAGCCGCACGCAATGCATTGTGTACTTCGTCTTCTGTTATCGAATCGGGATCTTCAAAGAATTTTTCCAACAGTGCTTCGTCATATTCTGCAACTGCTTCTATAAGCTGTGCACGATACATTTTGGCATCTGCCTTCATGTCTTCCGGAATATCGATTACGTCGAAGGTAGATCCAAAGTTATCGTCATGCCATACAATTGCACGGTTTTTGACAAGGTCTACAATTCCTTTAAAGTCTTCTTCGTCACCAATATTGAGAACAATTGGCACCGCATTTGATTTTAACATCTCACGCACCTGAGTACAAACATTGAGAAAGTTTGCACCTTGTCGGTCCATTTTGTTGACAAATCCGATACGGGGTACTTTGTAGTTGTCTGCCAATCTCCAGTTGGTTTCGGATTGGGGCTCAACACCATCTACTGCAGAAAATAAAAAAACCAATCCATCAAGTACTCTTAAAGATCGGTTAACTTCTACGGTAAAATCTACGTGTCCGGGAGTGTCAATAATGTTAAAGTGATAGGGTTTGGCGTCCTCGGTGGGATTGCCTTGTTCTGTTGGGAAGGTCCAAGTACAAGTAGTTGCTGCAGAGGTGATGGTGATACCACGCTCTTGCTCCTGCTCCATCCAGTCCATAGTTGCTGCACCATCGTGGACCTCACCTATTTTGTGACTTACTCCTGTGTAGAAAAGAACGCGCTCGGTTGTGGTTGTTTTACCTGCGTCGATATGCGCTGCAATTCCAATATTTCTTGTGTATTTTAAATCTCTAGCCATGGTTAAAAATAGTCGTCGCTGTTATTAAAATCTAAAATGTGAGAAGGCTTTGTTTGCTTCTGCCATTTTGTGTGTATCCACACGTTTTTTAACGGCTGCCCCTTCTTCTTTGGCAGCAGCTAGACATTCTTGAGCCAGGCGTAGGGCCATGGACTTTTCGTTGCGCTTGCGAGAAAAGGATATTAACCATTTCATTGCAAGAGAAACTTTACGGTCTGGACGAATCTGCATCGGGATCTGGAAGGTCGCTCCACCAACACGTCGGCTGCGAACCTCTACGTGTGGCATGACATTAGACAGGGCGTCTTTCCAAATATCTAAAGCGGTCTTTTCGTCATCTTGCTTACGCTCTTCTATGATATCAATGGCATCGTAAAAGATTTTAAAAGCAGTGGATTTTTTACCGTCCCACATCAACATATTGACAAAACGAGTAACCAGCTGGTCATTGAATTTTGGATCGGGTAATAAGGGACGTTTTTTGGCTTGTCTTTTTCTCATGATTGCATCAAAGAATTAAATTATTTTTTAGGACGTTTGGCACCGTACTTAGATCGACGTTGTAGTCGGCCTTCGACACCAGCGGTATCGAGGGCTCCTCGAACGATGTGATAACGTACCCCGGGCAAATCTTTAACTCTTCCTCCACGTACCAATACTATCGAGTGCTCTTGGAGGTTGTGTCCTTCTCCCGGTATGTATGCATTGACCTCCTTACCGTTGGTCAATCGAACACGCGCTACTTTACGCATCGCAGAGTTCGGTTTTTTTGGCGTAGTGGTATATACACGCGTACATACACCACGTCGTTGAGGACACGAATCCAAAGCAGCCGATTTACTCTTCTTGGTAATTGTGGCTCTTCCTTTTCGTACTAATTGTGCGATAGTTGGCATATATTTCTTCTATATATTGTTTTTATCCCATTTTT
>Ga0129352_10015800_pt1 | contig 17046 bp, 18 predicted proteins | sample CPBNA1_6_FD_105429 | JGI IMG/M metagenome (GOLD analysis project Ga0129352, IMG submission 105429) | Freshwater to marine salinity gradient microbial communities from Chesapeake Bay, USA - CPBay_Sum_27_0.2_RNA1 (Metagenome Metatranscriptome) | ecosystem: Environmental > Aquatic > Marine >... | reverse complement strand
CGTGATTTATCGTATGGCACACGCCTAACGCCTTTTAGGGAAGAACCAGAGTTTATCTATAAACCGTATCCAGAACAATCGTATTGGGGTTCAAGCGATTACAGTCCAGAGCGCGGTTTAGGTGAATTTGTGCATACAACGCGCCAACCAGAAGAAGGTTTCTATGACGTTTCGGAAGATTTAGAAAAGCTATACTTGCTTGCACGGGAAGAAGTCATGGACTTAGCTTCTAAGTACGATAAGAAACTAGACCCGCAAGAGGTTCACAGATTAGCGCAAGGACGCGCTATGAGCATGGCTAAAGACATGGGTTACTTGGGTCTTAGCAATAGAAAATATCGCCCAGAGGTGTATACTCAATTCAATCCTGTAGTGCCTGAACAGGTTGGGCCATCACGGGATCAGTTGATGAACCTGATGGATTATCTAAGGAGATTGGGCAATGAATGAATATGAAATAGAAACAGACGATTTTGGTTTAGCGTTTATGAAAGCGCACGATCAATTCATTGTGGAAGTGCTTGAAGAATTGCCCAGTGAAACAATGGCGAAGCACTATCGGGTAAAAGTTCAGGAGATTGTAGACAATGGCAATAACAAGTTACACTGAGCTAAAAACATCTATAGCCAACTGGCTAAACAGAGATGATCTAACATCGGTTATTCCTGATTTCATTAGCTTGGCAGAGGCTGACATGGATCGCAAGATACGCCACTGGCGCATGGAAAAGCGATCAACAGCGGTGTTAAATTCACGATATACAGAGTTACCGGAAGGTTTCTTAGAGGCTGTAAGGTTTCATTTAGACGTAGATGAGCGCCCGATAGAGCTTCTTACACCTCTTGCATTGCAGCAGCGCAGGCAGGGAAATGCTGACGCTGGTGGCAGGCCGCAGTTTTATTCTATTATATCAAGTCAAATAGAAACTTGGCCTACAGCCGATGGTGAGTATACTGCAGAGCTTTATTACTATTCCAGAACGGCGCCATTGCAAGCAGATGATGATACCAACTGGATTTTGAGGTACTTCCCAGATGCTTATTTGTATGGTTCACTTGTGCATACTGCTCCATACTTAGTGGACGATCAACGCACAGGAACATGGGCAGCATTGTATCAAAGCTCAATTGATGGTATAAATGCGAACAACGAGAAAGCTAAATTTGGCGGTTCTGGTCTTAGGCTGCAAGTAAACACCTACTAGGAGAAAACAATGGCATCCATCTCAGATTACGTTTTAGATGCGGCACTTTCAAAGCTGGACTTGGAAGCTAACCGCCTAGACATCACTTCACAGGAAGTGACAACGTATAACGAAGCAATCAGCACTTACACTCTAGGAAACACAACATCTGTTTCATTTGGCGCACCAGTAAACGGCGATGTTTCAGGTCGCAAAACAACGTGTGCGGCAGTTACAGATGGTAGTGTTACAGGTAATGGCACAGCAACGCACTATGCAGTTACAGACACGACAAATAGCCGATTGCTTTGCACAGGTTCACTGTCAACAAGTCAAAGCGTTGTATCTGGTAACACATTCACAATTTCAGCATTTGATGTAGAAATTCCTGATCCAGCATAAGGTGTAGCATGGTCAAGTTAGCCAATCGCGTAAAGGTTGCCACAGGCACAGTCGGTAGCGGCACACTCACGCTAGGTGCGGCAGAAGATGGTTTTCAGTCTTTTGCAGATGGTGGCATCGCTGACGGTGATTTTGTGCGATACACGATAGAAGATGGAACCGCGTGGGAAATCGGCAGTGGTCAATATTCCTCTACAGGGCCAACGCTTACGCGCGATTACATTGAGAGCAGCGCGGGTGCATTGCTTTCTCTTAGTGGTGAAGCTGTTGTGTTTATATCGGCGGGTACTGAGGAAGTGTACGGATATGTTACAACAACGGTGCAGTCAGATCGCACGTTGGACAGTGGTATTGAATACGATGTTGGCAGTGGTTTTACGGTAAACAATGGCGTTACGCTAACGATACCGACAGACGCGCAGCTAACAATCAATGCCTATACAGAGAAAAGGCCGTTTTAGGAGAACAACATGGCTCTAAGGATTAATTCAACAAACGGTTCAGTAACCATTAGTGCGGTAGACGGAACAGGCAACCAAGACATCACTATTCCACGTTCTAACTTAGTTGGAGAGGATCATGGCGGTGAATTGATTGTTGATAGCTATAATGAGCGTTTTAACCTTGTCACTTCTAGTTCAAATGCAATCACCATTGATTGTGAAACAGGCAATCATTTTGCTCATGTTTTGACGGAAAACACTACAGCAACATTTGCAAACCCACCCGCAAGTGGCGTTGCTTATACAATGTCTATTGAGATTATACAGGATGCAGGGGCAAGCACGTTCACATGGGGATGGCCCTCTAGCGTAGATTGGAATGCGGCAACAGCACCATCACTTTCAACAGCAGCAAATGCTAAAGATATTTTTGTTTTAATCACACGCGATGGTGGTGTTACATGGAATGGTTTTGTAGCTGGTCAAGGAATGGGCTAAATGGGTAAGAAGCTAACTTCTGCAACTTTAAAAGCTACAGATGGGCCAGATAATGTTATTACTGGCGAATATGAAAGAGCAATATACAACACAAGTGGAAAGCAAGCTGGTAATACCGCAGAATTTGGGTACGCAGATTACGGCAAAAACTATGAAGTTAGTTCTAATTATATTGTCTATGGGTATCCAAATGGCAATGGTGAGCGAAGTTCTGAAGGGCTACCGCTTGATACGTTCAGTGCCCAAGGTTTTGTAAAAATATACAATGGGCGTAATGGTAATATAACTAACGCATCTACACCACAATTAATAACAACAATAACGCCCCCTGAAACACCAATAAATCCATTTAATTCAATAAGTTTTGGTATTTCCGTTGCGATTAGCCCAGATCAGACCAAAATAGCAATTGGATGTTCAGGTTATGACGATGCTTCAGGCGATAATAGTGGGCGTGTTTATTTGTATTCAACAGGCCCAAATGCTGAAGATTGGCAATTATTGCACACTTACACAAACCCCAATTTTTATGGTACCCCAGTGGGCGATGGGTTTGGTTATAGTGTAGATTTGTCAAACACTCATTTAGTGGTAGGTGCGATAAATGAAGATACCGCTTCATATAATAGCGTTGGTGCGGCTTATGTATTTCACACAACAAGTTCAAATCAATACGGTCTGACGCGCTCATTACAATCTGACGCAAATCCCATAGAAAGTAGTGATAGTTTTGGTTTTGACGTTGCTATTTATGGCGATTATGTTGGTATAGGTGCGCCGAACGAAGATATTACCAGTACATATGATGAATATGGCAGAATTTATATTTATAATCATACAACTGGTGGCCTGCTTGCAAGTACAAACCCGTATGTGACTTATAATTCAAGTTATAGAACTTATGCTGGGCGCATGGTGAGGGCTAATAGCAGTAGGTTTTTCTTTGCTGGTTATTATGACGGTCGCTATGGTGCTATATACAGTTATACCCATACTGGTAGTAGTGGTGGAAATATTCAGGGCACTTATTACAATGGGAACTTTGGTCTAAGTTTTGATGTTGATTATGACCATTTATATGTGGGTATAGAAGGTTCAAATGTTGTGCAGTGTTTTGATGCGAGTTCACTGACTAATCAAGGAGTATTAACTAATCCAAACATAAATTCCATTAGTGGTAGCGATGATTTCGGCATTATGGTCAGATGCAACAATGCAGATCGCGGATCGTATTGTACGCAAGTTCATGTTGGCGCAAGATTTGAAGATGTGGCAGACAGTGAAAGCGGCTATACAGGTGTCAATGCTGGCATTATATATATTTTTGATGATGGAAATGGTACTGCGTCAAGTATGATTAGAGACTATGATTGGCGGGCTCCATCTGATGATCTGGACTTTAATAAGCGATATGATGAATATTTCGGAATAGCACTTGCAGTAAGTTCTAATAAAATAGTCGTTGGAGCGCCATTAGTAGATTTTACGGAAAGTACAACACAAAGTTCTAATAGTGGTGAAGCTTACGTTTACAGTTTGGAAACAGGAGCTTTATTAACCAATTTGGAAAATCCTAATATTATTGGAACTAGGAGTAGCGATTATTTTGGCGCATGTGTTGAAATAAGTGACGATTATATCGTTGTTAGTGCGATGCTGGAAGATGTCGGGGGTGTCTCACAGTCAGGGGTTGTGTATGTATATGATGCATCAACATACCAATTATTGCGTCAAATTTACAATCCAAATAATTATAGCACAGGCAGTGATCAGTTTGGTGGCGCATCATCTTGGGATACTTCAAGCCAAGTAATGGCAATCTCAGGCAATTATTTGATTGTTGGCGTACCTTATGAAGATAGCACAAATAATAACGTTGGTGTAGCTTATGTGTTTAATTTAACAAATGGTCAACTTATTAGAACGCATTCACACCCTACAAACACAAATGCGTATTTTGGTTGGAGCGTTTGCGCAAATGATACATATTATTATATTGCTTCAGTAAATGGTAACGAATATACTTTAGCAGATTACGGCGGCGTGACTTGTTATGATTTAGCGACAGGTACGGAGCAGTGGGTAACGGGTCAAACTAGCGAAAACCTTGACGAGTTTGGTTTTTCTATGGCTTGCTCAAATGATAATTTAGTAGTCGGACACCGTAATTCTGATGCGGTGGGTACTAATCAAGGTAAAATTTGGGTTTTTGATGCAGAAACTGGCGCTTTAAGGTTCTTCAAAAATAACCCTGCAAACGTGGGTTACTCTGCAAGTAGCGATCATTATGGTTGGTCTGTTGATGTAGACGATAATCATATATTGGTTGGCGCACCTTACACCGATATAACTTACACTGTAAATGGGTACACATATAATACTTCCGACACAGGTGTTGTTTATCAATATGATTTAGATGGCACTACAGAGCAAACATACGCGCTGAATGAACTTACGTCTGTTTACGGCCACACAAACGTAAGTAGTTCAAGATTTGGACAATCAGTAAGATTGTTTAATGGGGGTCTTTTAATTGCTGCACCTTATCGCAGCGTAAATTATAACAATAGCGGCTCAGGTATGGTGTTTAAGTTCACTTAGGAGAAAAAAATGAGACAATATCTAAAATACGAAAATGGGAATGTAACATACCCATATTCACGCAGACAATTGCAGCGTGACAATCCAACCGTAAGTTTTCCAAATGTGATGACGGAAGACATTTTGGCTACATACAATGTTTTTCCGTATTCGGTGGCTTCTGTGCCAGATCACGATATGGCAACGCAAGTATGTCAGCAACAAACACCCGTATTGCAGTCTGATGGAAGTTGGGTTTTGAATTGGACTGTTGTGGCCAAAACAGCTCAACAAATAGCTGAATGGAACGCAAATATGATGACGCAAGTGCGATCCACACGTAATTCACGTTTATCAGAAACTGATTGGACGCAAATGCCAGACAGTCAGCTTACTACTGAAGTAAAGACCCAATGGGCAACATATCGTCAAGCGTTGCGTGATATTACAGCACACGCAAATTTTCCTAACCTCGCAGACACTGATTGGCCCACAAAACCGTCATAAGGAAATAAAATGCCTATAAAAATTGAAACAGCAAACGGTTCTATAGTTTTATCAGGCATTGATGGTTCTGGTGAGGCTTCTGTTACCGTGCCGCGCTCAAATGTGGTGGGTGAAGCGCATACAGGTAATGTTGCAATCACAGGAACGGTAAAAGGCACTTACAATCAAATTTACAATACAATGAGTGGTGCAACGGTCACGATGGATTGTAGTTCTGGGAATGTATTTGCATTGACGACGTCGGCGGCAACAAGTGTTGCGTTTAACAATGAACCGACTTCTGGAGTAGCGTATGAATGCAAGCTGATATTAACAGCAGGCGGGACACATGCTATAACATACCCAGCAAGTGTTCAGTGGCCGAATGGCGCACAACCAACTGACCCAGCATCAGGGCAAACAGACATAATTACTTTTATGACTGTAGACGGTGGGACAACTTGGTATGGGAGACTTTTGGGCGATAATATGTCGTAGGTGATTAGATGTTAGGTTTCTTTCCATTAGCCAAAAAACCGCTATCAACAACATCGGTAGCAACGGCAACTAACGTCAAATCCTTCTCAGCGCAGCAAATTACGCTTGGAACGCCAACTGTTGATCCCATAACAGTTGTTCAAACTCAAAACTTAACTGTTTTAGATATTGTCACGCAGCCACCAGTGGTTGCCGATCTTATTGCTACGGTAACAAGTAATCTTGGCCTAGAAGATATAACCTCAACGCCAGTGGTAGATGACCTACCAGTGACATTTGTAGATGTTCTCAGCGCGGATGAAATCACGGCAGGTGTTCCTGTTGTAGATACAGTTGCAGAAACGATTATATCTAATTTCGTAGCTGATGAAATAAGCACTGGTGCGCCAACTGTTGACACCATACCTGTAGACATACAGAACTTCAGAGCATTACCTTCTGACATTACATCTGGCATCCCAACTGTAGATGCGCCGCTGTTTGTGCAAATTCATAATTTTGCGGCAACAGATGTATTTGCTGGAACACCTACAAATGTCGCAAGGTTTACATGGGATTTCCAAGAAATAGAAGCCGAGACATGGACTGATGTTTCTGATATAAATGATACATGGACGCTAGTTCGTAAGGTAGCGTAAGGAGAAAAGAATGGCAGTTAGTATTACAAAACCACAAATTGGTGCCGATGCTGATAGTTGGGGTACAAAGCTGAATACCGCGCTTGATGATATTGTGGCAGAGACAAATGACAATGCTAATGGTACAAATGTAACAACCCCTAATCTTGGTTCAGGTTGGAAAGTAGGTGGCACTGCCGTTACAGCTTCTGCTGATGAGTTAAATAGATTAGACGGTTTGACAGCTTCTGCCAGTGAGTTGAATAAGTTGGACGGTGTTTCCAGTAGTGTTACTGCCACCAAAATAAACTACCTTTCTGATGTAACATCCAACATTCAAGCGCAAATCAACGCGGCGGCATCCTCTGGTGGCACAAGTTATTATGCGGGTAATGGTATTTCAATAAGTGGTAGCGGTCAAATTACATGTACTGTAGATAGTGCGGCAGAAGTAGGTTTGAGCAATTTTACTCAGTCAGCGAACAATTACACCCTATGTAGTGCTACTTTTTTTGCAACAGGTGACGTTGTTGCTTTCTACAGTTCTGACATAAACCTCAAAGAGAACATACAGCCAATACCAAATGCTCTTGATAAAATCAGTGCGATTAGAGGCGTTTCTTATGATTGGAAAGACCACGTTCTTACGGCAAAAAGGGACGCGCCTTTATACTTAAATCCAAAGCATGACATTGGGGTGATTGCGCAAGAAGTTGAAGCAGTCTTACCAGAAATTGTAGCTGATCGTCCAGATGGAACGAAAGGTGTTCGTTATGAAAGGTTAATCGCTCTACTTATTGAAGGAATTAAGGAATTAAAAGCGGAAGTAGAGGTTTTGAAGAATGCCCCTACCGTCTAGTGGAACAATCAGCCTAAATCAAATTCACCAAGAGGCGGGTGGAAGTAGCGGTGATTATGCTGCGATCAGTGACAGCGATATTCGTGCGCTGATTGGCAAAAGTTATGGAGCGCAATCAGCATTTAGTGAATGGCATGGTGCGTCTAACGTAATCACGCCACAAAACAATACATTGTACCATGTGGTAGAAAATGGCAGTTATTCTAGCTTTAACGGAGCTACAGGCTCTGCTGTAATAGGTAACGCCAACGATTTTGATGGTGGCGAAGCCAACGTAGATACTTATGCAGAGCTTATTAGCGCTGGAACATTAGCTGCAACGATTACTAATAATAACCTTCAAGGAACCGTCAAATGTTTCATTGGGTTTTATAAGACTAATAACATATCTACAAATGATGCGATTGTGGGAATTGGTCAATACCGAAATGGAAGTTTAGTCACTGGTAAAGTCACTGGTGTATTTCCATCGCAGCTTGCCACATACACTACTACGTACAGATCGTGGGAATTTGACATTCAAGCTGGGGATCAGATGCAATATTGGGTTTGCTCCGCTGCTTGGGGAAGTTCAAATACTAATTTTGATAATGTTACCGTCTTTGAATATGCCAATATACAGGGGCTTACATAATGAGCTTTTTGCCGATTAAAATACCGCAAGGCTTCCGAAAAAACGGAACTGATTTAGATAATGCGGGGCGTTGGACTGACGGAAGTTTGGTTCGGTGGCAAAACAACAGTGCAAGGCCAGTGAATGGATGGCGTATTAATGAACAGATACAAAGGCTTGTAACCTCGCCAATTCGCGGTATGCATTCTTGGAAAAGTACATCTGGCTCTGCTCGTTATTTGGCGGGTGGCAGCTATAAAGCGTTAGCGGCGGTTCTCCCAAGTGGACTAAAATATGAACTAACTCCTTTTAATTATACAGAAGGAAGAAAAGATGCGGCAGTAAACACTGGTTATGGATATGGAGTTTATGGTGATAGCACCTACGGAACGCCCCGCCCAGACACAGGTAATCTTCAGGATTGTACTACTTGGTCTTTAGACAACTGGGGCGAAAATCTAGTTGCTTGTGCTTCACATGAAGGGATTATCTATGAGTGGGATATTAATGCATCGGGTACGTCTGAAAATATATTGCTTAATCCAGAATTTAGCGATGGCACAACTAATTTCTTAGTAAACTCTGTTCCCAATTGGACAACATCAGGTTCGGGTCAGGTTTATTACGAATTTGCGGGTAATCTGGGTGGTTATCCAAGTTGGCACACGCCTCTCAGTAGGAATGCTTTTACTTTAGATAATAATTTTATCTTGGAGCAGTCTTTCAATGTTGAGGTTGGCCAAATTTATCGCGCAACGGTTTGGGTGCAAGAGTTTGATGGCCCCGATACGATAATGAGAGTGATTTGTGGCAGTGAAACGCATACTGCTATCCTGTATCGCAATTCACAGCCAGATAAAGAAGAAATACCTCTAACGTTTGAAGCAACTGCTACTACAGCGACTATTCAGTTTGAATATGTTGGCCCAGCGGGGATTACTGGTTGGAGCCTTCTCAATCCATCAGTCGTAAAGCTAGATACGGTCATAAAAGTTCCTAATTCCCCAAATTACGTCAAAAGTATCCTTGTAACCGAAGAACGATTTTTATTTGCTCTTGGTGCTAATGGAAATCCAAGAAAGATAGCTTGGTGCGACAGAGAGAACAATACAGTATGGACTGCCGCTGCAAACAACGAAGCAGGTGATATAGAGCTATCTGATAATGGCGAAATTATGCTAGGCATCAGAACGCGCGGTCAAACACTTATACTTACTGACACGGCGGCACACATTGCTCGTTACATCGGCCCACCATACGTCTATGGTTTTGAACGTGTTGGTACATCTTGTGGTGCAATTTCAGCTAAGTGCGCAGCCGATGTTGACAGTGGCGTTTACTGGATGGGTGAAGGTGGTTTCTTTAGGTTTGACGGAAATATTGTTCAGCAAGTTCCTTGTGAAGTATATGACTATGTTTACAATGACATAAACAGTGACCAAAAATCAAAAATCTGGTCATATGCAAACGCAGATTTCAATGAGGTTTGGTGGTATTATCCATCTGAAAGCTCATCGGAGATAAATAAGTATGTGGCATATAATTATGCAGATAATCATTGGCTGATTGGTGAAGTTTCACGAACATCTGGTGTTTCAAAGGGAGTTTGGCCTTACGCTATGCTTTCCAATGATCGGGGCCAAATATATGAGCATGAAGTGGGGCTTACATATGGTGATGGTCAATCTTATAATGTTGTTTACGGCATAAACACCGAAGGTTTAACTTGGGTATCGGATGGTGGTAGTGGGTATCTGGCTACTTCTGATATGTTGGGAGCGGCAGTAGCCAATACATATCCCGTAGAGCGATGGATAGGTAACAATATAAATGAGAGATTTTTAGGAGACACACTAGACCACCAAGAAGTGACAGGTGCGGATAGTTGGAACTTACTTCAATATATTCTTTGGAAGCAAGAAGGTAACGCTAGAGACCCATTATTAACGGATGCGATAGTGGAATACATTGAAGAAACGTTAATACCGTTTATTGTAAAAAATACTACAAAAACATACGGAGATGGTGTTTCATTTGGTGATTTCATTACTGGAACTGAAGGTTTTTGGGTGGATGATACGTTTATGCCAAATTTCACCTTTGAGAGAGGCGTTAAATATATCTTTAATCATGGGGATGAGGAAAATGTGGGCCATGATCTGAAGATTTACGATGGTGGTACAATTCTCGGTGAACCTGAAAACGTGTTTATAGAAGGTGAGAATAATGCCTCTACTAGCACTTATGACTACAAGCTAACATATTCTGTGCCGTATGACGCTCCTGATACACTAACTATTGGTTGCTCAACACATTCTTCAGAAAGAATGACGGTGACTGTTTCTAACCCGTCTTTGCCCTTCTTGGAAACAGGAGCTATATCTCTGGGCGTTGGTGATAATGTTATGCAAGTAACCGACTTGGTTTCTGATGAACACCCAGAAGCTGCTTTAGATGTTTCGTTTAAAACACGATTTTATCCAAACGGTGAAGAACGTGAATATGGGCCATACGATATAACTAAGCCTACGTCTTTGCGTTTCACGGGTCGTCAGGTAAGAATGAAGGTTGACAGTGTTTTGCCGCCTACCAAGTGGAATTTGGGGACAATGCGGCTTGAAACAAAACAGGGTGGGAAGCGATAATGGCAGCACCAGTATTCCCACCAATTGGAGACAACATAAAGCAATGGGGTGAAAACTTTAAAATATACCTACGGCGGCAACTGCCACGGTTGTATTTTAAAACATCAACCGATAACCCATCAGAAAACGGTGTGATCTTATGGGATGAGCAAGCAGGCTACCCTGTCGTATCTAAGAACAACGAATTTGTGCAGATCGTTTTAGAAGATGGTCATGCTAACTTCATACGTTCATCGCAGCTAACATATCCAAGTGGAAGTTCGCCTATTGCTATTTTGTTTGATGATCCCGCCAGTAGTCAGGGGATCAGTAAAGATGCATCCAATCCAACTAGAATTGTTTTTGAGCAGGCTGGAGAATACCTTTTGATGTTTTCAGCGCAGATTAGCTCTACTTCATCTAGCACTGTGAACTTTTACTTCTGGGCGGCAATCAACGGTACTAACGTTCCAAATACAACGATGAAGAACAGCTTGCACCAGAATGGTGCTACTTTAGTTGTTTCACGTTCTGCAAAGTTTGACGTAAACGCGGGAGATTATTTAGAAGCAATGACTGCTGTAGACAATACAAGCGGTTCTTTGCGGTCTTTTTCGCAATCTTTTGCTCCAAATACCCCAGCGGCTACGCTTGCAATTACAAGGGTTCACGGATGAAGCACTGGATACCAAGCCCAGAACTAGAAAGATGCAAGCCTTGGATTGAGGCAGCGCTAGAGTATTGCAATGGCACTTACTTATGGGAAGATGTTGTTCAAAACATTGCGGAGGGTAAGATGCAGTTCTGGCCTGCTCCTAGGGGGTGCATGGTAACAGAAATTGTGGTATACCCTAGAAAGAAGGTTTTAAATATTTTCCTTGCTGGTGGTGAATTAGATCAGTTGGTAGATATGTACGATGACATGAACGCTTGGGCCAAAATGCAAGGTTGCACTGGTGGAACAATGACGGGTCGTGTAGGATGGAAGAAAGTTTTAGAGCCGATGGGATGGAAGCTGATGCACTCTCATTACGTTAAGGAGGCCGAATAATGGCAAAAGGTGGTACAACAGAAACAACGGTAAACATGCCAAAGTTTCAAGAAAAGGCCATTCAGCAAGGTATTGGTCAGGCATCTGATATTGCTGCTTACATAGATACCCCAAGGCCAACATATGGGCCAGAACTCGCCTCATTTAGTCCGCTAGAAAATGCTGCGTTTATGGGTACGGACGTCATGGCTGGCGCTTTTGGTATGCCGTCAACTGGCGGTCAGCAGTATATGCCGCAAGCTCAGATGTATGAAGGTGGTATTCAGGGGTACTCATCGCGTCCTATGGTAGATCAGATGAGTGAGCAGTTTGAGTATGAAAATCCACAGCTGGCACAGTATCGCTCTACATTTGGAATAGACCCTATAACTGGTGAAGTTGGATCACGGGCGTTAAGTAACCAGAAATACGCATTAGAAATGACCCCACGCGGCGGCGGCGGGAAATAGGAGAATAAAATGGGCGCAGGAGTAGACCCCACAAAAACGCAGGTTGTGCCACAAGGCCCAGCTAATGTAACTGCATTTCAGAATACGGGTGCAGCAAACAATCCATACACGCAGGCATCAACTGCTCAAAAAGCAGCGTTAGGTGCAACTGCAACAGGTTTAGGTTATAGTCCAGAGGCTATAAATGCGATAAGCGCAGCGGGGGGTATGGCTGCATACCAGAACCCTTATGAGCAAGCAGTTGTTGACAAAACTTTACGAGATGTTGGTGGCGCAGCCGAAATAGGGCTAAACACGCTAGACGCACAAGCATCACAAGCAGGCGCTTTTGGTGGCTCTCGCCACGGTGTCGCTATGGCAGAGGCCGCAAAAGGCTATCAGCAGCAGGCATTAGATAAGATAGGCGCATTACGACAGCAAGGCTTCAATACAGCGCTGGGCGCTTCACAGTTTGATGTTGGCAACCAAATGGCAGCGCAGCAACAGAATGTGGCAAATACGTTAGCAGGCTATCAATTCCGTCAAGGTACAGCTAATCAGCTTGCAAATCTTGGGCAGCAGTCCTTCAATTATGGTCAGCAAATTCAAGATCGTCAAATGCAACAGGGCGCTGTACAGCGCGGAGCAATGCAGCAGTTAATTGATCGTGGTCAGCAAAATTTCCAAAATCAATACGGAGTGCCGCAAGGATTGCAAACATTCCTTTCTGCTGTTTATGGAGCGCCCAGCATGACAGGTCAAAGTCAGAGCTTCAATCCTGGCCTCTTTAACTACATGCAGCTTGGCGCACAGATGATGCCAAAAGGCCCATTCTAAAGGTTTACTATGACAAGGGCAGAATTAGAGCAAATCGCAAGAGAAGCAGCAGCGCAATATAACCTGCCTGTTGACGTATTTCTGCGCCTCATAGACCAAGAAAGCAGATTTAAGGTTGATGCTATATCGCCAAAAGGTGCTTACGGCCCAGCGCAGCTTATGCCTGATACAGCAGCGGAACTTGGCGTTAATCGTGAAGACCCGCGCGAAAACATCTTTGGTGGCGCAAAATATTTACGGCAGCAGCTAGACAGGTTCGGTGAAATGCCGATGGCGCTTGCAGCGTATAACGCGGGGCCAACACGGGTTGCAAGATTGGGTCGTATTCCAAACATCCCTGAGACACAGAACTATATCAAAGCTATTCTAGGCAGTTTAGATGGACAGCCTCTGAGCGCAACAAGGAACAATGCAATGGTTGGTAACATGCAAACCCCACCTATTTTCCCCCAGCAAAAACAACAACAGCAGGGCGGTTTACGAGGATTGCTTTCAAGTTTCATGCAGCCCAGCGAAACAACAGGCTTAACAGGCCCAGAGAACCTTGCACAAGCACTAGATGCATTGATCCTTCCAGAAGCCCGTATGGGTGAGCAAATCAGAGCGCGTGGAAAGCAAAGATTAGCAGAAGGCTCTCGCAACGAAACCATCAAGCAGCTAGAGCGTATGGCAAAGAATGGCGATCCTTTAGCTATGGAATTGCTTGCGGCTGTCAAGTCTCGCGCAATTTCCACAGCGGATGCATATAAAACATTGCTTGCGCAAAAGTACGACACAAAAGGCGACACAATCAGATCGTCAGTCAAGTTCAAGAATGGCGCATATTACACTATTACGGATAAAGGGCGTAAGGTATACGACAAAGAGGGCAATCTTGTTCCTGATGGGCCAAAAGCCGCAGAAGTTTTGCGTGAAGCAGAGCTAAGTGGCATCGCAATGGAAGGTTACGGTGCTGGTACGGTGGAGCAAGCGAAGTATCAGCAAAAATATGCTGACGAATTGTTTGGGAAAGCGGCACAACTTACTGAAAACATTGGAACGATTGATGAGGCGATTAAGCAAATTGATGAGGGTGCAAGAACAGGCCCAGTGTTGCAATTCTTGCCTAGCATCACAGAGGCAAGTTCTGCACTAGAAACCGCCTTAACGCGCATGGGTTTAGATGTAATCTCAACGGTTACTTTTGGGGCGCTGTCTGAAGCAGAAATGAGAGCGGCGATGGCTTCCGCTTATCCACAAAATCTTAATGAACAAGGTTTGCGACAATGGTTGGTAGACCGCAAAAACGGCTTGAACAAGTTGCGTAAATATTCTGAGGAAGCGGGTATTTTCTTATCCAACCCAATGAATACACGCGCAGATTGGGTTACAAGAATGCAAGAGCGCCGCGATCAACAAAATGCTGCATCGCAAGAAAATCCTTACATGAGCATGACACTAGAGCAGTTGAATGTAGAGTTTAGAAAATACAATCAAATGACTGAAGTAGAGAAAGCACAATTTACTGCCGCACTAAAATCAAAGCAAGGTTAACAAATGGCTAATCTAACTATTGAGGAAATGTTGCAGGGCATCGGCGCTCAACAAAATCAAAACACACAAAGCATTCTCTCAATAGAAGATATGCTGCGTAACATTGAGGGTGGCCCAGAGCCAACACCAGCGGCAGAGCCTGAAGAACAATCTTGGATGGAGTGGTTTCAGGGTGGTAAGCGAGAAGAAAGCATCCCACTTATTCAAGGTGCATATTTAGGTTTGCCAGAAGACAAAGCGCGTCAAATGACTGCGCTACTTGCCACTACGGCAAGCGATGATCGGTTGCAGTCTGGTATTAAAAAGATTTTGCCAAATGCTCAGTTTGATAAAGACCAATATGGCAACTTAGTAGTCATAGCTCCTGTTTACCGTGATGGGCAAGAAACCCAGCAATACACAAGGTTCTATCCAAACCCAAAAGGTTTAAATGCAGTTGATTTCATGCAAGGCGCAGGCGCTGTTGCGCTAGGTCAAGCTATTGCGGCAACTGGTGGTTTGTTAGGCGTTCCAACAGCAGGTGTGCTTGGCGGCGGTTTAATCGGGATGACCGAGGCGGCTATCGTAGAGGCAGCAAGCTCTAATCTTAGCGACGATCCTTTTCAGGTTTTTGATGTACCAATAGGATTTTTGGGTGGCGCTACAGGGGCAAAGGTCGCACAAGTTCTTGGTGATCTTATTTCTAAAGTCAAAAACCGCCCTAGCACAGTTTTAGACAGCAATGGAAACTTAAAAGCTAGTGTTCGCACACAACTTACTGAGTTAGGGTTAGACCCAGATAACATTACTGCTGAATTGGCAGCTAAGATCAAAGGCGAAGTTCGTCGTGTTGGGAAGCCAGAAGCATCGGCAGCACTAGCAGAAGCAGAAAGCCTGCCTACGCCTGTTCCTTTGACTAAAGGTGAAGCGTCAGGATCACGCGCACGGCAGCTATTTGAAGATCAAGCAGAAAGCGGAGCGTTTGGTGATAGCACTAGAGATTACTTGGAGAAACAGAGAAAACTTCAACAAGCCGCATTAGAGCAAAACTTAGGTGATATTCAACGAGGCTTGGGCGGCGGTGAAGTTACCATTGGTCAAGGTGGTGCGGCAGCGCAGGCGGCTCTTGCAACTAAAAAGGCAGCAGAAAAAGCAGCAGCTACTGACTTATTCAATATTGCCAAGCAAAAAGGTCATGCATTTATAAGCCCTAATATGGCGGGTGCAGTGGCAGATGACTTGCGATCTGTGACATACAACTACAATCCGATGGAGATTGAAGCTGTTGATCGCATTGTAGGCGAAATGGAAGAAGTTTTAGCGAATGGTGGAGATATTACTCGCTTGTTCCAATTGCGCACAGTCTTGGTTAATACTGGTCAGGCTGGTTCACCCGCCCAACGCGCCGCGGGAGAAGTTCGCAGACAGTTAGATGCGTCACTGGAAGCGTTAGTAGATCAGCAACTTCTTCTGGGTGCTGATGAAGCGGTAACGGCGCAACTTGCGGCAATTAGAAATTATGCTGATTTTGCTTCACGGTGGAAGAAAGGCGGTATCCTTAAAAAGCTGACGGAAACTGAAGGCCGCGATGGCGATATGGTCTTTAAGGTAGCACCAGAAAGTGTGGCAAACTATTTGTTTGGCGCGAAAGGTGCGAAACTAACAACGGGAACGCAAATGGTGCGTGACTTACGCACTTTGAAAGCTAACTTGCCAGAACAACAATGGAACCAGTTGCGGCAAGAGGCTTTTATTAACATTGCTAATAAGGCAAGAAAAATGGGGCCAGATGGAGAAATTATTTCTGGTCAACAGTTTCAAACTGCTTGGAACGAGATGCGCAAAAACAATCCTGATCTTGTGCGTGGGTTGTTCACTAAAGAAGAAGAACAGCTTATCTCTAAGTTTGCTTCTGTAGCAAGAAGGGCAACAGCAGGTGCTAAAAACTACAGCAACACAATGACAACAGCTAATAGTCTTCTTGGGATTTTGGCAGAGAAGTTCGGTCAAACGACTGTAGTTCGGCTTGGTATGAAAGCGCCGTTGTTAAGACTGTTCTCTGGTGCTGTTGCTGAGAAAAGTTTTGATGTACCATTAGGTAGAGCCACTCAGCCTATCTCTGGTGCAGCAGGCGCGGCTGTGGCAAGTGGGCAAGGCGGCGATCCGTTTTATGACATGTATCGCGGTGTAACTGGAATTAACATTCCGCGTTAGGAGACAATGAATGCGTTTAGAACCACTAGATCAAACACAGATTGAAAGCATTGTTTCCAAAGCAATACAAGACGCGGTGGACTTTGTGGACAGCGAGATTGCACCACAACGTATCAAGGCCCAGCGCTACTTTGACGGTGAGGTAGACATTGGCTATGAGGAAGGTCGCAGCAGAGTTGTGGCAACAAAGTGCCGTGAGG
>Ga0129352_10779743_pt1 | contig 17344 bp, 1 predicted proteins | sample CPBNA1_6_FD_105429 | JGI IMG/M metagenome (GOLD analysis project Ga0129352, IMG submission 105429) | Freshwater to marine salinity gradient microbial communities from Chesapeake Bay, USA - CPBay_Sum_27_0.2_RNA1 (Metagenome Metatranscriptome) | ecosystem: Environmental > Aquatic > Marine >... | reverse complement strand
GGGATCACTATTAATAAACAACTAAACTTCTAGCTTACGGCTGTTCTGGTGCAGTTCCATGCTGAGTATGATCTGGCACCAATAAAACCCTAAAGCCAATTGCACTAGCCTTTGTGCTAGGTGCAACTCGTACTACTGTACCAGGTCTAAAGTTAGTCACTTCTGAATCGATGTTAAACGTACTACCTCCGTGGGTAAGCCTTTCATTACCACCTTCATCCGCATCAAACACCCATTCAGCAACATTTCCAGCAGTATCATACAAGCCCCAATCGTTTGGTAGTTTTGATCCAACTTCAGAATGCTGCGACCCATTGAAAACAGCATATACAAACGCATTATCCGGCAAATCTCCCCAACTGTAAGTTGTATTCGTACCACCTCGAGCGGCATGCTCCCACTCAGCCGAACTTGGCAAGCGGTAACAATTGGGTAAGGTCACTTCTGGATCGTATCGATTCTGCATAGTAGACAAACTATCCCAATCACATAATTCAGCCATCTGATTCAACTTATCCAAAAAGCCATCCGGCTGCATAATGTCATCCCAAGAGACAAAGTAAACCGGAATATTATCACCTAGACCAGCAAACGTAGCTGGTGGAGTCGTAACTTGCATAACATCCATCCATTGTCGCTGTGTGATTTCATAAGAACTCATCGCAAAGCCATCCACACTATCGCCGCTGGGAATCGGTACCATTCCAATACCAGCCGCACCAGTAAATGGCTCCATATCCATTGGCTCCATATCACCATAACCTAATGGGTGATCCATGATCTGGAAGGTTCCAAACATGCCTGGATGATTAGGATTGGCGCAATAAAAATGTAGTTTATCGTAATTAGCATCAGGTGGAATCACCAACCGCACCTTAGCCGTTCCATTCTCAAACACGCCATCATTACCACTCAAATTAGCCCCACGTCCATTGTCGTCTGTCGCAATCATAAAAGGATGAGCACTAGATGAATTGAATACATAATGCACGCCTCGGTAAAGAACCAAGGGATTAGGATCTTTAATAGTTGCTCCATCAAGTAAAGTTCCTTTGCTGAAGGTGTAGTCAGCTCCATCACCACTGAGTTCAAACACTACCGGGATGAGAATATGCCCCTCATCACCATCAACGGCATTACGGAACTGATCTCCCTCACCCATGTGACGATAGGCAACACCATCCATATTTGGATCCATTGGTACCGTAAATTCGATAGTATCGTTTTCAGTAGTGTTGTTAGTAACACCACTGCTTTCATCTAGTGGCTCTCGACTTCGATAATCAACCAATGTGAAAGGATGACCCGGTGCATCAATCTCAAAGTGATAGGTGAATTCCCTCTGCAACTCAAAAGCTAAGTGCTGGGAACTTGAATCAGGATTGCCTGGATTCTTCTGACTCTCCAGACCCAATGCTGTACTATTAAATACATATTCATAATCAGTAGTGGCCTCATTTAATGCTACTGTTACACAAATCCTAACCGGCACGTCGGGATTAGTCAATGCGCCCTCAGCAGAGTCACAACTTCCTGTTGACGTGCTTCCACCATCATCTGAGCCACCCCCGTCAGTTCCCCCGTAAGGGAATAAACGTCCCCAACCAAGGTTTGTGATGAAGTCAGCTCTTTCTTGTTCAAATTCGAACCAGACCTCTGGGCGGTACTTCATTACTCCATCAACCATCTCCTCAAAAAAGACTACAGTTGCCGAAATCCTGTCACCTCCTGAGTTATAAACGTCAGTGGCGTATTTATAAATCTTCTGCGATTCATTTCCCATAGAAAACTCGAGATATGTAACCGGAATAGGCACACCATTCGTGCCTGAATCAACATACTCAAAACTACCCTGTGGTGGATTAGGACAATCTGCACTATCTACTAGTGAAATAGAGAATTGATCAGTCGCTTGATCCAAAGTCAGCAATCCGTCACAACCACCCAACTCAGGCCCGCTGAGAGTGTGGTATGCAATACTGCCTTGCCCATCGAAATCAAATCGATCTGAGTCCTCTGGATTGAAACCGTAAGAATCATCCGTTTCATCACCTCCACCAGTCTCACCACCGCTATTATTTCCATCATCTCCGGTACCGTTGCCATCATTTCCGGGAACGTTGCCACCATGGAAAACCATATCCCAACCATCACTAGCTTTGAAGGCATCCCTCTCTGTACTGCTTTCAAACCAGATTTCTGGCTCATACTTGTATACAAATTCGCCATTTTCGAAGCCAGCTAATTCTTCAACATAAACGAGAATAGCAGTAGACGGGGTAGCACCCTCAGTCATTTCTGGCATCTCAGACTTAAAGATACCAGCCATGTCTTCAATTTTAAGGTATGAAATACCACCATTATCACTACTTATTGATTCTAACTGGTACGAAAGCTGTGCCGGGTGTGTCGGGCCGATAGGACCGCAAGATGATGCAATTTCGACCTGAGAAACACTAAATGTCATCACTTTATTACAATTATCCTGTGGCCCGGCTAAAACATAATAACTACCATGTACTATATCAAAGTCCACCGCCTGAGCACGGCTGAATGGCTCCATTCCTTGAGGTTCCTCAAACTTAATAACATGAGTTACCTCTGGAGCCGAGTCAGCAGACATAATACTTATGAATAGGTCTGCATCCTCTTTATTTTCGAACCATACTTCTGGTTCAAAATCACCTTCAGATCCAAAATCGCCTTCAGATTCAAAATCACCTTCGGACAAATCATGAACCACGACTACGATTACATCACTCTGAAATTCCGTATCTGGTAAAGAAACCGTCATCGTGGTTTTGTAGACTTTTAGTTCGCCGTCGTCGCTATTTGGCACATGAATATAGCCTGCACCCATATGGAAATCGTAGCTTGTCTGCACCAAGCCCGAACCATTAGAATCGACCATATCTTGATCATGATATTCCACATACACTTTTCCATTAGATTTATCAAATTCAATCTTACCAACTTGACTACCAGGCTCCAGTTCAACATTATGCCAAAGGCCATCAGTTTCATGCTCTTCAAAGGGCACTGATTGCGTATCTGGATCAAAGTCTAATAGAATTTCACCATCACCTGGTCCGTAGTCGTCATAATCTGTATCAAAAGTTAAGGTACGACTCACTGTGATCTCTGTGGATAATCGAGATAGAGGTATAGAAAACTCCAACTTGTTTACTTCCATCTTGTTGAATGGAAGATTACCGTTGTATATCTCGGGCCCAAAGTTAACGAACAGTGAAGCATTCTGTACCGCATAATCTTCTTCAATCTTGCTTGGATCAACGTTGAATCGATCTAACATCAAAGCATCAAATTGTGTAGTAGTGTAAGCGTTACGCTCAGACTCACTCCTAAACCATAGCTCAGGTTCATAATTTCCGTTCATATCATCGGATACGAGCACAACGATTGCAGAATTAGAATTCGCGCTAAGGTCACTATGCTTAATCACCTCAATAAACTCCATCGTACTCTGAGTTGAATCACTGATCTGTGCATAGATGTGACCATCTACTGTAAAGGTACCTTCCTCAACAATAGTCTCGCCATTATCTAAATATTCCGTGCTCACAGTATCATTGTTGAAGCTTAACTTTCCTCCTGGACCCTCGCGATCATACAAGTACCATAAATCATTCGTTTCCGTTTGACTGAAAGGAACTGAAGAATCTACGGTGGGATCAAACGGTACCGAAAAGTCATATTCTGAACTGTCCATATGTTCAGTATGCATACCTTCCATGTTCGTAGCATCACCATTACTATCTGTCATAGTGTGGAATTGTGCACTTCTCAGAAAGCCTAGTCCGAATCGATCATGATCTGTTGTGAAGGCAGATGATCTTTCACCCATTGCCGAATAAGCGAACATACGATAGTTTAAATCCTGATCAGTCTCATATCCGCTGACTCTGAAGTCTGCAGCAACACCCCAATACTCAAGTGCATAGTCATTAGTACCTATTCGGAATGTAACAGGTCCCTGACAATAGGGATCATCTATGCCTGATCCGCACCAATTTTCCCTGTAGGTTGATAATAATGAGGAGCTTAACGATTTCATAGCTTTAGACCAATCCAATAAGACCCTATCATCACCAGCATAATTGGCCACTTCATCTCTTGACATGCCTTCAGCTGGATGTGGATTACCAGATCCGCTGAAGTCTCCTCGATGAGGTATCTTCTTAAGTCCATCGATATCACGTGCATGAGCATAATACTGATAGTCAACATGAAGTTGAGGACGAATATTACATTCTCCTACGCTAGTAGGCTGACTTTGCACAGTAGAACCTGACATATGATGGACATCACCCATTTGAGCAGATAGCGATAGCGTAAACACAAAATCATTCCTGATTTCGTCAGTTTCGTTTTCACGTGCTACATAGGTTTTTTGATGGTATGTTGCACCGTCACACCAACCGTCCTTGTACCTTACCGAGAAAGGTACATCCATTTTAATCACAGTCTTGGAGTCTGCATTAGGTAAAGCACTACTATGCATTGCAAAAGGTAGATTGTAGAGTTCATACATTGCAACAGGCATTCTTTCACGCCCACCGGGCACATTAACAATTACTTCTAACTTTCCTTTCCACTCATCCCCTTTAATCTCTGTTGTAACCGCAGCGAGACGTTCAATACTTAAATCGGCAGGTTTTCCATTTGCACAACTATTAATCGATGCACGGACATCTGGCATGAAAGTATCATAATTGTAGTTATCCACTTCAAAATCAGCGCATTCACCTTCTTGCATTGGTACATACCAACCCTGACGAGTTTCTACACCTTCGAAGCCTCCTCCACCAGGACCTTCATCATAGTCAGGGAAATATTCTGGGTCGATTCCGTTAACCGGTTGATTAAAGAATTTAACCATTCCATTCTCTGCACCCACCGCAATTAAATATCTAAATTCAATATTACGCTGGAACTCATCTACGCGATCAAGTTTTAGGAGTACATACACATCACCGATAACCGTAGTATTACTAATCGCAGTTCTACGATCGGTTTGGGGTATCTTAATCAAATATAGCCCACCCCGTTCAGCGGCTATTGTTCGATTAGACATTTTATTTACAGATGACTGATTGGCTAAACCATTAGTGGTTATAGCGTAGTCTTCAAAGCTCTGAACATCCATAAAGCTGTGTTCTCCAACCACTTTACGTATCTTGCGTGACCCGTTAGTCACAGAAATAGTGGCCGCACCAGAATCACCGAATATCACATGCATATCCCACTTCTGAGTTTCATTAGGATTCGCAGATGGTTGTAGAAAACGATTCGTCAGGAATGAAAAACGATCTGCTTCAAATAAGACAGGGCCATTCATACCACCACCATTATCACCACCTTCAAAATCGATGGTCCAGTTGAAGCTGGTCATATCAGAGAATAAATCGATGTTTCTAACAGCTTTTGCTCCTTCTACGTCCTGCAGTTCAGCTATTAAGTTAAGCATATTGTTGTTCGGCTCAACTCCGCAGGGATTTGCCTGAGAAAAGGCTCCCAAATAGACTTGCCTGAAATCGCTGAACATAATCTGATTAAAGACAGCTGTTCTGGCACTGAGTGAATCAGCTGAGTCTTCAAGATAGCAAAGCTTCCTTCGACCGCTTGCAGTATTTTGATCACGCTGATACAGAGTTAGTGTCATTGGTGATTTGAAATTCATAGGTGTAAATACGTTGAGTTGTAAATCCACACCCTTAAACTTCTCACCGGGCACTGTACCTCGGGCTTCTTGACCATCTAATTTGTAGCCAATCAGCTCGATACCTTCACGGTCTTTATACTCATTGGTCTCTCGAACAATTCTATCGGTAAAGTGTTGTACTAACCCAACGCCAGGAGCAAAAACCATCCAGCTTCTGGTTATTAAGGCTTCGTCAGGGCGTACCACTTCGATTTCTACAGCATTGGGATATTCGAGTCCGCCAGTATAGAATCTGGAAATCACATTTCTAACAACAGCATAACCGCCGCCTTTAATGAGCATTCCTGAACCCATTGTGGATCCCATATTCCATAAAGTGGCACAGCCTCCTGCTTCAACCGACTCACCACAGTATTCTAAAGACCCAGCTTCTTTTTCAAAATGTCGATGTAGTTTGCCGTTAACCAGATCAACTAATTCAAAAGTGGTGGGGGTTCCCTGCATTGCTGCTGTCAAGCGGCTCGTTGCTCCGTCTGACTGATAACTTCCAAAGGGTTGATACACATATTTGTGATTGACATTAAAAGGCATAAACATAGGTGGGTTTTGATCACCCGCAAACACCTTAGAATTTCCCATTCGCACATATGCGAAGTTCAATAACTCATTATCTGTTGAAACGATACCTTTTACCACTGAACCATTGAAATCAGCTTCGATGATCAGATCCATCAAGGCATTTGTAGAAGTGATCATATTTAATGCACTATCAGGAAAGTAAGCTCTCATTTTGCGGGCATCAGGCATAACAACCAAACGCCTTGCTCGATAGGTTTCCATCATATAGTTGGGGTCACCTGCAACAGTAGCGTCGTTGCTTCCATCCATCGCAGCGTCATCATGATAGTACTCAGGCTGCCTCATCTCCAATCTCACCAAATCGTAATGTTCTACAGAATCTATAGCAAGTTCTTTTGTGAACATAATCTCAACATAGGGTTGTGGAAAATCAGTCCTTTCCAAATCTGTGCCAGTTCTTGCCGCAAATGCCTGAAAATCACCACTATTATCGGGTGGTATGAAGCCATCATTTGCGTCTGGATTAAATCTAAACTCAACATTCACTGCTGTTTGTAGAGGAGTACTGTCATCACTTTCCCCAGCAAGTCTCCAGAATAGTTTTGTGATGGTTACACTTTCACCACGATGCTGTTCAGGATCATCCTTAAAGGAGAACTGAATATTTCCGTTCAAGAATCCACCAAAATCAAGCATACCTAGTTCAACGCTACCATCAGGACCCTCTTCACTTATTGCAACATGACCTTGGCCATCAAAACGATCAATCTGGAGAGTTGTCCCACTCATCATCTTACTGTAGTTGAATAGAGCATAAACCGTAGCTCCTCTTAGTTTATCCTGCTGCATCGGATCTGCAGCAAACACGAAGTAGTTGCCAAAATCTCTTTCTCCATCCATTTTGATCAAGGCATCCTGAGCATTCTCGATTACCTGATATGACTGTCCAGTTAAATTAAAATCAAGAGCAACATCATGCAATCGCATGGACCTCTCTTGCATCTCTCCACCATAAATTTCGAAACGCGTTTGAGCTTCAGTTCCATCCATTAAATATACGTAGTCTACAAAGTAACGAGTAACTAACTGTATGCCACCTGTTACATCATCATAATCTTCGTCTTCGAACTTACCCACATTAAACAAAACATGATTACCATGCTGATCTTCAATCATGAAAGTTCTTGGTTGGGGAATATTAGTACTTGATGCTACTCCCTTAGACTGAGAAGTAATACTTTCAGGTAAAGCGGTACCAAGCCCAAAAATATCGATATGTCGGGGCAACTCATAAACGGTAGTTAATCCCAAATCAGAGCTCGATAGTACCGCCATTTTATAACCATCATCGTTGACTGTGATTTCTAAATCAGCGGTAGCCAAACCATTCTGCACGGCTGACATAACATCCATAGGACCACCCACAAGATTAAAATCAATCTTGTAACTTTCTTGGCCCATTTCAAAATCAAGGAAGTTTACAATTCTAACGGACTCTTCATAACCGCCCTCAGGTGGTGTTATGTTGAATTCTAAACGATTATTCAGTTGGTAACCCTTGAAGCTTTCAGTGCTCGATAAGTTATCACCAATCTTCTTTACAACATACACAAAGCCAAGACTATTAGAATCTTTGGTAACCGCTGCTATCACAGCAAGTACGCGATCCTTACCATATCCCTTCATGCTTTCCACACCTGGTCCAGTATACAAATACAGTTTACCTGGCTTAATTTCCATACTATTCGCCGCTGAAGTCAAACCTACGGTACTAACTGTAGATCCATTCAAGAGATTCTTCATGCGCTCAATTGCTCCATTGGCACCATTGCTGCCAATCAATTCTCCATCACCAATCTCTTTAATTCGACGATTTGATCGCTCAATACCATCGGGCAAGAATGGATTCAGAAGCATTTTCAGTGCATTACTATTTTGTGGTCGCAAATATGCAAAATCACGCTCCGGCTGATCAGCAGGTACAAAATCACCGGCTAAAAAGCTAAATCCACCACCGTCAAAAACTAACATCGGTGGCTCTTCCCCTTCCGAACGAGGTTCCATAAATAATTCCACATACTGCTGATTTCCATCAATGATACGCCTTTGCTCCGCAACAATTGCTGCAGTCTCGGGGACGTCTTCCGCAGCTAATACATCCTGTGGATACTTAAGTAATCTAAAAATAATCTCGCCAACTGTTGTCGGTGCAATCTCAAACTCCACAGAATCAAAACTTTCCAGTTTGTTGCCAGTGTCTGATTGTTCTAGTTGGGTTTGTACATCAGTATCAGTGACTGGTAGTCGCGCAGCTTCGGACTCTCTAAGCACCAATAATTTGTAATTAGCACCCGGCTCACCCTGCCCAAGATCAACCCTAACACTAACCCTGTCATAACCTGTAAAGTCGCAACCGGGACAAAGAAGTTCTGGATCACCATCAACCAAGAAGGGCTCCCCGTCAAATTTTTTGTAACCGGTAATCTTGGTCTTGAACCGATAACCGTGATCAATGAAGTCACCTTCATTCTCATATTCACTTTTATAACGATCTTCCTGCTCGCTTCTTACAATGCCCAACTCATCTGTAAACCAGAATTTTGTGGTACGGACAGTATAGTTATTTTCATCAAATTGAGCCGTAGCCTGCTCACCATTGAATATTGGATACTTGATTGTTTGTACCACTCGAATTTCTGCAGAAGTTGTAAATTTCAAGCCATCTCGACTCAAACCAGGCATTACTCTCAGCAATGTAGCTCGATAACTTACTTTTGGTCTGAAGTCTCCAATTTGACCCGTAAATGATCCACCAAAGTCATTACCTAAGCGATACTCACCAGTTAGCGTATCACCTACTTTAGTGCTATTGGTAACAAGGTATACTGCCTTTTCAGAGGCCGTATTACTGACATCATCATATGCTTCTTCTTGCGGAATTTCCCAGAATTGACGCTCATCAATAAAACCGTCATAGGATCCAATTCCCTTGAATTGCAAACCATCAGAATAATCCCAAGCTACAAATTCTCGATACTGATCGTAGTCTCCCCACGGATTATACTCTACAAATGTAACTCCACCTTCTTCGGTAGACGTCTTCAAATAAGGTTCAGTTCTCCAACCATAATCATCCTCACGTACTTCTAACCATCTGGTATCAACATCAGGTGCTTTGACAACCGAAAAAGGAGCTAATTCAGTGACCACATGACGTGGTCTTTCCACTTCTTCTCCATTCACACCTACCAGCTCAGTGGTTGCTGATAAGGCAATATGCTTGTCAGTACTATTAATAGGAAAGTATGGCGTATTCAGAATAAATTCTAATCTACCCGATATCTCTTTGTCATCTGCACCAGGAGGAATAATTCTTATCTCTGTAACACTGACTACACCATCACCGTTGTTGGCTGGCGCCATATCCTTAAACAAATCACCACTTAACGCATCTGAAGTTTTAATTAAATAACTACTCGCATCAGTTGCCAGTGGGCCAGCTTCTCCAAAATATGCTACCTCAAATTTATCAGCTGCAACCACCTTGGTATATGCAAGACCAAAACCCCCAAATTTCTCTTCTCTAAAAATGTATTTTAGTGGATTCGGCAGTTCGATTTCCTGTGCTCGTCCTGTCGGATCAACATAAGCATAACCAATAATATCTATAGCATCACCTTCAGATGGTCTGAATTCCTCTAAGAATTCAACGTAGCCACTCAAGCGCCCTTCTCTATCAAATTTACCAACACAAGTGTCATCAATTTGATTTGTACTTGTAACAATTCGATAACCCAAACAATCAGTAGACTGACTGTCAATTACATCCCCTGAAACTACATAGCCCTTGTTTGAACTGGAAGTTAAGGTTAGATAAGTACCAGGCACTCCACCCTCAGCATTAAACTCACCCGATTCAAAATCCATTGATAAACGAATTTGATCTACAGACTGTCCACCACCAAAGGAGATATTTGGTATGGTTTTTGTAGCCTTAGCATATCTGAATGCAAAACCAAATTCATCGGTATGGGTTATTAACATCAATGCGTAATTAAAACTACCGTCCTCACGAGGAAATTCCACGAGGTACAGTTGACCTACTTTCGGGAAGATCTTACCAGTAATAGCGTTATCAAATATTTTGTAATCAAAAGAAACATTACCAGCTGAGCTCAAGGCTCTATCAAAGAAACCCAGTGGGTCAATTTGCTCACCATTATCATCCTGGCCAAAGGGAACAACTCCGACTACTCTGCGCTCATCACCAGCTATAAAAACTGATCTGATGGTAGTCTCACCAGTTGTTGAAGACTGAGCCACTTCATCCACAATCAGATCAATATCTTCTCTTTCCGTTCCATCCGGCTTTTCTAAATCTGCAAATCGCTCATCATTTTCGAAACTGAAAAACTCTCCTTGTGACAGGTACGTTCCTTCAATTTCCACATCTCGATCTCTTACGATTAGATCGATATACCATTCACCGCTAGTTGGTACATCAGCACGATATTCCTGAACCTCGACCCTTTCCAGTTCATTATCATAAACCTGCAAAAGTAGACCTCTTACAGTCGTTTCTCCTGATACACCTACTTCAGAAGTAAGTGTTCCACCATCAAAATCAAATGGATTAGCTAAGGAGAATCTGGTGCTGACTCCTATCTCACCAGGCGTTTGGGTCATCAGCTGTCCGTCAATAGCTTTAATTTTTGTGCCATCCAACGTAGTGGATGTATCGGCTACCGCAAATACATTTAAGGTAAGGTCATTTAAGCTTAATGTATTATCGGGATCAACTAAACTAACAATAACCTGTAGATCAGAGTTCACTACCCTAAAAAACATACTATTTTTAGTACGCAAACTTAGCCGAGCTCCATCAGTTCTAACCGCTTTAACTTCAAGCTCGACAAAGTACTGACCAAAAGCAAGTTGGCTGATATTCTGAATTAGAGTGTTATCTTTCTTTCCAACAACCTGAGGTCCCGAAGTAGTTGTACTTCCTGCATCAACACTATATTCAACCAATCCATCAGGATTTGTAGCGCTGGAGATTTGGTAACGATATGTGTAATCCCAAGTACCAGAGTTACCATTAGTTACATCAAATGTGACTGGCACGTTAACAGCACCCGCTGCAAATGCCTGCTTAGCAGCCATAGTAATACTAGCTTCAATAGGTACGATTCTCTCACGAACCTTAATAACAAATTTTCGATTGAAAGTACCTGAACTATCTGCCGGATCTTCAAAAGCTCCGGAACCATTCGAATCATACCAAGCCATATATTCAACCACATACTCGCCGGGATTCTCGAAGTTAGTCACTAGACCTGTCCCAGCCACTGAAGTAACAAAATCAGATGAGCTCTCACCTTTCTTATTGATCTTTATACCTTCAATTACGAGATGATCTAAGATGTCATCTGCAGGATCAGAGGAACTGACAAAAGCCTGCGAGATGATATCAACCTGTTCACCCTCTTCAATATCAAGTGGAAATGCGTCAACAAATCCATCAACTCGATATTTAATATCGCCAGGGATAACCCTTTTCTCTTCTACTTCAACCACAAAGAACTTACTGGCAGAGAGGTCACTGGTTTCATCGATCACTGTCAGATTAAAAGGATGCTTACCAGCCTCAAGAGTAGCAGTTACCACCACAGAATCTGTAGCAGAAAGCACCGTATCTTGCTGAAAACCAAGATAGGTCCACTCGTAAATCAGAGGATTCCCCACTGGTGAATATGAACCAAATGCAGCCAGCTCCAGTGAAACTTTTTCATCTGGTGCCACAAATACTTTGGGATAAACCCCAGGATCCGCTACTGGAGGAACTCTCAAGGCTTGATTGACTGTTAAATAAACCGCTGATGTCAGAGAAGGCGTGTCCGTAAACTCGTCAAAGACTTTTAATGATACTTTTAGCTTCAGAGCTTGCGCACTCAAAGGCCAGAAGAACATCAACTCTTCTCGATCTTTCCCCATCAAAAACAATTGTGGTGCTGGATTACTTAACCTTTCTGCAGCGGACTGCTCAAAAGAGGTCTCCCATTGATATTTAAGTCCTCCACCGTTGGGATTGATCGATTTCGCACCGCTGACTACAACGAATATACCATCGTCAGGGAATGTACCTGTGAACTCATCGGTTCCCACTTCTGTAATACCTACAGATTGTGATTCGATTGAGGTAATCACAGGATGCGCTTCTGGACGCTTAACTGCCTCTTTTTTACGGACTTGAAATGGCATAGTTAAGACATTTAGCTTATCTCCGCTACCTGCACGGATTTCCAGTGCATACCATGTACTAGTTGCTGAAGCTAAAGCACTATCATTCTTGTAACTAACGTCAACAAAACCATCAAATGATGTACCTATCTCTGATTTGTGACAACTTGCATAATCCATGTAGGATTCTGTAGCAATATCCCAGGGACAAATCGCAGCAGTCACCCAGAATTCCTCTCTCACTGAATTCGGATCATAACCAAAGCCGTTAAGAACTAGAGGGTCGCCCTCCTCATACACATAGACACCAGCAAAATCATAAGCATATTTACTACGATCGCTAAAAAATACACCGGTACTAATAACTGGCTTGAATCTTCGCTTATTAAAATCAAAAGTCTGCTCAATCTGACCATCTAAAAAAATCGGCTTGGAAGGCACATGACCTCTAATTTTTACAAAAACTTGAGCTTCGCTAGATAGATCATTACTTGTGTCCGTAACCGTTAACACCAACTGAGTCTCATCATCAACTTTAGTATGATTTGCTACAATATTTATAATCGCGGAGCTTTGATCTGAATTAACCATAGATAGTTTAGAAGTATCCACCCTCCAACTAAATTCCAATTCGCCAGTCTTCGAACGCACAAATGAATCAAGACCGGATATTGATATTGGTTTAGCAACAGCATTCTCAGCGGGCGCTTGCAGAACAGCCCAAATTGGATCCACAATCGCAACTGGCGGTCGTTTCTCAGCTCTCACAACCAAAACTATATCTTGTGTTGCAGATTTTGAACCACTGCTGACCTCAAGCCTTACTTTTAGCTTAGTATCTACAGCAACCTGTGGCATGCTAAGCTTTATGGAGGCATCAGTCAGGCTACCTTCCACTTCTGCATTACCTAAAATTTTCCATGCATAACTATCTATAGCTAGACCTTCAGGATGGAATGAATATGAAGCATCTAACTCTACGGTTTCATTAGCCTTAAAAAATGGCCTTCTTGGATACATTTCTACAACTGGTATAGGTGCTGCTTGAGATGGTAATACAACAACTGTCACCGTGTCCTCAGATGAACCATTGGCATCTGTGACCTTAAGCGTGTAATCTAAACGCTGCTTTGTCGTGAAATTGTTTGGATCAAGAGTGATCTGAGCTACTGCAGATGTGCCACTGTCGCCATCAAAAGAAGTTGGCCCACTCCATTCGTAAGCTGGCTCTGGTGTCACGAACGAAAAACTATAGCTACCATCCAAGTATACAGTTTCAGAATCCCCACCTAGCTTTACCACTTGCACGTTGCCTGCTATAGCCACAGGTGGCCGACCTTTTCTAATAACTATCTCAATCTCATCGGATGCTATCTGATTATTACCCCCGTTGGTATCAAGGACAGTTAGAGTCACATCATACGTACCAGGATTGGTAACGATGAAAATGGGATTTACACTCGTTGTATCGCTGCCCGCTTCTCTAGAAAAATAAGATGCAGGCTCCCATGTGAACTCTAATCCTGACTTATCTCCGGTTTCATATGAAAAGGAGAAGTTATCGATTATGAGCCCCTGCCTCGGTGAATTAACCGCATCCACCATTTCATTTTGCGACAAAACCATATTATAGCCAGCATCAGCGACGGGAGGTCTAGCCTCATTGACTTTAATTTTGATGTAATGCCATACAGTCGCCACGGGAGCGCCCGCAGTAGACAAAGATTCCAGTTTTAGACTACCTTCATACCTTCCTGCTTCAGGATAAGTTAACTCAATAACAGCATCTCTTTCCCTCTCAATCTGAGCCTCTGGAAAATCCCAGGTAAAACTTAAATTACGAACTCGGTCAGGATCGAAAGATTCAGAAGCATTAACTACAATCGTCTTATTGACCTTTGACACCAAATAAGATGGTGCTACAACAACTGGAGGTATAGCCGTCTCAAAAGTATATTTCGTATTAGCTTGTGCCCGGCGACCCGCATCATTAGTAACCTCTAGTCGAAACTGAACATCAATACTTCCACCTGCTGAAGTGTCCACTTCCACTGTAGTAATATCCGTCGAGGCTGAGGCAGGAGTTAACTCAGAAACAACATCTCCATCCACTCTAAACCATTGATACGACAAGGCAGAACCAAATGGATCAAAACTGTTACGACCGTCTAGCTTTACCTCTACCTTACTGCCACTGTAAAGAATTCTTCTTACTGGACCCGCATCAGCAATAGGTCTTGCCCTTATCCCAAACTCCCTATCCAAAGTGTCATCCTTCAGGACTTTCTTCATTTTTGTGGGCGTTACTGCACTAGCAACCTCTGCTAGAATTTTCTGAGCAGCATCAGCATCTCCAGCATTTTTAGCCAGAATCAAAGCAAGATCGCCAGGATTTTTTACCTTCGTCTTACTAGCTGCCATCATATCTGTAAAATCAACACGAATATCAGAGCTTGTCTCGACTAATGTCTTCACCTGACCAATTTTTTCTATAATCTCATTTGCTGCCCCTGTAGTGTCAGATACTGCCCCAACAGCAGCTCCTAAAATTTCACTTACATCACCGGAGTTATCTACATTGAGAGCAATTACTCCAAGCAGGTCTTTACTATTGGCTAATTTAGAAGTCAAACTCCCCAACTTATCCAGCTTACGACCCTCAGTTGAGGTAGCTGAGTTATCTTCTGACTCTGCCTGATCTAAGAGCTTAGTCGCCGTACCCACAACTGTGGCTAACTTTCTGGCGGCATCCTTATTTTTAGCCATTAGCGCCACCATCTCCTGTGGAATTTCTACTGCAGCGGCTGCCAATTCCATAGTTCTAGTGGTACCTGATGTAGTATCCAAAGAATCCATAGAATCATAAACACTTGCTATCAAAGAGCAAGCCTTGCTTTTGGCTGTATTACCCAAAATCGCATCCCCACTGGTAGCGTTTGCCATCCCTAGAGAATTAACCAAAATACTACCCGCCTCTAAAAGGTTACCCTTACCAACTGGCGCCTTGGACATTTTCTTCAAAAGCTCTTTTACATTGTTCACTTCCGAACTATTAATGAGACCTTTATTTGCTGCGTTACGTTTTTCTACTGCAAGGTTATTAACCACAGATACAACGTTTTTAGCTTGCTCAAGCTGAATCACTAAATCATTTTGATCTTCATCTGCAGCTGAGTTTCCAGCCATTATATTAGAGATTTCGTCTCCTCGATAATCAGCTCGCGCTTCATTCGTAAGTGACGCAGGAGAGTTAACACTCTCGATCTTCATTTTAATTGCATAGAGAGCAGAATTCTGATCACCTGCACCCTCCATTATGGTTTGCATATTATCCAAAATTGGCACCCCATCAACGGCAGTAGTACTTACGATTGTATTTACTTCAGAATTGCGCTCTTCTAGACCGCCGTTTAATTCACCTAACTTAAACTTATCCGGTGGCACCCCTAATCTTTTACCAATTTCTTGAGCCACAAGAGCTGCTGCAAGAGTTGAACTAGAGCTTGTGTTTGCCTTGTCACTTTCGATAGGATCACCCAGTGGATCGGTCGGCTCCCAGTTGTTCAGACTGTCTGCAGGGTTTAGAGGTAAACAAGTTTTCTGATTCTGACCAGAGTTCAGTCGTATGTTAATTATTGCATCTTTCGAAAGTGCAGGGTTTTCTTTAATTACCTTTGCCTCATCTTTAGTAAGCTTTATTTCGTAGGTAAGTGGAGTGTTTGCTGGATCAGAATTATACCCAACACCACAAAGAATAGGATCTTCAGCCAAAAGCTGCCCATCTACTGACCACATCTCGGCAGTACCCAATTGAACAGGCTCTGTTTCCAAACCCGTACAATGCATACTGGCGGAATCGTGAGATGAAGCCGCACCTATAGTTGCCAAGCGACTAGTTGAATAACGCGCCAATCTGACCTTACCCATAGAGCCGATTGCTTTTGCAGTGGCCTCATCAGGTGGAAATAAGGAAGTCGCTCCACCAATGATCAAGACGGCGTCTTCGGCGGTCGCTCCTGCAGGTGTAATCGTTAAAACATTACTCTTATCAATAACCTTGTCGCCTACATTCTGAGCCAAGAACCAGTAAGCATATCCAGGAACAACTGAAGTTAAAGAACCAGACTGATCTACAGGGATGTAGAATTTCCACCCACCATCATAACCCCAGATTTTTGCGATATTCTCGGTAACGTGATTAATATCTACCGTGTCGTTGTTGAGTACTGAGGTTCTCATATCCAGAACAGTGTCTTGGTTAAAGGACGCTAGAGCCCAACCGGTAGCGTTTATCTGTAATGCTCTGGTTGCAAACCGCTCAACATCCAAGTCCAACGTATCAGAACTTTCCATCAGGAACCAATATCCCTGATTAGGGAAAAACTCGACAAAAGTCGTCAATGACGCTTCCTTCACATCTTTATTCCATTGCTTCCATCCAGCACTGTAGGTCCATATTTTGCTCACGTTGCCCACCTCACCTGAGACCAATGCATTAAGCAAATAAGTTGGCACGCTCTTCGCTTCGTTAACAGGAATTGAAACCAAATTCCAACCACTCGTAAGCACCCTTTGATTCGCCGCTTCAAACGAAGAAACAAACAGACCTAGAATTCCTACTAAAAGAATAATAGTTTTAAATACGTTAAAACCCATGGAAACCTCCCAGCAAACTGGATAGAAAAAAATTTTTTATGTAAAAGCCGATCAAAGTCGTAAAAAACATAGCAATAATGGTCAGGACACTACCCTGACAACATACGTTCGCTTACTGTACCATACAAAATTTTTACATTCCAAATAAAAAATAGATTGCTCATCAATTTTTTCAGAGCTTTGTCC
>Ga0129352_10277821_pt1 | contig 17652 bp, 31 predicted proteins | sample CPBNA1_6_FD_105429 | JGI IMG/M metagenome (GOLD analysis project Ga0129352, IMG submission 105429) | Freshwater to marine salinity gradient microbial communities from Chesapeake Bay, USA - CPBay_Sum_27_0.2_RNA1 (Metagenome Metatranscriptome) | ecosystem: Environmental > Aquatic > Marine >... | reverse complement strand
TGGGAGGGTCCAAAGGCCCTTCGATTTAGCTATTTCTGGAGTTTTAGAGTATAGAGGAGATATTGTGCCGACTATTAACCAGCTGGTTCGCAAAGGACGAAAAAAAATATTTAAGAAGACTAAGTCAGCGGCGCTCATGAAGTGTCCGCAGCGACGTGGAGTTTGTGTTAGGGTTTACACTACAACACCCAAGAAGCCAAACTCAGCATTGAGAAAGGTTGCCAGAGTTAGATTGACTACCGGACAAGAGGTGACTGCATACATTCCAGGGGAAGGTCACAATCTCCAAGAGCACAGTGTTGTTTTAGTGCGCGGTGGCAGAGTGAAAGATTTGCCAGGGGTTCGCTATCACATAGTACGGGGGGCGTTGGATACGGCAGCGGTAGCAAAGCGGATGCGTGGCCGATCTAAGTATGGCGCCAAAAGGCCAAAGGAAAAGTAAGAGGTAATTATGTCACGTAGAAGAAGAGCAGAACGTCGAAAGCTGTCACCTGATCCGGTTTACAAGAGTGTGTTAGCCACAAGATTTATCAACGGTATCATGTTGGACGGAAAAAAAACCACCGCCACGAAATTGTTTTACAAGGCGATCGAGAAATTGTCTGAGACTGCGCCCGAGCACAACGGCTTTGCAGTTTTTGAGCAGGCAATCAAGAATGTTAAGCCACTTAACGAAGTCAAATCACGCCGAGTCGGCGGGTCAAATTATCAGGTTCCTGTGCGCGTTAGGTGGGATAGGCAAACCTCCTTGGCAATTCGCTGGATAGTCGGCGAGGCACGCAAGCGGAAAGAGAAGACTTTTGATTTGCGTCTTGCTTCAGAATTGCAGGATGCGAGTAAGGGTGTGGGCGCTACGATGAAAAAGCGCGAAAATGTTCACAAGATGGCAGAGGCTAACCGCGCGTTTGCTCACTTCCGGTTCTAGAGGAAATCATGGCTAAAGAAGATTTAAATAAAGTAAGAAATATAGGTATCATGGCTCATATTGACGCCGGTAAGACCACCACAACAGAGAGAATTCTCTATTACACTGGCGTTAATTATAAGATTGGCGAAGTTCATGATGGTAACGCTACTATGGACTGGATGGAGCAGGAGCAGGAGAGGGGTATCACAATAACATCTGCTGCTACGACCTGTAGCTGGGATGGTCACAAGATTAATATCATAGACACCCCGGGTCACGTAGATTTTACTATTGAGGTGGAGCGCTCCCTGAAGGTCTTAGATGGTTCAGTTGCGGTTTTTTGTGCCGTGGGTGGAGTGCAGCCTCAATCTGAATGCGTGTGGCGTCAAGCTGAAAAATATGGCGTCCCACGAATGGCTTTCGTAAACAAAATGGATAGGGTTGGATCCGATTTTTACAACGTGGTTGAGATGATGAGGGAGAGGTTAGGAGCCACTCCAGTTCCGATTCAGATACCCATTGGGGCTGAGGATAGATTCGAAGGCATCATTGATTTGATCACGATGAAAGAAGTTGTTTGGACGGGTGAAGAGTTGGGCGCGTCTTTCGAGGAACGAGATATTCGTGAGGAATTGGCTGACGATGCCGCCCTCTATCGTGAGGGTATGTTGGATGCGATTGCTGATTTTAACGAAGATCTCATGGAAATGGTTTTGGAAGAAAAAGAGATTCCAGAAGGGTTGATTCGAACAGCGCTTCGTGATGCTACAATTGCCTGTAAGATTCACCCTGTAACGTGTGGTACGGCGTTTAAGAACAAAGGTGTTCAAACCATGTTGGACGCAGTGGTTAGCTTGCTACCCAGTCCATTGGACGTCCCTGCTATCAAAGGAGTAGATCCAAAGTCCGAAGAGGAAGTGGATCGTAAGCCCGATATTGATGAGCCGTTTTCAGCTCTAGCATTCAAAATTATGACGGATCCTTACGTGGGTCGATTGACTTTCATAAGAGTGTATTCGGGTAAAGTAGAGTCTGGATCCTATGCAAGTAACTCCACTAAAGGTAAGAAAGAGCGGATCGGTCGACTTCTACAGATGCATGCTAATTCCCGTGAGGAAATTTCGGCGATTACGGCTGGCAATATCGGAGCTGTGGTCGGATTAAAGGATACGACGACGGGCGATACGCTGTGCGATCCTGATAAGCCAGTAATTTTGGAAAGAATGGAATTTCCAGATCCAGTGATAGATCTGTCGATCGAGCCTAAAACTAAGGACGACAGAGACAAAATGACTACGGCTTTACGGAAGTTATTGGAAGAAGATCCTTCCCTGCAGATCAAGACGGATCACGAGACCGGTCAGACTATTTTGTCTGGTATGGGTGAGTTACATCTCGAGGTTATTGTGGATCGCTTGCTGAGAGAGTTCAAGGTTGAGGTGAACGTTGGTGCGCCTCAGGTGGCATACCGAGAGGGGATTAAGGGTAAGGTTGATCAAGAGGGTAAGTACATCAAGCAATCCGGTGGTCGTGGTAACTACGGACACGTAAATATGATAATCGAAAAATTGGATCCAGCAGAAGATGAGGCTGGTGAAGGTTTCGTGTTTAAGAATGCTATTGTTGGCGGGGTCGTCCCCCGAGAATATATCCCGGCTGTGGAGAAAGGTTGTCGCGAAGCTTTAGATACGGGTGTTTTGGCAGGGTATCCAGTCAACAACGTAAAAGTAACTCTTCATTTCGGGTCTTATCATGATGTTGACTCTAATGAGATGGCCTTCAAAATTGCTGCATCAATGGCAATGAAAGAGGGTATGAAGAAAGCTCAGCCATATATTTTGGAGCCTATAATGAAGATGGAGGTTGATACTCCAGAGGATTACATGGGCGATATCATTGGTGACTTCAACTCTCGTCGTGGGAGAATCGAAAAGATGGAGGCTCGGGGTGGGTCGCAATTAATCACCGGTTATGTTCCATTGGCTGAGACTTTTGGATATGCGACTTCTTTGCGATCGTTAAGCCAAGGTCGCGCTCAATTTACGATGGTATTCGACCATTATGAAGAGGTTCCAAAGACAATTACTGAAGAAATTATTAGTAAGGTTAGAGGTACTACTGACGCTTAATATAACAACTAAAATTCGCTTCTCGTGGTCGAGTAGCGAGTTAGTCTAAAGGCTTGAAGAATGAAACGAAAAATTAAAATTTATTTAAAAACGTTCGATCATCGCATTTTGGATCAGTCTGCACAAGAAATCGTGAACGCTGCCAAAAGGACAGGTGCCAAAGTTGTTGGGCCTATTCCTTTGCCTACGAAGATTCATAGAACAACAGTTCTGCGTTCGGTTTTCGTGAACAAAGACTCCAGAGAGCAATTCGAACAACGTATTCACAAACGTCTTATCTGTGTTACTGACCCCTCATCGATGACTGTAGAAGCTCTAATGCATTTAGATCTTCCATCAGGGGTTAATATCAAGATAAAGGTGTAACCAGTAAAGGATCATGATGGCGAAAGGATTGATTGGTAAAAAGATTGGAATGACTCAGATCTTTGATGCTGAGACAAGAGAAGCAATCCCCGTAACAGTGGTTGAGGTTGGCCCTTGCACAGTGACCCAAATTAAAACAAAGGACAGTGATGGCTATGATGCGGCACAGATCGGTTATGTAGATCAAAAGCCTCAGAGAGTCACGAAGCCTTTGATGGGGCACTTTAATAAGGCTGGTACCGGAGCTTTCAAGATATTGAAAGAGTTCTCTCTTCCAAGTGAAGACTGTAAAATCGGAGATGTGTTAACAATTGAAATGTTTCAAGAGGTTGATAAGTTGGATGTGACAGGTGTCACCAAGGGGCGCGGTTTTCAGGGTGTCATTAAGAGGCACAATGGTTCAAGAGGTGATAAGACTCACGGCGGACACTGCTACCGGATTCCGGGTTCAATCGGTAACTGCTCCACACCATCCAAGGTTTGGAAGGGTGTAAAGATGCCTGGGCAGATGGGCAGCGTGCAGCGTACCGTTCAGGGGTTAAGTATCGTTAAGCGTGATGCTGAACGTAATCTGTTATTTCTCCGTGGCGCTGTTCCCGGTCATAAAAACGGTATCCTGTATTTGCAGGAAGCGGTAAAGGCATAGGGGCTGAATCATGCAAGTACGTAAATTTGATAAAACAGGAAAAGAAGTTGGGACGTTTGAGCTCAACACGCAGATTTTTGATGTCAATGTGAATTATGAAGCAGTGAAGGAGTATTTACTTCTACAGCTATCTAATAAGCGCAGATCTAATGCGGCTACAAAGACTCGGTCTCAGGTTGCGGGTGGTGGAAGAAAGCCATGGAAGCAGAAGGGGACAGGTCGAGCAAGAGCTGGTTCTACGAGTTCTCCAGTTTGGGTTGGTGGTGGAGTTGCCCATGGTCCAACTGGAAAGAATCACACTAAGCGAATGCCTAAGAAAGTGCGCCGTTTAGCATTACGCTCAATTTTATCTGATAAGGCGCGTGGTGGTGGATTAGTTGTGATCGAAGATTTGCAGGTTGAGACTAAAAAAACTAAGGATGCTATAGCTATTGTTAATAATTTAGGCGGGGGTAAGGTTCTTTTTATCGAGCCTGATCGAATTGAAGGATTAGAGTTGTCAACTCGGAACATTCCGGGTGTGAAAACGCTTATTTACAAAAATTTAAATCCCCATGATTTGATTAATCATTCAACCGTAGTTGTTTTAGAAAGTGCTCTAGCGAAGATTGAGGAGGTCGTATTATGAGTGTCGATTTAACGCAAGTTCTCATAAGACCGTTGCTATCCGAAAAATCTTATTTTGAAAGTGACTTAAACAAATATAGATTTCAGGTTCGTATCGATGCTAACAAGCAGATCGTTAAGAAGGCTGTGGAAAAGATGTTTGGTGTACAAGTAGTAGATGTGAATATTTCGAGAGTGCATGGAAAAATTAAGCGCACTGGACGTCATATTCATCGTAAATCTGACTGGAAGAAAGCAGTCGTGACTCTCAAAGATGGAGAATCGTTAGATTTCTTTGAGAAGTTTGATAACGCATAAGGTGGTGGAAAATGGCAGTTAAACATTTTAGGCCGACAACTCCATCCCGGAGATTCATGACGGTAAAGTCGCAAGAAGGATTGAGTAAAGAAGGCCCAGAGAAGAGTTTGTTAGCTCCGTTGAAGAGTAGCGGTGGTAGAAACAACAGCGGTAAAACCACGTCCAGACATCGTGGAGGTGGGCACAAACGCAGATATCGTATTATAGATTTCAAACGAAATAAGGTTGGTGTTCCAGCAGTCGTTAGAAGTGTCGAGTACGATCCCAATCGTAGTGCAAATATAGCATTGCTACAATATGCGGATGGTGTGAAGGCTTATATTTTGGCGCCTAAGGGTGTTCAGGTTGGTGAGTCTTTAATGTCTGGGCCCGACGCTGAGGTTAAGCCTGGGAATGCTATGGCACTTGAGAATGTCCCAGTAGGTAGCTTGATCCATAACATAGAGATTAAACCCGGTAAGGGCGGGCAAATGGTTAGATCAGCTGGGACCGGTGCTCAGTTAATGGCAGTAGAAAGTGGAATGGCGGTTATTAAGTTGCCTTCAGGTGAGATGAGACGTGTTCAATCCAAATGCTGGGCCACCTTGGGTGTCGTTGGTAATCAAGAGCATATGGGAATCGTCATTGGTAAAGCTGGCCGAAGTAGATGGCTGGGGATACGTCCTCAAACTAGAGGTATGGCGATGAACCCAAAGGATCACCCTCATGGTGGTGGAGAAGGCAGATCGAAGTCTGGTCATCATCCAGTTTCACCTTGGGGTAAACCCTGTCGTGGTTATGTTACGAGGAATCGTAAGAAGTATTCAGGTAAGTTAATCATCAGTAAAAGGAAGAAATAGACATGGCAAGATCAATTAAGAAGGGGCCTTTTGTTGACAGACATTTGCAGGCTAAAGTAGACGCCTCCAAGGGTCAAGAGCGCAAGCCAATCATCAAAACATGGTCTCGAAGAAGTACTATCACACCTGAGTTTGTAGGATTTACTTTTGCTGTGCACAATGGTCGAAAGCATGTCCCAGTTTATGTAACCGAAAATATGGTGGGGCATAAGCTTGGAGAATTTGCTCCAACTCGAACCTACAAAGGTCATCAAGGATTCACAGAGCGTAAAATCTCTTTGAAGTAGTCGAGGTTATATTATGGGAAATGGTAAAAACAAAATGCCAGAAGCTCACGTAAGGAACGTGCGTATTGCTCCACGCAAGCTTCGCTTGGTAGTTGACTTAGTTCGCGGCAAATCCGTTGAGGAGGCTCTACAAATATTAAGCGTAGCTCGGAAGCGAGGGGTTCCGGTAGTTGAAAAATTAATCAAATCTGCAAAAGCTAATGCGGTTAACAACATGGGTTTGAATGAGAATGGCTTAGTCATAGGGCAAATCTACGTCAACGAAGGTGTTACTATGAAGAGGATTCGTCCTCGAGCACGTGGTAGAGCGGATCGCTTAAGTAAACGTACTAGTCATGCACATGTGGTGTTGTCCGAGAAGTAGGAGATAGTTATGGGTCAGAAAGTTAATCCAATCGCACTGCGCGGTGGAATCACTAGAACATGGGCATCCTCTTGGTTTGCTGAGGGCAAAAATTACGCTGAGATGTTGCATGGAGATTTGAAGCTTAGAAAGTTTGTCGAGAAGAAATTTCATAAGAATGGTGTCTCCCATGTACAGATTGATCGCAAGACAGATAAGTCTGTTAAGGTTACAATCCATACAGCTAAGCCTGGAATGATAATTGGTAGAGCTGGAAGTGAGATTGACAAGCTTCGACAGGAGTTAGAAGGCGTAGCGCAACAGAGTGTTTTTATTAACATCAAAGAAGTGAAAGATTTTGCCAATAACGCACAATTGGTAGCTGACAATGTTGCTTTCCAGCTTGAGAAAAGGGTTTCTTTTCGTAAGGCTATGAAGCAGGCTATTGGGAGGGCGAGGAGAATTGGATCTAAGGGTGTTAGAATTCAAGTGTCCGGTCGTTTGGGTGGTGCGGATATGGCAAGAACTGAGCATTATATGGAAGGTCGAGTGCCTTTACATACGCTTCGTGCCAATATCGAGTATGCTCAATCTAGAGCCTATACAACCTACGGTGTTATTGGGGTTAAGGCTTGGGTTTACAAAGGTGAAGTCTTCAGCCGTAGTGCTCAGGTTAAAGAGGCTGAGCCTAGTAACGTTACAGGAGCTTCTAAGACTCCTCGAAGACGTCAAACTAAGTAAGAAAAAAATAAATAGACATGGAGTGCTAGGTCTTGTATCATCTGGCACTCTCATTTTTTTAGGAGCGTTCAAGACCTAGAAGTGAGGGCTTGTAATGAAATTTGTGGAGGAAATATGCTGATTCCTAAAAAGAGTAAATTTAGAAAACCGCACAAGGGTAAAATACGAGGCAAAGCGCAAAAGGGTAACTACGTTGCTTTTGGCGAGTTCGGCCTACAGGCTTCTGGGTCTTTTTGGATGACCAATCAGCAAATTGAATCTTGCCGTGTCACCATAAATCGTAAGCTTAAAAGGGGTGGTAAGCTGTGGATACGAATATTCCCTCAGCTTCAGATCACGAAGAAGCCGGCTGAAACTCGGATGGGTAAAGGTAAGGGCTCTCCAGATTCGTGGGTAGCGGTAATAAAACCTGGTCGTGTCATTTTCGAAGTAGGTGGAGTTGAGCCACAGGTGGCAAAGGAAGCATTGCGTATGGCAGCGTACAAGTTGCCAGTAAAAGCTCGCGTGGTGGAGAGGAAGAACGTTGGTGGGGAGAAAATCAAATGAAAGCTGAAGAATTGCGTAAGTTAAATCCAGAGGAATTGTCTGGTAAATTGCAAGAGGCTCGTAATGACTTGTTTCAACTAAGGTTCCAGAATGCGGTAGGCCAGCTTGAAAAGAAGTCAAAATTGAGGGATAAGCGTCGTGAGATCGGACGCATTCTGACAATCTTGTCAGAGAATAATGCGTAAGCGAGGGTAAGTTATGAGTAATAATGATCGTGTCACGCCAAAAACAATATTTGGTGTAGTTGAAAAAATTTCTGGTGATAAAACTGCGCGACTAAGAATCGATTACACGGAAAAACATCCGTTGTATAAGAAATATTTGCGTCGCTCCAAAACGCTAACATTCCATGATGAGGCTAGCGTGTGTAAGGTTGGAGATCGTGTCCATGTGATGGAAACTCGTCCACTTTCCAAAACCAAAAGGCATCGTCTGGTGAGGGTTGTTGCAGCAGAAGGAGAGCAATCATGATACAAGACATGACTAAACTCAAAGTAGCTGATAACAGTGGTGCCAGAGAACTGATGGCGTTCAAGGTTTTGGGTGGTACAAGACGTCGTTATGCGTCGGTTGGGGATTTAGTCGTGGCTAGTGTTAAGTCAGCAACCCCTAATGGGCAAGTCAAAAAGAAAGATGTCGTTCGTGCGGTAATTGTACGAACAAAGAAAGAAATCCGTAGAGCTGATGGGAGTTGGATTAGATTTGACGAGAACGCTGCGGTTATTGTAGACAAGCAGGGCAATCCGAGAGGCACTCGTGTTTTTGGCCCTGTAGCTCGTGAGCTCCGTGCCAAAAACTATATGAAAATTGTGTCTTTGGCTCCTGAAGTGATTTGAGGTGAATCATGAGTACTAAGTGGAAAATTAGAAAAGGTGATGAAGTAGTAGTTATCGCCGGGAAAGAAAAAGGGAAGCAAGGGAAGATTATCGCCGTTGACCGTAAGAAGGATCGTGTGGTGGTTGAGCGCCTAAATCTCGTTACGAAACACGTGAAGCGGAGTGAAGGTCGCCCAGGAGAGATTCAGAAGCGAGAAGCTTCTATCCATGTATCAAATGTAATGCTGTTAGATCCTGGAATTGAGGAATCTGGCAAGGGTTTGCGTTCTAGATGTACACGAGTGTCCTTGAAGCGACTTGATGATGGTAGTAAAGTCCGTGTTGCAAAAAAATCTGGCGAACAGATAGGTAAGGAGTAGGTGATGGAGGAACTGCAAGAGAAGTATGTGACTAATATTGTTCCTGATCTCATGACTGAGTTCGGTTACAAGAGTATCATGCAAGCCCCAAAGCTAGAGAAGATTGTCATTAACATTGGAGTTGGTGACGCTAAAGATAACAAAAAGCTGATTGAGGCAGCGGCGAATGAGCTTACGGTTATTACTGGTCAGAAACCAGTTATAACGAAAGCGCATAAGTCATTATCGAACTTTAAGATTCGAGAAGGCATGCCCATCGGCTGTAAAGTTACTCTACGTGGATCTAGAATGTATTCATTTTTGACCAAGCTAATCGGCTCGGCACTACCTCGAGTGAGGGACTTTCAGGGTCTTTCAAGAAAAGCTTTTGACGGTAGAGGTAATTATAACTTAGGGATTAAAGAGCAGTTGATCTTCCCGGAGATTAGTTATGACGAATTGGAGAAAGTAAGGGGAATGAACCTAACTTTTGTAACGAACACTAACAGTAATGAGCAGGCTTTGGCGCTTTTAGAGAAGTTAGGCCTCCCATTTGTGAGAAAAAAGTAGGAGGAGAGGGATATGGCAAAGAAATCAATGATTGCGAAGCAAAAGCGAAAGCCTAAATTCTCAACACGGGCCTACAATCGTTGCAAGGTTTGTGGTCGACCGCGGGGATACATTCGTCGTTACGACATGTGTCGGATTTGCTTTCGTGAGTTAGCAGGTAATTTAATGCTTCCTGGTGTTAACAAGGCAAGCTGGTAAACGGGGGTACTAAAATGATGACAGATCCAATTGCAGATATGTTGACGAGAATTCGTAACGCCAATAACCGTAGGTTTACGAGCGTTTCGATGCCCTCATCTAAGATGAAGGTTAAAATCGCTGAAGTGATGAAGAATGAAGGTTATATAGAAGGTTTCGAGGTTGAAGGGGAAGATCATTCCAAGGTCCTTAAAATCGATTTAAAGTATAAAAAAGGCCAGAAAGTTATCCAGGGTTTGGAAAGGGTTTCAAAGCCAGGTTTGAGAAATTACTCAGGATTTAGAGGTATCCCTAGAGTTTTGGGTGGGCTCGGAACAGCCATAGTATCGACATCTAAGGGTGTCATTGCGGGCAAGAAGGCTAGGCAGCTAGGCGTTGGGGGCGAAGTCCTCTGCTATGTATGGTAGGAGTTATTATGGATCAAAAAATTGTAACTTCAAGAATAGGGAGAGCGCCTGTTGTTTTACCTGATGGGGTGAAGGCAGAGGTGCTAGATAATTCCATAACGGTTAGTGGTCAATTAGGTTCGCTTAGCATGGCAGTGCACTCGGATGTAACTGTATCTGTTGATGGGGATACGGTATATGTTAAAGTAGCATCTGAGCACCGTAAGATCAGAGCCCTGCATGGTTTGACTCGTGCACTGATCAACAATATGGTTGTGGGTGTCAGCAAAGGGTATGAGCGAAAATTAAACTTGGTAGGTGTTGGTTATCGTGCAAGTTTGAAAGGTGTCCAGCTTCAATTAGAGGTTGGTAAATCTCATGATGTTTTAGTTGATATTCCTAATGGTATTAAAGCTGAAGTAAACAAGAAGCAGGACGAGATCACCTTAACGGGTATTGATAAAGCTCAATTGGGCCAATTTGCTGCTGATGTTATCCGACATAGGCCTCCCGAGCCATATAAAGGTAAGGGTATTCGGTATGCCGGTCAGCACATCAAGTTAAAAGCTGGTAAAAAAGCTGGTAAGAAGTAGAGGTTTGAGATGTCAGATATAAAAGATCGCAGCGCTAGACGTCGTATGCGTCATCAGCGAGTTCGAAAAAAAGTAAGAGGTACAGCTGAGGTCCCTAGATTGGTTGTGTTTAAGTCAAGTCGTAACTTGTTTGCTCAAGTGGTTAACGACGACCACAGTGTAACAGTGACGGGTGCGTCGACTCTGAGTCCAGAAATTAAAGATTCAGTCAAAGGTCTACCTAAGATGAAGCAGGCGGAGCAACTAGCCAAACTTCTTTGCGCACGTCTGCAGGAAAAGAACATAGGTAAAGTTGTGTTTGATAGAAACGGTTATCCATATCATGGGGTTGTGAAGACTCTGGCGGATGGTGTTAGAGAAGCAAGTCTTCTACCATAAGGATTGTAGAGTTATGTGTGAGAAAGAATTAAATACTCAAAATACCGAAGATTCCTCGGTAAGTGAAGTTGTAAATGAGGTTGCTTCTGAAATCAGCGCAGAGGTCGATTTTGAGGCCGAAAGCGATCAGTCGCCTTTAGAACAGCTGGATTTGGAGCAGAGTGTCTCAGTCAAAGACGTCAAGAGCTTTTCCCAAAGAGAGAAAGTAGATGATGAGCAGGAGTTTATCGAGACTGTCGTTCGTATCTCTCGAGTAGCTAAAGTAGTCAAAGGTGGTCGAAGGTTCAGTTTTTCTGCGATTTCGGTCGTTGGTGATGGTAAGGGAAGCGTTGGTGTTGGTTTGGGTAAAGCAAACGAAGTACCTGGTGCCATTCAGAAGAGTTTTGAATCAGCCAAGAAAAACATGATAAAGACCGTCATTCTTGACGGCACCATTCCTTATGAGGTTGAGGCTAAATTTGGCGCTGGAAAAGTCCTACTTAGGCCAGCTTCCGAGGGAACTGGAATCATCGCGGGAGGTTCTGTACGGGCGGTTGTTGAGGCGGCTGGGTTTCGAAATATCTTGTCTAAGTCGTTGGGATCTAACAATCCGGTAAACGTTCTGCGAGCGACCATCAAGGCGTTGGGTAGTATTAAGTCTTTGAGAGAGATTTGTAGTTTGCGGGATCGTAGTCCTGAACAAATTTTTCATTAGGAGTGGTTTATGAAGCAGATTCGTGTTACTCAAGTCAAAAGTGAGATAGGTTCATCAGGTCGTCAGAAAGCTAATTTAGTGGCGTTAGGGTTAAGTGGAAGAGGAAAATCACGTGTTCATTTGGCTAACCCTGACATCATTGGTATGGTGAATAAGGTGCGTCACCTAGTTGAGATTGAAGAAATCTAGAACAATTTATAAGGGAGAATGCTATGTTAAGCATTACCAGTTTAGATAAAGTCAAAGGTAAGAAATCCAAGAAGCGTTATGGTCTCGGTTTCAGTGCGGGCAGCAAAACATGTGGTAGAGGACAGAAGGGTCAGCTCTCTCGGAGTGGTGGTGGTCGACCATATGTTGGTTTTGAGGGTGGGCAAACCCCAATTTTCCGTCGAGTTCCCAAAAGAGGCTTTAACAATTTTGCTAGAGTAGAATTTGTTCCAGTCAACATTGCGTTACTCAACCAATTTGAAAATGGCACAGAGGTAACTCCTGAACTTCTCAGAGAAATTGGCATTGTTAAGAAGGTCTCTGATTTAGTCAAAATTCTTGGTGACGGAGAATTAGAAAAGCAGCTTACGGTAAGTGCACACAAGTTTTCTAAGTCCGCTGTGTCCAAGATAACTAGTGCTGGTGGTACGGTTAAGGTTCTGTAATGTGGCAAATTCTCGAAAATTCGTGGAGGATTCAGGAGCTTCGAGGGAGGATTTTATTCACTCTCGCAATGGTCGCAGTTTTTCGATTAGGTTGTCAAATTCCTACTCCCGGTGTTAACCCTGAAGAGGTTGCAAAACTATTTGAGGGTCAGCAAGGCGTCTTAGGTTTTTTGAATATGTTTTCCGGAGGAGCTCTTGAACGTTTCTCGGTTTTCTCTTTAGGTATTGCGCCATATATTAATGCTTCCATTATCATGCAGTTATTGGTTTACGTGGTTCCTTACCTAGAAAAACTTCAGAAAGAAGAAGGTGCTGAAGGTCGTAAAAAAATCAATATGTATACTAAGTACGGAACGATTTTTTTAGGAGCTATTCAGGCCCTAGGAATAGCTACCTGGCTGGAGAGTATGCCAGGAGTGGTTCTACCGATAATGTCGGGTTGGAAGTTCATGGCTATGGCTGTTATTACGTTGAGCGCAGGTACAGCTTTCATAATGTGGTTGGGTGAGCAAATGACCAACAAGGGTATAGGGAACGGTATGTCACTACTGATTACGGTAGGTATACTGGCTACCTTTCCGGCTGCTATTGTTGAGACCCTGCAAGTCACAGATTTCACGTCTATACCTGATGTTGCTCGATTACTGGCCATCGTGGCCATATGTTTGGTTGTTGTTGCGGCTATCGTTTATATTCAGGATGGAGTTCGTAAGATACCAATTCAACATGCACGCCGAAACGCAGGTGGCAAGTCGCAAGGCGGTCTGAAATCATTCATTCCTCTGCGAGTCAACATGGCTGGTGTAATTCCAATCATTTTTGCGTCGTCGATTATGATGTTTCCGCCCATGATTTTTCAGTATTTTCAAGCAAAGTTTCCTGATCAGGAGTGGTTAGTCACCGCAACCATTTGGTTTGGACATACACATTATTTTCACCTGAGTGTTTACGGTGTGCTAATTATATTCTTTACCTACTTTTATACGGCAATACAGCTGAACCCAACTGAAATGGCAGAGAATCTCAAGAAGTATGGCGGGTTTATACCAGGTATTCGAGCCGGACGTAAAACCGCAGACTTCATTGATCGTATCGTCACGAGAATTACTCTGTGTGGTGCATTGTTTCTAGCTATCGTTAGTTTAATCCCACCTCTCATGTCTAAGTACATGAATGTCACATTTTATTTTGGCGGTACGAGTTTGCTTATCGTGGTGAGTGTCATGTTGGACACGGTTCGACAGATGGAGTCTTACATGGTGACGCGTCACTATGAAGGGTTTATGAAGAGTTGATTATGAACCTATTGATTATGGGGCCTCCTGGGGCCGGCAAAGGAACTCAGGCTGCAATTATTTCTGAAGTTTTGGGTCTGAAGCACTTGTCTTCTGGTGATCTTTTGCGTTCGGCAGTATCTAACGGTACCGAACTGGGTACTAAGGCTGATGCTTATATGAAATCAGGAGAGTTAGTGCCAGATGCTATAATGATCGCCATGATCTTAGATGAGGTCAAGCAGGTTGTTTTTTCAACTGAGCATAATGGATTTTTGCTTGATGGTTTTCCGCGCACGGTAGCGCAAGCTCGTGCATTGGATAGATCTTTTGATGAGAGTAACGTGGTTATTGATAGGATTGTTAGTTTAGAGGTTGAAACGGAAGAGATAGTTGGCAGGTTGGCTGCAAGAAGAACCTGTTCGGCGTGTCATTACACGTGCAATGTGTCTGAACTTTCTTCATTAGATTCCAATATGTGTCCAAATTGTAAGAGTCCATGTTTAATTAAACGTAAAGACGATGAGGAATCGGTTATTCGTAATAGGTTGGAAGTGTATAAAAATAGCACTTTCCCGATATTAGGATATTATTCTGAAAATCATTCAATATTAAGTATTGACGGATCGCAAGAAAAAGATAAAATAACCGACTTCATCTTGGGGGAGCTTAATTGTTCAGGTTCCCAATCAGTAGAGGTATGAAATGAAAGTGCGAGCATCAGTTAAGAAGATATGCGAGAAATGCAAAATAATACGGCGTAAAGGTGTTCTGCGTGTGATTTGTGAAAACGCTAAACACAAGCAGAGGCAAGGTTAGGAGTAATTATGGCACGTATTGCAGGTGTAGATTTACCGAGAGGAAAGCGTATTGAATTCGCTTTGACCTACATTTTTGGTATAGGGTTAACGTCATCCAAAGAGATCTTGGATAAATTGCGTATTGACTACAATACAAGAGTAAGAGATTTGGCTGACAGCGAGGTCTCCAAGATTGCCAAGGAGATACAAGAGAACTATAAGGTCGAAGGTGATCTGCGTAAAGAACGTACGATGAATATCAAGAGATTGATGGACATTGGTTGCTACAGAGGTTTGCGTCATCGTAGAGGTTTGCCGTGTCGAGGGCAGAGAACTCGTACTAACGCTCGAACACGTAAAGGTCCTCGACGAACTGTTGGTGCGAGACGTAAGAAGTAAGTGGAGTAGTTATGAGCAAAGCAAAAAAAGTCAAGCGATCAATAACCAAGGGTCGCGTGTACATTAGATCTTCATTCAACAATACATTAATTACTTTGACCGATATGTCTGGAAATGTGGTCGCGTGGTCAAGCTCTGGGAACGTAGGGTTTAAGGGTTCACGCAAGAATACTCCTTATGCAGCACAATTAGCTGCTAACAAAGTGGTCAAAGATGGCCTAGATATGGGGTTGGGATCCATTGAGGTATACATTAGCGGTCCAGGACAAGGAAAAGATTCTGCAGTGAAGGTGTTTCAAGGTTCATCAATCAAGGTTGTTGGGCTTAAAGATATTACACCTCATCCACACAACGGCTGTAAGCTGAAGAAACGTCGCAGAATGTAAGGTAGTAGGAGTAGAATTATGGCTAGATATCGTGGACCTGCATGCAAGATTTGCCGGCGGGCAAAAGAAAAGTTGTTTCTAAAGGGAGAGCGTTGTTATACGGTAAAGTGCTCTATTGAGGCTCGTCCGGGTATTATTCCCGGATTTCAACCGACGCGTCGTCTTAAGAAGTTATCAAATTACGGAGTACAGTTACTTGAAAAGCAGAAGATGCGTAAGATGTATGGTGTTTTAGAGAAACAATTCCGCAAGTATTATGATATGGCGAAGAAGCATCCTGTTACTGGTGAGGCGCTGTTTCAAATCTTAGAATCTCGTTTGGATAATCTTGTTTTTCGTATGGGTTTTGGTGCTTCTAGGGCTCAGGCAAGACAATTTGTTAAGCATGGACATTTTCTATTAAATGGTAAGAAGGCTTCAATTCCCTCTATCATGGTAAAACCTGGTGACGTGATTAGCTTGAAGGAAGGTAGCAAAGTCTCCAAGAAGGTTCAGGGTAATTATGTGAATGCAGCATCTAGAGGAATACCGTCTTGGGTAAAGGTAGACGGTACGAAGCTAGAGGGCTCTTACACCAATATGCCATCACGTGATAGTCTTGAATTGGATATTCAGGAAAATCTGGTTGTGGAATATTATTCCAGATAATAGCGAGGAGAATTTCGTGATTAAAGTTCAAGAACCAAATTATAAATTAGAACGCGGTGATGCTAATAATGTTCACCAAGGTACATTTACATTTGAACCACTAGAGAAAGGATTTGGTCTAACACTAGGTAATTCGCTTAGGCGTGTTCTGTTATCCGCCATGCCTGGAATTGCAATCAGTGGAGTACGAATTCGGGGTGTACTACATGAGTACTCTTTCATCCCTGGTGTGAAGGAAGATGTATTAGAAATATTATTGAATTTGAAGCAAGTTGTTTTAGCTGCTTTAGAGGAAATTGACGATCCTTTTCAAGTTGTTTTGATCAAAGGTGGTGCTGGGGTGGTTACGGCTGGCGATATTCAGGTAGGATCAAAGGTTCAGGTGGTGAATACCGATCATCCGATCTGCACTATAACAGATGACAGTTACGAGTTGTATATGGAGCTTGACGTGAAATCTGGTAGAGGATACGACCACAATTTTCAGGGAGAGGGCGAAGAGAGTCTAGAGACGATGTATCTTGACGGACATTTTACTCCTGTGCGCAAGGTCAGTTACGCAGTAAGTGATGCTCGCGTAGGACAGGATATCAACTACGACAAGCTTGTTCTCAATGTAGAGACTAATGGTGCAATGTTCCCTGAAGAGGCCCTTCGATTTGCTTCTAAGATGTTGAAGTCATATTACGACTTCATGGGTACACTTGAAGTTGAGTCTCCCTTCCCATCACTTGACTTCCAATTGGAAGGTAAGCAGGAGGAGAATGTAGAGTCCAGCGATGATATTACAATCAAAGATCTAGAGTTTTCGGTTAGATCGAGGAATTGTCTGGAGATTGGTAATATCAAGACTCTTGGTCAGTTAGCAGAAGTTTCAATCGATGAATTGATGCAAATAAAGAATTTTGGCAAGAAGTCTTTGACTGAGATCAGGGAAAAGTTGTCTCAGTATGGATTGAAGCTAAAGGATGACAGAGAAGGGATTTAGTCATGCGACACGGAGTTAGAAAAGCGAAATTGGGCAGACGTCCGGATCATCAATTAGCATTACGTCGTAATTTAGTTTTTAATATTCTGACCCATGGTCAAATTAAGACTACTTTGGCTAAGGCTAAATTATTACGCCCTGTAGTAGAGCGTCTTATTACTGTGGCGAAGAAGGGTAATGCAGATGAGGCCAATCGTGGTAGGTACATTCGCAATGCCATATCTTTTTTCACTAGTGGTCAGAACAAGCGTGATTTTGTCACGCTTACCCGCAAGCAACGTAAGGAACGTAAAAGAGCAAAGGCTAACGGCGCTGAGTTTGAAATGGTTACAGAAAATCCAAGGATAGTCACCAAGTTATTTGAGGAAATTGCTGTTGCTTATAAAGAGCGCTCAGGTGGGTACACTCGCATTATTAAGGTGGGCCCAAGACTAGGTGATAACGCTGAAATGGCAGTTATAAGTTTAGTATAGAAATATAGTAAGATAGGCCACATCGTTAACGGTGTGGCCTTTTTTTATTTATGTGTACTATCAGTAAAAACTCTTGTGTCGAATTTAATGATGTATCGTTTGATTATGGTGATCAAGCTAACTTTCGATTGAAAAATCTATCATTTAGTCTTCAAGGTGGTTCGTTACAGTGCATTGTTGGTAAAAATGGAGCAGGTAAATCAACCCTCGTGAAAATTTTACTTGGTTTGGTAGAACCAACCAAAGGCTTTTTAAGGATTAGGCGTGAAGGTGGATGGTTTTTTTTGACTACTGAGCTTTGTTCAAAGAT
>Ga0129352_10038817_pt1 | contig 17875 bp, 28 predicted proteins | sample CPBNA1_6_FD_105429 | JGI IMG/M metagenome (GOLD analysis project Ga0129352, IMG submission 105429) | Freshwater to marine salinity gradient microbial communities from Chesapeake Bay, USA - CPBay_Sum_27_0.2_RNA1 (Metagenome Metatranscriptome) | ecosystem: Environmental > Aquatic > Marine >... | reverse complement strand
GGGGTGGAAGTACAGATTAGTTTGAATTGAGTTGAAGCTGTCTCGCTCGTTAGGAGCTGGACGGCTTTTTATTGTTTGACACCAAAAGGCTCCGATAGGGAGCTGGCGACAGGCGCGAGCCGGACTTTGGTCTTCTTCTTCCTGAAAGGGGAGAAAGAGGAGCGGAAGTCCGCACGCCGTTTTAATCGCCCATAGGCAGGAAAAGACCAATGGCAATTGGATTGATAGGCAAAAAAAGCGGGATGACGCGAATCTTCAACGAAGAAGGCGTGTCTGTACCGGTTACTGTCATCGAAGCGAAGCCGAATCGCGTGACTCAGGTGAAAAACTTGGACGCTGATGGCTATGTTGCGATTCAGGTCACCACGGGCGAGCGTCGACGCAGCCGGGTAACCAAGGCGATGGCAGGCCATTTCGCCAAGGCAAATGCCGGCTCTGGGCGAGGCTTGTGGGAATTCCGAGTGGACGAAGTCGGTGATCTAGATGTTGGTGGAGAGCTTGCCGTAGACCAGTTTGAGGCTGGTTAAATTGTCGACGTGCAAGGCACATCCAAGGGTAAGGGCTACGCCGGCACCATCAAGCGGTGGAATTTCCGCGGTCAGGACAACACCCACGGTAACTCCATTTCTCACAGAGCGCCGGGTTCCATTGGGCAATGCCAGACCCCAGGGCGTGTTTTTAAGGGCAAGAAGATCTCGGGCCACATGGGCGCGGCGCGGGTAACAACGCAAAATCTAGAAATCGTCCGCGTAGATGCTGAGCGCAACTTGATCATGGTCAAGGGTGCGGTTCCAGGAGCACCGGGTGGCGATGTCTGCATACGGCCTGCAGTGAAGGCTCGTGCAGGAAATGGCGCAGGAGATGCGAAATGAATTTAAACCTCGCAGTAGACGGAGGCAGCGTGGAAGTTGCCGATACCGCATTCAGCCGTGAATACAATGAAGCCTTGGTTCACCAAGTGGTCGTTGCCTATATGGCGGGCGCGCGGCAAGGGTCTCGGGCTCAAAAGAACCGCTCAGCAGTAAGCGGCGGCGGTAAGAAGCCTTGGCGTCAAAAGGGCACGGGTCGTGCTCGCGCAGGAACAACCCGTTCGCCAATCTGGCGTTCTGGCGGGGTAACCTTTGCTGCCCAGCCTCAGGATCACTCCACCAAGGTTAATCGCAAGATGTATCGAGGTGCCCTTCAGTGCATCGTCTCTGAGCTCATTCGTCAGGAACGTCTGGTGGCCATTGAGTCCTTTTCCGTGGAAGCGCCCAAGACGAAGGCTCTGGTCGGAAAGTTGAAAGAGCTGGATATGGCTGGCGCTCTCATCGTCACTGAGGAAGTGGATGAGAATCTGTTTTTAGCCGCACGCAATGTCAAAGGTATCGACGTTCGCGATGTTGACGGCTTGGATCCAGTCAGTCTGATCAGTTACGAAAAGGTTCTGATTACGGTTCCCGCGCTGAAGAAATTGGAAGGGGTGCTGGCATGAATCAAGAGCGAATATTTACCGTACTGCGTGAGCCGCACATAACGGAAAAGGTTTCTGTTCAGGGTGAACTCGCAAACCAGTACGCCTTCAAGGTGGCTCCGGATGCCACGAAAACGGAGATTCGAGCAGCCGTAGAAAGCATTTTCAGCGTGTCAGTGACCAAGGTCACGACGGCAAATGTGAAGGGCAAGGTTAAGCGCACGGGACGAGGCATGTCGCGTAAAAAGAATTGGAAAAAAGCATACGTCACTGTAGCTGCGGGCCAAGAGCTCGACTACATGGTGGCGGAATAAGGGTTAAGGCATGGCTGTTGTAAAGACAAAACCAACTTCGCCGGGACGACGCTTTGTCGTCAAGGTTGTTGATTCAGAGCTGCACAAAGGGGCACCCCACAAAGCCCTGACGACTGCGCAGAAGAAGACCGGTGGTCGCAACAATGCGGGCCGTATCACCACACGTCATCGTGGTGGCGGTCACAAGCAGCATTACCGAATCATCGACTGGAAGCGCAGTAAGGACGGTATTCCCGCTGTTGTTGAGCGTCTGGAATATGACCCTAACCGCACAGCGAACATTGCATTGTTGAAGTATGCAGACGGCGAGCGTCGTTACATCATCGCTCCCAAGGGTGTGCATGCGGGTGACCCCATCATGAGTGGGCCAACCTCTCCGATTAAGCCGGGCAACACGCTGGCTTTGCGAAATATCCCCGTTGGTAGCGTCATTCATTGCGTTGAGCTCAAGCCCGGTAAGGGTGCGCAGATGGTTCGTAGCGCTGGAGGATCCTGCCAGTTGGTTGCGCGGGAAGGCATCTATGCCACGCTTCGTATGCGGTCGGGAGAAATGCGTCGCGTGCTAAGTGAATGTCGCGCCACCTTGGGTGAGGTTGGTAACAGCGAACACAGTTTGCGATCGTTGGGTAAGGCCGGTGCTAAGCGCTGGCGTGGTGTGCGTCCTACCGTCCGTGGTGTGGCCATGAACCCAGTCGATCACCCACATGGCGGCGGTGAGGGTAAGACCTCCGGTGGTCGTCACCCAGTTACGCCATGGGGTGTTCCAACGAAGGGACACAAAACCCGCAAGAACAAACGCACAGACGATCTTATCGTTCGTCGTCGCGGTAAGCGCTAAGCAGCGTCACAGGAGAACGATAAGTGCCTAGATCTTTATTTAAAGGACCCTTCGTCGACACCCATCTGTTGAAGAAGGTCGAAAAAGCAGTTGAGAACAACGAGCGACGTCCCATCAAGACGTGGTCGCGCCGCTCCATGGTTATGCCGGAAATGGTGGGTCTGACCATCGCGATATACAACGGACGTCAGCATGTTCCCGTCGTTATTAACGAGGACATGGTGGGGCATAAATTGGGCGAATTTGCGCCTACCCGAACCTATCGCGGTCACGCGGCAGACAAAAAAGCCAAGCGCTAAAGCGGCGAAAGAGTAGAGGAAGACGATGCAAGTCAGTGCCATAGCAAAACGCTTACAAATTTCGCCACAGAAGGTGCGTCTGGTAGCAGACCAGGTTCGTGGCAAGCCAGTGGCTGATGCCCTGGAGATCCTGAACTTCAGCACCAAAAAAGGTGCGGTTCTGGTCAAGAAGACTGTTGAATCAGCCATTGCGAATGCTGAGCACAACGAAGGCGTCGACGTAGATGATCTGAGGATTTCAGAGATTTACGTGAACGCAGGTATGACCATGAAGCGGATTCGCCCTCGCGCAAAAGGACGGGCAGATCGAATTTTAAAGCGCAGCTGTCACATCACCGTGACGGTTTCGGATACGGAATAAGAGAACAGTATGGGTCAAAAAGTACATCCAACCGGGATTCGCCTTGGCATCGTCAAGGAACACACGTCTGTCTGGTATGCCGATAAAAAGCAATACTCCGAGTACTTGCTCAACGATTTAGCGGTTCGACAGTACCTGCGTAAGAAATTAGCTGATGCATCTGTTGGTCGAATCGAGATTGCTCGCCCTGCTCAGACTGCCCGAGTCACCATTCACACGGCTCGCCCAGGCATAGTCATTGGTAAGAAAGGCGAAGATGTAGACAAGTTGCGCAAAGAGCTGACCAAGCGCATGGGCGTGCCAGTGCACATCAACATCGAAGAAATCCGCAAGCCAGAGTTGGACGCCTTGTTAGTGGCGCAAAACGTGGCTCAGCAGTTGGAACGCCGGGTGCAGTTTCGTCGAGCCATGCGTCGCGTGATTCAAAATGCCATGCGTCTCGGTGCTGAAGGCATCAAGGTGCGGGTAGCCGGTCGTTTGGGCGGGGCCGAGATAGCGCGTTCTGAGGTATATCACGAGGGTCGAGTGCCTCTGCATACCTTGCGCGCAGATATTGATTACGCAACGTTTGAAGCTGAGACCACTTACGGAATCCTCGGCATCAAGGTTTGGATATTTAAGGGAGAGGTCATCGGGTCGAACACCCCAGAGGCCGCGTCCCAAGGGTAATAAGAGATCGGATAGCTTGGTCAACCGTGTTAGAGCGGCGGCCAATGTGATTAGCACTAAATAGTTAAGAACGAACATGTTACAGCCGAAAAGAACGAAATTTAGAAAGATGCACAAGGGCCGCAACCGCGGTTTGGCATTGCGAGGCTCCAAGGTCAGCTTTGGCGAGTTTGGCCTCAAAGCGGTTGGTCGCGGACGTATGACCGCGCGGCAAATTGAAGCCGGTCGTCGCGCCATGACCCGACGCATCCGTCGTGGTGGCAAGATTTGGATTCGCGTTTTTCCTGATAAGCCAATCACCAGCAAGCCTTTAGAAGTACGGCAAGGTAAGGGTAAGGGTAACGTGGAGTACTGGGTTGCGTTAATTCAGCCTGGGAAAGTGCTTTATGAAGTGCAGGGTGTGCCGGAGGACGTGGCGCGCGAGGCGTTAAGCCTAGCCGCAGCGAAGCTGCCCTTTAAAACCGTATTTGTGAAACGGACGGCGATGTAATGAAGGTCCAAGAGATTCGAGAAAAAAGTAACGACGAGTTGAAGGCGGAGATTCTCCGTCTGCAGCGCGAACATTTTTCACTGCGTATGCAAAGAGCCAGCGGCCAGTTGGGTCAAACGCATTTGCTCAAAGAAGTACGCCGGGACATAGCCCGTGTGAAGACCGTGATGAAGGAGAGTGCAGATGTCTGATGCTCAAGAAGCTAAGGCTAAAAACCCCCGCGCTGTATCGGGCGTAGTGGTGAGTGATCGCATGGAAAAGAGCATCACCGTCAAAGTAGAGCGCCGGGTAAAGCACCCGGTCTATGGCAAGTTCGTGCGCAAGTCTTCCAAGATTCACGCCCATGACGAAAACAACGATTGCAATGTGGGTGACACGGTCACAGTGGTTGAATGCCGCCCACTATCCAAGACAAAAACTTGGACTCTGCAAAGCATCGACGTTCGATCCACTGGAGTCTAAAGAACCATGATTCAGACAGAAACAATGCTGGAGATTGCTGATAACAGCGGTGCGCGAAAAGTGCAGTGCATCAAAGTATTGGGCGGCAGCCATCGCCGTTACGCCGGTATTGGCGACATTATTAAAGTGACGGTCAAGGAGGCCATTCCCCGGGGCCGAGTGCGCAAAGGGCAAGTTATGGACGCCGTTGTTGTTCGTACTCGCAAGGGTGTTCGTCGCCAAGATGGTTCCTTGATCAAGTTTGATCAAAACGCGGCAGTTTTGCTCAACGCTAACAAGCAGCCCATAGGAACTCGTATTTTTGGCCCGGTTACCAGAGAGCTGCGTTCAGAGCGGTTCATGCGCATCGTTTCATTGGCGCCAGAAGTTTTATAAGCAAACGGCGTTTCAGTGGGATAGCACTGTCAGCGGTTGTTTAAACAAAGGATTCGGAAGAGAAAGTCGGCATGTTAAAGATCAAAAAAAATGACGAGGTGGTCGTGATCGCTGGTCGTGACAAAGGGCGTCGCGGCGAAGTGCTGCGAGTGTTGAAAGATGGGCGTTTGATGGTTGCTGGCATCAACATGGTTAAAAAGCACAGGAAACCAAATCCTAACTCGGGTGACCAAGGTGGGATTGTGCCTCAGGAGGCACCGATTCAGCCGTCCAACGTGGCGATCTGGAATCATGAAGAAGAAAAGGCCGACCGTGTGGGCCTGAAAATCGAAGAAGGACGGAAAGTTCGTGTCTTCAAGTCAAACGGCAAAGAGATTGATGACTAACGATGGGTAAATTATACGAACACTACCGTAACGAGATACGGCCGCAGTTGCAGAAGGACTTGGGCATCACCAATCCAATGGCAGTGCCAAAAATCACCAAGGTGACCTTGAACATGGGAGTTGGCGAGGCCATCGCCGATCGCAAGGTCATGGAAGCCGCTGTAACGGATATGACGGCCATTGCGGGTCAGCAGCCAGTTATTTGTCTGGCGCGTAAATCGGAAGCTGGCTTCAAGATCCGGGAAGGGTATCCCATCGGCTGCAAGGTCACGCTTCGTAAAGAGCGTATGTATGACTTCCTAGAGCGTCTCGTAGACATCGCGATTCCGCGAATCAGAGACTTTCGTGGCCTGAACCCTAAGGCCTTTGATGGCCGGGGTAACTTCAGCATGGGTATTACCGAACAAATCGTGTTTGCTGAAATCGATTACGACAAAATCGACAAGATTCGGGGTATGGACATCTGCGTAACGACGTCTGCCCAAACAAACGAAGCGGCGCTTGAATTGCTCAAAGCATTCAAGTTCCCCTTCCGCACTTAGGATAAGAGGCGAAGAATGGCTAAGCGATCCATGATCGAAAGAGAAAAAAAACGTACCCGTGCTCGCGAAAAGTACGGTGCCAAGCGAGATGCGCTGCGTGCAACTATTGCCGACCGCAACATTAGCGACGAAGAACGTTGGGACGCTCAGCTCAAGCTGCAGGCTCAGCCTCGCGACGCTAGCCGAGCGCGTCGTCAGCGACGCTGTGGTCTGACAGGACGCCCACATGGTGTTTACAGAAAGTTCGGACTGTCGCGCAACATGCTTCGCGAAGCAGCCATGCGTGGTGACGTGCCCGGACTGGTTAAGGCGAGTTGGTAGGTAATAAAACATGACGATGCAAGATCCCATAGCAGACCTGTTGACCCGCATGAGAAATGCGCAGATGGCAGGTCATGTTGATGTGCAAATGCCCCATTCCAAGGCAAAGTGCGCAATTTTAGATGTGTTGGTAAGCGAAGGTTTTATCGAAAGCTATTCGGTGACCGACGAGGTGAAAGCCGTGATTACGGTGCAGCTTAAGTACCACAACGGCGGGCCGGTAATCGAAGAGATTGCTCGAGTGAGTCGCCCCGGTTTGCGCATCTATAAAGAAAGTAATGACATCCCTAAGGTTCGGGGCGGACTTGGCGTAGCCATTGTCAGCACGAATCGAGGTGTGATGACAGACAAAGCTGCCCGTGCTCAAGGCATCGGTGGCGAAGTGCTCTGCACGGTATTTTAGGAGAACGTAATGTCTCGCGTAGCTAATAACCCGGTTGCTTTGCCGTCTGGTGTTGAGGTGAAACTCAGCGGCCAGGACTTATCGGTGAAAGGCGCAAAGGGTCAGATTGAGTTTGTCATTCACAATTCAGTTGCCCTGATTCAGGAAGAGGGCGAGTTGAAGGTCAGTGCCAAGGATGAAGATCGTGGCGCTAAGGCCATGGCGGGAACCATGCGCGCTATCGTGCAGAATATGGTTACAGGCGTTACTGAAGGGTTTGAGAAGCGCTTGGAGTTGCAGGGGGTTGGTTATCGTGCGCAAGCGCAGGGAAATAAGCTGACGATGCAATTAGGCTTTTCCCATCCCGTTGAATACAACTTGCCCGAAGGCATCAGCGCCGAAACTCCTAGCCAAACTGAAATTGTGATCTCCGGTGTAGACAAGCAGCGGGTTGGGCAGGTTTGTGCAGAAATTCGAAGTTTTCGACCACCAGAACCCTATAAAGGCAAGGGTGTTCGATACGCAGGTGAGTACGTTAAGCGTAAGGAAGCCAAGAAGAAGTAAACCGCTTCAGGGCGACGCTTGCATTAGCAAAGAACAAGCAGATCAAAACAGATCAGGTTAAGAAAAGAACGATGAACGAAAAGAAAGTAAGCAGACTGAGAAGAGCACGCCGGAGCCGCATGAAGATGCGTGAGCTAGGTGCAACACGCCTGTCGGTTTGTCGTACACCCAGGCATATCTATGCTCAGGTTATCTCGCCGGATGGCGGAACAATTGTGGCTCAGGCTAGTACCTTGGAAGCGGACTTGCGTTCGGGTAACACCGGCAACGTTGATACTGCGGCTAAAGTTGGGGCGCTGATTGCAGAGCGCGCGAAAGAGCAGGGTGTCACAGCGGTAGCCTTTGATCGTTCAGGATTTAAATACCATGGCCGGGTCAAGGCACTCGCTGACGCAGCCCGTGAAGGTGGATTGGAGTTTTAGATGGCGTATTCGGAAGAAATTAAAGAAGAAGGACTGGTTGAGAAACTGGTTCAAGTAAACCGTGTTGCCAAGGTGGTCAAGGGCGGTCGTATCTTTGGATTTACCGCGTTAACCGTGGTCGGCGATGGCAATGGCCGTGTTGGTTTTGGCCGAGGTAAGGCAAGAGAAGTGCCAACGGCCATCCAAAAAGCTATGGAATCAGCACGCCGTAACATGGTGGACATCGATCTTAATGGCGACACATTGTGGTACGCCACGACTGCTCGGCATTCGGCGTCCAAGGTGTACATGCAGCCCGCATCGGAAGGTACTGGTGTTATCGCCGGTGGCGCGATGCGCGCCGTTTTGGAGGCCGCTGGTGTGCAAAACGTTTTAGCCAAGTGTTATGGATCAACCAATCCGGTGAACGTGGTTCAAGCAACGTTCAAAGCCTTGGTTGGTACCAAGTCGCCAGCTCGGATTGCCGAGAAACGCGGGAAGGATATTGATTCCGTCGTCGCCTAACGAGACGAGACACTGAAGACTATTTGTAAGGCCTTCTGCATGGCAGAGGCATCAAGGAAAGCCAGATGAGTGACAAAACAGTAACTGTGACCCTGACAAAGAGCCCGATTGGCCGCCTGAAGAATCATAAGGCCTGTGTTGCTGGTCTTGGTCTACGTCGTATTGGACACACCGTCACATTGGAAGACACCCCATCGGTTCGGGGCATGATCAACCGCATTTACTACATGGTGCGAGTTGAGGGAGAAGGTTAATGCAATTGAATGATCTGCACCCGGCAGCGGGAAGTAAAAAAGCCAAGCGGCGCGTTGGGCGAGGACAAAGCTCAGGTTTTGGTAAGACCGCAGCGCGCGGTCAGAAAGGGCAGAAGGCTCGATCTGGCGGCGGCGTGCGTCCCGGATTCGAAGGCGGCCAGCTGCCTTTGCAAATGCGGATCCCTAAGTTTGGTTTCCGGTCCCGTATTGGTATGGGAACCGCGGAAGTACGCTTGAGCGAGCTGAATAAAGTGGCGGGAGATCTGGTTACCTTGGAGTCCCTCAAGGCAGCCAATGTTGTCCGTAAGGACAAAAAGCGCGCGCGCATCATGCTCTCAGGCGAGGTCGGTAAGGCATTGAAGGTAGAGGACGCGAATGTCGCGGTAACCAAGGGCGCACGGGCTGCTATTCAAACCGCTGGTGGTCAAGTGGTTGATGTTCCAGTTGAGCCTAAGGGCCGACTGGTAAAAAAAGAAAGGGCTGCGGAGTAAGGCCTTAGCGCCTGGACGACAGCAATGACAAGTAACTTCGAGTAAACAAACAGAAAACCATGTCACGCAATCAAGAAGACATCGCCAATCAACTGGCAGGAAACCAGGCTGGAGTCGCCGAACTCCGGAGCCGGCTTCTGTTCGTCTTATTTGCGCTGCTGGTTTATCGAATCGGCACGCACATACCTGTGCCGGGCATTGATCCTGGCCAGCTTCAGGCGCTGTTCAATCAAAACCAAGGCGGCATTTTAGAGCTGTTCAATATGTTCTCCGGTGGCGCATGGGAGCGCATGAGCATATTGGCTCTCGGCGTTATTCCCTACATTACCGCCAGCATCATCATGAACCTGTTGACCATGATGTGGCCGCAGTTCCAGCAATGGCGGAAGGAAGGGGAAAGCGGGCGCCGTAAGATTACCAAGGCCACCCGTTATCTAACCTTGGGCATCGCTTTCATTCAAGGAACCTCCTTGGCAGTTACGCTCGGCAACCAAGGGTTGGCCTTTGATCCCGGCCCGAGTTTTTTGTTTGTTGCGGGATTGACCTTGGTAACAGGTTCTATCTTTATGATGTGGCTCGGTGAGCAAATTACCGAGCGTGGCGTGGGTAACGGAATTTCCTTACTGATCTTCTCTGGCATCGTTTCTGGCTTCCCAGCGGCGATTGGCCAAATGTTTGAAGCAGCGCGGCTCGGAAACATCAACATCATCGCATTGCTCGCCATGGCAGCACTGGCAGTTGGCGTTGTGTGGTTTGTGGTGCGAGTCGAGCGTGGTCAACGCCGGATAACCGTCAACTATGCTAAGCGACAACAGGGCCGGCGAATGGTTCAGGCTCAGAGCAGCCACCTGCCGTTAAAGATCAATATGGCCGGTGTGATTCCAGCGATTTTCGCATCCAGCCTGTTGCTGGCTCCGGCGTCGATGGCTAGCTGGTTTGGCTCCAATCCGGGTATGGGCGTGTTACAGCAGGTGGCCTTGGTCCTGTCTCCGGGGCAGCCTCTTTACATCATGATGTTTGCCGCAGGCATCATCTTTTTCAGTTTTTTCTATACCGCAATTATGTTTGATCCCAAGGATGTGGCTGACAACTTAAAGCGCCAAGGCGCCTATGTCCCCGGTATTCGTCCGGGTGCTCAGACATCGAAGTACATCGACGAAGTGATTACGCGCCTTACGGTATTCGGCGCGGCCTATGTGACCTTAGTCTGTTTGTTGCCTGAATTTATGGTGGTCTTTTTTGACACATCGTTCCAGCTAGGCGGCACGGCAGTACTGATTGTTGTAGTGGTGGCCATGGACTTTATGGCGCAAGTGCAATCGCATTTGATGAGCAGTCAATACGCGAAGCTCATGGAGAAATCCAAGCTACAAAATTATGGGAAGCGGCGTTAAGCGCCAGTACAGGTTAGGACTATGAAAGTTAGAGCATCAGTAAAGAAAATTTGTAGGAACTGCAAAATCGTTAAGCGCCACGGTGTGGTGCGGGTGATTTGTAGTGCCGAACCTCGTCATAAGCAGCGTCAAGGGTAGTTGGCGGTTATGACTTCAAGTGTAAGACGGAGCGAATAGATGGCACGTATTGCCGGAATAAACATCCCGGATAACAAACATGCGCGGGTTTCGTTGACCTATATTTTTGGTATTGGGTCGACCACTGCAGAGAAAATCTGTGATGCCGCGGGTGTTAAACCCGATGAAAAAATTGGCGACCTCGATGAAGCCAACTTGGACGCGATTCGTAATGAAGTCGCGAAATGCACTGTAGAGGGCGATCTGCGTCGAGAGAACTCAATGAACATCAAGCGGTTGATGGACTTGGGTTGTTATCGTGGCATGCGTCATCGTCGACACCTGCCAGTGCACGGTCAGCGTACCAGAACCAATGCGCGCACTCGTAAGGGGCCGCGTAGACCCATCCGCAAGTAGCGTTTTTGCAAGAGCTCGGGCTTCGCGGCCGGGGTGAATGAAGCAGGATAAGTAGATATGGCAGAGAAGAAAAAAGCGAAACGCGTGGTGGTTGATGGGATGGCCCACATCCACGCGTCGTTCAACAATACGATCATTACAATCACTGACCGGCAAGGCAACGCGCTAAGTTGGGCGACGTCTGGCGTTTCAGGCTTCCGCGGCTCACGTAAAAGCACGCCATTTGCAGCCCAGGTAGCAGCCGAGCGAGCCAGCAATGTGGCCGTTGAGTTTGGCATGAAAAGTGTTGACGTTTTTGTAAAGGGCCCGGGACCTGGCCGCGAGTCAGCGGTACGTGCTATCAACGCTGCCGGTTTGAAAATCAATAGCATCGCCGACGTAACCCCTATTCCTCACAATGGTTGCCGACCGCCCAAGCGCCGTCGCGTATAACCCGAGACCAACGGCAAAAAGAACACACACGGAGAAACAGGTATGGCCCGTTATTTAGGACCAAAACTCAAACTTAGCCGTCGAGAAGGCACCGATCTTTTCTTGAAGAGCGGGGTTCGCCCAATCGACTCGAAGTGCAAAATCGACAATGCACCAGGCCAGCACGGCATTCGCCGCGGACGCCTGTCGGATTATGCGGTCCAGTTACGCGAAAAGCAGAAGGTTCGCCGCATCTACGGTGTGCTGGAAAAACAGTTCCGCAATTACTACAAAGCTGCGGACCGAAAGAAGGGCGCCACCGGCGAGAATTTGCTGAAGCTGCTTGAAAGCCGCTTGGATAATGTCGTTTACCGCATGGGTTTCGGTTCAACTCGCGCAGAGAGCCGCCAGCTTGTTTCTCATAAGTCGATTACCGTTAATGGTGGCATAGTGAACATCGCTTCTTACCAAGTGAAGGCAGAAGACGTCGTTGCTGTTGCTGAAAAGTCACGTGCCCAGTTGCGCATTCAAGCTGCGCTGCAACTTGCTGCGCAGCGTGGTCAAGTTGACTGGATAGATGTGAGTGCGGAGAAAATGGAAGGCGTGTTTAAACGACTTCCTGATCGCGAAGAACTACCCGCGGAAATCAACGAAAACCTCATCGTAGAGCTTTACTCTAAGTAATTTTCATTCCGCCGATCGCGGCGTTTGTGGGAGACAATTTATGTCACAGCTGGTTAACGATTTACTGACACCGCAACAAATCGAGGTTCAATCGGACAGCCCGTTTCGCGCCAAGGTAACCCTTGAACCCTTAGAGCGGGGTTTCGGACACACGTTAGGTAACACCCTGCGCCGTATTTTGCTGTCGTCCATGCCGGGTTGCGCAATCACCGAAGTGCAGATCGACGGCGTGTTGCACGAGTACAGCACCATGGAAGGTGTTCAAGAAGACGTCATCGATATTTTGCTGAACCTTAAAGACATCAGCATCGTTATGCACAATCAGGACGAAGGTGTGATTACGTTGAGCAAAGACGGCGCTGGCGCTGTCTTTGCCGGTGACTTTCAGTTAACCGAAGATATTGAGATCGCAAACCCTGATCACGTGGTTTGTCATTTGAATGACAAAGGTTCCATCCGGATTGAAGCTCGGGTGACGCGAGGTCGCGGCTACGTACCTGTCGATTCTCAGACAGAAGCAGAAGAAGAGACTCGATCCATCGGAACGCTGCGCTTGGACGCTTCTTACAGCCCCATGCGCCGAGTATCGTATAGCGTTGAAAGCACGCGTGTAGAGCAGCGAACGGACCTGGATAAGTTGATCTTAGATCTGGAAACCAATGGCACAATTGATCCGGAAGAATCCATTCGTCGAGCGGCGACGATTTTACAGCATCAGCTGGCGGTATTTGTCGATTTAGATAACGAAAAAGAGCAGGTGGTAGAGGAGAAAGAGGACGAAATCGATCCAATCCTGATCCGACCTGTAGACGATCTTGAGCTGACGGTACGTTCAGCAAATTGCCTTAAGGCCGAGAACATTTACTACATCGGCGACCTGATTCAGCGTACCGAAGTGGAGCTGCTGAAAACGCCTAACCTAGGCAAAAAATCTTTGACTGAAATCAAAGATGTTTTGGCGTCTCGAGGCTTGGCCTTGGGCATGCGTATTGAGAATTGGCCGCCTGCTAACTTGCACGGTGGAAGGCTGTAAGCGTCTAGCGTTAAGCCAGGGCAGTAAGAGAACAGGAAAATTGCGTTGTGAAACGCAAACACTAGTGACAGGAACGAATCATGCGTCATCGAAAGAGCGGCAGACAGCTCAATAGAAACAGTTCGCATCGCAAAGCGATGTTCAGCAACATGGCTGCCTCATTAATTGAGAGCGAAGTGATTAAAACCACGCTGCCTAAGGCGAAGGAACTACGTCGTGTTGTAGAGCCGCTGATCACCTTGGCGAAGGAAGATTCGGTAGCTAACCGTCGATTGGCGTTTGCCCGAACGCGCAGCAAGGCCGCGGTAGGCAAGCTATTCACGGAATTTGGTCCTCGGTACCAGGACCGGCCAGGTGGTTACACCCGCATACTTAAATGCGGTTTCCGAACAGGCGATGCAGCACCCATGGCGTACATCGAACTGGTCGACCGTCCTCTGGTTAATACCGAGCTTGAAGAAGACTTCGCAAGTGCTCAGGCCCTGCCTGCCGAAGACGTGGCTGAAACGGCACCAGCCAGCGACGCTGCAGAGGTTGAAGAAACTCAGGCCGAAGTAGCAGAAGAATCTAAAGACGAGAAGAAAGACAGCTAAAACACTATGAATACCAGCTTTCACCCGACGCCTCGCACGCTCATGGGCCCCGGTCCTTCCGATGTCCACCCTCGAGTACTAGGCGCGATGGGGAAAGCGACCATCGGTCACCTGGACCCAGAGTTCGTTGGCTTGATGGAAGATATCAAAGACTTGATGCGTTACACGTTTCGTACGTCAAATGCCTTAACGCTTCCGCTATCCGCACCGGGTTCGGCTGCTATGGAAGCGTCCTTTGCGAACTTGCTTGAGCCAGGCGATAAAGCCATCGTTTGCATCAATGGTGTTTTCGGAATGCGGATGGCCGAGAATGTCCGCCGCATGGGCGGCGAGTTGGTGACCGTGGAGGACGAATGGGGAACACAAGTTGACCCTGAGAAACTCGAAGCGGCCTTACAAGCAAATCCAGACGCTAAAATAGTCGCCTTCGTGCATGCAGAAACGTCCACCGGCGTATGTTCCGATGTGAAAACCCTCTGCGCGTTGGCGAAAGATCATGGTTGTCTAACCATTGTAGACTCGGTCACTGGTCTTGCCGGTGTGGAGTTAGAAGTGGATGAGTGGCAGGCCGATGTTGCCTATTCAGGCACTCAAAAATGTTTGTCAGCGCCTCCAGGCATCAGCTTGATTACCTTTAGCCAAGCGGCAGCGGATCGGGTTAAGTCCCGAAACACACCGGTACAAAGCTGGTTCCTAGATCTGTCATTGCTGATGGCCTACTGGGAAGGCGAAGGCGGGGGAAGAACCTATCACCACACCGCACCAGTGAACGCCATGTATGGGTTGCACGAAGCGCTGCTTATGGTGAAAGAGCAAGGCCTTGAAGAGTCATGGGCCAAACACCGCACCATGCATGGGCTGCTGCATGAAAGTCTGACAGGGCTAGGCCTAGAGTTCGTAGTGGATGCGTCTTACAGACTGCCTCAGCTAAATCTTGTTAAAGCCCCGGAAGGCGTGGACGAAGCTGCTGTGCGAAAGCAACTGCTACAGGATTTTAACTTAGAGATTGGCGCTGGCTTAGGAGCATTCGCGGGTAAGGTCTGGCGTATTGGTTTAATGGGCTATTCCGCGCGACAAGAAAATGTGCAGTTGTGCACGAGCGCGTTAAGAGCCTGTCTGCCCTAACAACGCGTTAGGGAATTTAGGCCCTTAGGCCAGAATATCTTTTAAAAATCGACCGGTGTGAGATTTTTTGCTCTTGGCAATCTGCTCCGGCGTCCCTGTGGCGATGATTTCGCCGCCGCCTGACCCCCCTTCTGGTCCCAAATCAACGATCCAATCAGCGGTCTTAACCACATCGAGGTTGTGCTCGATGACAACAACCGTATTGCCATCGTCTCTCAGCCGATGAAGAACGTCCAATAGCTGGGCAATGTCATGAAAGTGCAAGCCTGTGGTGGGTTCGTCCAGAATATAGAGTGTGCTACCGGTGTCCCGCTTCGACAGTTCCCTTGACAGTTTGATGCGTTGGGCTTCGCCTCCTGAAAGGGTGGTCGCTGACTGCCCCAGCCGTATGTAGGACAGGCCAACGTCTTTGAGCGTTTCCAGCTTTCGAGCCAGCATCGGTACAGGTGCGAAGAACTCAGCGGCATCCTCCACCGTCATTTCAAGCACTTCGTTGATGTTTTTACCCTTGTAGCGAATATCGAGGGTCTCGCGGTTGTAGCGTTTGCCTGTACAGGTGTCGCAGGGCACGTAGATGTCGGGTAAAAAATGCATCTCCACTTTGATCAGACCATCGCCCTGGCACGCTTCGCAGCGACCGCCCTTCACGTTGAAGCTAAAGCGACCGGGCTTGTAGCCACGGGCTCTAGCCTCAGGAACCTGCGCAAAAAGCTCTCGAATGGGTGTAAACAGACCTGTGTAGGTGGCTGGATTAGAGCGCGGTGTACGGCCAATAGGACTCTGATCGATATCCACCACTTTGTCTAAATGCTGCAAGCCGTCGAGGGCATCATAGGGGCGCGGCTTCAGTGTGGTGGCCTTATTCAGCGCAGTGGCGGCGATTGGATACAGGGTGTGATTGATCAGTGTAGATTTTCCGGATCCGGAAACACCGGTAATGCAGGTTAACAGTCCGCAAGGGATACTCAGGCTGACGTTTTCCAAATTGTTTCCGCTTGCGCCGGTGAGAGTAAGCATTTTGTTGGCGTTCGGTTCCACACGTTTGGCCGGCACCGCAATTTGCTTGGTGCCGCTGAGGTATTGGCCAGTAATCGACTTTTTATTTTTCAAAATATCGTCGTAACTGCCGGCAGCCACTACCGAGCCGCCATGAACGCCAGCGCCGGGACCAATGTCGATCAGGTAATCGGCCCTTCGCATCGCTTCTTCATCGTGTTCGACCACGAGGACTGTGTTGCCCAAGTCGCGCAAGTGCTCTAGGGTTTTGAGCAGTCGCTCATTGTCCCGCTGATGTAAGCCAATGGAAGGTTCGTCGAGGATGTACATGACGCCAACCAATCCCGCCCCGATTTGGCTCGCTAGCCGAATACGCTGGGCTTCGCCTCCCGAGAGCGTGTCAGCGCTGCGATCCAAGGTCAGGTAGTTAAGACCAACATCTACCAAGAATTTCAGCCGCGCTTGAATTTCCTTGAGAATTTTATCCGCAATGGTGGCTTTCTGACCCTCGAGTTTCAGGTCTTGGAAGTGTTCCAAAGTCTGTGCCACGGACTGAGCAGTAATTTCAGGCAGATTCGAAGCGCCGACAAAAACGTGTCGGGACTCCTCCTTTAAACGTGTGCCCGAGCAGCTTGGGCAGTGGGTTACCCGCATGAATTTCTGAAGATTCTCCCGCACCATCGAGGACTCCGTCTCACGAAAGCGCCGGGCCATATTGGGTAACACGCCTTCGAACCGGTGAGTGCGTTTGATGACGTCACCTCGGTCGTTAACGTAGCTGAAGTCAATACGCTGGCGGCCACTGCCGTTAAGAATGACATCCCGGTGTTTTTTGCTGATCTTGCGAAAGGGCACTTCCACGTCAAAGTCATAGTGCTCGGCGATGGAGTTGAGCATATGAAAGTAATACACGTTGCGGCGATCCCAGCCCCGAATGGCACCTTCCGCCAACGTCAGTTCCTCGTCGGCCACCACAAGGTCCGGGTCAAAAAACTGGGTGACGCCCAAGCCGTCGCAGCCGACGCACGCCCCGGCTGGGTTGTTGAAAGAAAACATTCTGGGTTCTAGCTCGGCAATGGAGTAGCCGCAACTGGGACAAGCAAAACGAGCGCTAAAAATGCTGGGCGGTAACTCTGTATCGTCCATATCAATGACATGGGCTACCCCATCAGAAAGATTCAGGGCGGTCTCAAAGCTCTCAGCTAAACGCTGCTTAATATCGTCTTTCACTCGCACTCGGTCGACCACGGCTTCGATTGAGTGCTTTTTGTTTTTGTCCAATGCTGGAGCGTCATCTAAGTCGACGACCAGGCCATTAATACGCGCCCGTACGAACCCGTTGCCGATCAACTCTTGGAAAACGTGTAGGTGTTCTCCCTTGCGCTCGCTGACCACGGGTGCAAGTACCATGATGCGCTGGTCTGTCATGTTGTCGACCACCTGGTCCACCATTTGGCTCACGGTTTGAGCATCCAAGGGGAGATCGTGAGTGGGGCAACGAGGCTCACCGACTCTGGCGTACAGTAGCCGCAGGTAGTCGTAAATCTCGGTAATGGTGCCAACCGTCGAGCGTGGGTTATGTGACGTGGATTTTTGCTCAATTGAAATCGCCGGGGACAGGCCTTCGATCAAATCGACGTCAGGCTTCTCCATCATGGAGAGAAACTGCCGTGCATAGGCTGACAGTGATTCCACATAGCGCCTCTGGCCTTCAGCGTAAAGGGTGTCGAAGGCAAGAGATGATTTTCCAGAACCGGAGAGTCCGGTGATGATCACCAGCTTGTCACGAGGAATATTAAGATCAATGTTTTTGAGATTGTGGGTGCGGGCACCGCGTACGGAAATGGTATCCAAGGTCCTGGGTACTCGTGACAGTAGAGGGCAGGCAAGATAGCGTGATCCAAGATAAGCGGCAAGCAATGGGCAACGGATGTACGCTTACTGGATAGCAATCCTAGAGAATTGTGCCAGCGTAAAT
>Ga0129352_10281730_pt1 | contig 18078 bp, 8 predicted proteins | sample CPBNA1_6_FD_105429 | JGI IMG/M metagenome (GOLD analysis project Ga0129352, IMG submission 105429) | Freshwater to marine salinity gradient microbial communities from Chesapeake Bay, USA - CPBay_Sum_27_0.2_RNA1 (Metagenome Metatranscriptome) | ecosystem: Environmental > Aquatic > Marine >... | reverse complement strand
GTCTGTTTTATCTAAAATAGAGAAGTCTCCAGGAACTCCTCCATCAAAGTTAATATTGACACCCATTTCTTTCCAACGCTCTTTTACTTTTGCTATTAGTTTATTGTGATCTTTTCGTATTTGTAAGTCATCTACGACTTGCATAAAGATTCTATAAAAATCTTTAGCTTTTAATTTACGTTTACCACCTTTAAACTCTTCAATTAATCTAGCTTGAGCTGCTGTTTTCTTTGTAGCATCAAATATACTTTTCTTTTCCTCTTTAGCTTTAAGATAGCTTTGTTGTTTATCTAGACTAGCTCTTTCATATTCTTTTTTATCATAGCCTAAAATATCAACATTAACAACTGCTTTTCTATAATTATCATCAGCTAAGAAATTACCAAACTCTCGGTACTCACCTACAGGTGACAAGTCTAATAAAGCTTCTGGATCATTAGCAGCCATTTCTTTTAAACTAGCTAAGAAGTTATCTAGTGTTCTTTTTTCTTCAGTAAGAAGTTCCCAGCTTTTCATAACATTACCGAACTCTTCGTTCATAATCTCACTAAGCCTTACATAGCCTTTAACATCAGAGATATAACCATCATACATTTGTATTACAAAAGCTGATTTGTCATTCTCAAGAAAACGAGTTAGACCTCTTGTAGCCATAGCAGATTCTGCAAGGTGAGTCGTACTAACTGCAAATTGATTCATAAGTTTACTAATTGGCTTTGGTGAAGTGTATTCACCTGGACTTATCTTCTTAGTGTCTGCAGCTGCTTGAGGATCATCAACTGTCCTTGTAGTAGTGATAACTGTTTCAGCACCACTAGGAAGAGTATAAACTTCTGCACTCGTAGGGACAGAACGTTTACCACCAAACTTACCTATAAAGCGACTGTTATCATCTGAGTCATCTAATCTTGGACCTCTTAATTCTGGTATAGTATTAGCAAATCCAAATATACGACCAATACGCTTTGCCATCTTAGCGTGTTCTAATGCACCGCCAAGAGCATTTGTTAAAGCTTCTTTAAAGTATTGACCTAGTTCTTCAAACTTTTCTTCATCAGTTATCTCTAAATCATCAAATAAATCTGCATTTTCTTCGATAAATTTTCTAGCCGCACCGACTTGGAATCGAGGTTCGAGACCAAAGATGGATGTCATAATGGGTGACTTAAGTAAGTCTTTTGTTTTGCCTGCTGCTTCTATATTTTTAAATATAGTGGACCAGACTTGCCAATTAGAGTTATCAGCATGGATTTCAGGTAAATCTTTTATATAGTTAAAAACAAAATCTCTTATGTCTTCGCCTATTTCTTCTTCACTCTTAAATAAAATCCCACCCCTAACAATGATGTCTTTAACTCCCATTTGAAAGCCTTGAATAGTTGCACCATTAGATATACCATCTACTTCTGCAGTAGCTCTTGTGTTCATTTGAGAACCTTTAGCTAGTTTATTATAACGAGCTAATTGTACTAAATTATTTAATCCAAAATAAAATTCACTTTTACCTTGATTTTTTACAAAATCTTCTAAATCAGCATTTAATTGTAATCCAGGAATTACATCTAAATTATCTGCAATAGTTTCCATATCTTCGTCAGTTGCCTTTTCTAATGTTGGAGCATTAGTAACTACATAATTAAATAAAGGCTCAGATAGTTTACTTAATCTAAGATAATCATTTTTAAATGCTTCTAGTAAAGGAGCATATCCTCTCTTAGCTATTTTATCTGCATCAGTAACAAGTGTTCTAGCCATAACAATCATAAAGTGTTCTTCTTCAGTATAACTTTGACCTGCTTTTTTACGACCTTCTTCGTTAAGTCCTAACTTTGCTTTTCTTATGGCACTATCTATCACTGCAGTAGGAGTAGGGTCACCATTAATTGCTTCTGAAGTTTTAGTTAGGGTAGTTGGTGTTGCACCCTTAAGCATAGCTCTTGCAAATTTATGAAAGGCAGGATTTGCTTCATCATTAATATAGACCATACGACCAGTACCACTAATGATTGTGCTATCGGTATAGACTATACTGCTATAATTTACTAATGAAGATATTAATATTTTATTTTTTTCATTATCAATATCTCTGATAACTTGTTTAGCTTTTATCTCGGCTGCTTCTTTAAATGTTTTTACTACAACACCAAAACTATTTCTAATTTCTAGCTGTTCTGCAGTTAATCCTTCTTTTGCCTCTCGACCCTTAAAGTCTTCAAAGAATTTATTTTCAAGTTTTATTTCAGACATCATGTCTTGTTTCATATACTTAGAGAGCGTATTGCTCATAGAATTTTTTATTCCAAAAGCCATTATAGTAGAAGCAGGATCAAATACCATAGCTACATCGTTAAGTAATGCTAAAGCTTTTTCTTGAGCTGGAACAGGATTTACATTAGATAAGCCTTTAGTCGTTACTCTTGTAAAGTAATTAGCTTCACTAACAAAAGAAGATCCTGCCTTATAAGGTGTTGGTGCTCGCCTTAAGGGTTTTAAATATTCATTATATCCTAATGCTTTTTTAAAACCGTTTCTTATTTTATTTAATGAGACATCTCCAATTCTAGTTTGATTAAAGACAATCTTTTTTCTACCTGACTCAGGATCAACTAACGTTCTAGACTCTAACCAAGGAAATGAATCAGACTCTGCAAAAGCTTGTAAAAAATATTGACCAGCAACATCTTGTTCTGCATCTGTTAATCTATATTTATAACCTGTATTTTCTACTTCTCCGAAGAAAGCAGCAGGATCTTGATCAGCACTAGGGTACAGCATTTGCTCAAATCTTCGCATAACTTTTTTGCCAAGTTCTTGTCTTGACTGAGCATTTTTAAATCTTCTTTCACTAGGTATACCTGACTCATACTTCTGATCATCAAATGAACTTAGCATTTCAAACATTATAGACAGACCTAAAAGAGAGCCTGCCGCACCCCTTAAAGGTGCGTTAGGATTTTTTTGATCAGTAGAAAGATTTAGCTTTGTAGGAGAACGCATTACAAAATTAACATCATTAGCTTCTCTCATAAGAAAATCAGTAGCCTCTAATGCAGTCATTGGTGTCGTATTATCTTTTATATTAAGATTCATAGATCCAAATAAACCATCTGTTCCCTTATTTGCTTTGCCTAAAGAGGAAACAAAGTCTTTAACAAACTCCTGATCTGAATTATCTTCACCCTGCTTTATAGGGAAATATTCTTTTAAACCTTCTGGTGTAACAAGAGTATTTAACTTTGTTCCTATATCTCTGTTGATTCTGCCTTTTTCTAAATCATAATTTATATCTTCGACTACTTCTTCTCTTGTAGATTCACGAGGAGTTGAAGGATCTAGTGTAGATTGATCTTGTAAAGATAAAGCTTTTTCTCTAGCAAAAGTTTCATTAATAAGGCTTTGGCTAGCTGCAATAGGTTGCTTTCCCATCGTTGGCATCTCAACAGGGAGTTGTCCACTAGGTATTGCTCCTCTATCTTTTCTAGCAATAACTTCAGGGTCATCTGCTCGGACAACCCCTCCAGTTAACTCTTGCTCTTGAGCTTGTCTTAATTGTTCTTCTTCTTGTTTTTTATTTTTTTTAAGAGCTAAAGCTGCATCTAACTTTTCTTGGCTTATTGCAGTACCTTCTCTTTTAAGCCCTCTCCCTCTACCTATCATTTTCCATTCTCCTTAATATGGCTCTAATCTATCGCCATGCATTATTTGATTTATTAGTCTCCTTCCAGGAGTAAATGGTGCTACCCCAGGTATTAACTTTGTTGCTTGACCGAGACCTCTTCGAGTATCTCCTTCTGCAAATCCTTTTAAAGCCTTACCAGCAGTTTCTAAATTACGAATAAATGGAGCACCACCTATTGACTCTCCAAATATTCTACCAAGTATTCCTTCATTTCTATCTTTATATAAAGGAGCAACTGCTTGTAATATTCTTTCTCCAGAGCCTAATACCCCAGAAGCCATCAAAGCTCTTTGAACTAATTGAAAGTCGTTTAAGTAAGGACTACTTTTACCGAATTTAATATAATCCTTAAGCCATTGAGAGAGACCTGCTAATGCCATCATAAATACTATTAATGCAAAAGTATTATATCTCATAGCTGGCGTTCCATTTTTAATATAGTCTTGCCATAACCGAGGTATAATAACTGCAGTAAAATTAGATATGAATCCATTAAACTGCAAGAACAACTGATAATGTGGATCTTGGAATATAAGAGGTCTATTAAATCCTTGAGGATTTTGAATTCTCTCATTAGTAAAGTACCAAGTAGCCACTTGCATTTGATCTTGTATAAACCTAGCATCACTTTCTGCTTGAGCTTTTTCTTTAGGATCAGTTATACTAGAAAAATCTGCTTCGTATAATACATCATACATCTCTGGATCTGAGTATTTATCAAACAGATCAACCATAGCATCAACATCTAATCCTATATCTGCTAATTGTTGGTATATAGCTAATTGTTTTTGGTTATATGTAACTGTTCCATCTTCATTTTTAGGAACAGCCCACAATAACCTTAATCTATCGCTAACAACTCCTGCAGCTAATGCCGCCATATTAGCTCTTTGAAATGTAGTTTGAGGTGCTATTAAAGTAAATTTAAAAAATTGCTTCATCCACCATGCTTGAGCAATGTCTGTTTCACCCATGCCAAGCCTAGTAGCGGCTACTGCATCATCATCATACATTCCTGTCATAGATAATCTTTGAAGTGCCTTATTAGATTTAGGCATATCAGGTACATTTTGTAAAGAAGGATTTTGAGGCATGTTCTCAATATTCTTTATTATACCTATCATTTCTTTTATAGCTTTAGTTATGCCATCTCTTACGGTTGAGGCTTGAGGTCCTTGATATAACATCATAGCATACTCAACTACAGAAGCTAATGCTGACATTGGAAGACCTATTATAGCTGAAAAGAAACTAGCCTTTCTTTGCCAAAAAGCTAGTTCTTTACTTTCTATCCTATTAAAGTTTCCTGTATCGGAATCAATAATATCTTTAACTCCCATAGCTATCTCTTGCAATTCTTCTGGAGTAAGAGCCCCTTCGTCTTCCATTTGCTTAAACATATAATCTAAATCTTGTCCACCTCTTCCGAAATAAGTTGTATACACTATATATTTAACAGTTTGATCTATTAATTTTATTTGGTTTTGAATTATATCGGTATTAGCGAATTGTTTAAATTCATCAAGTGAACTTAATGGCTCACCATTCTTTTGTTTAAAATTATTAGGTCGCCACATTGATCCATCAACCATAGAGAAGTCAGATGAGTCTTCATTATTAGATATTTTATTATAAAGAATATCTAACTCAGCATCAAGATAAGGCTTACCATCAGGTGCTAACGCATTCTTTTTCATAAAGCTTAACCATGCATCTTTATTTTTTCTAACTTTTCTCCAATCAAAAGTACCTGCATTAAGCCATTGTGGATTTTGTTTATCGACAACTCTTCTTTCAAAGAAAGGATTATCCATTTGTTCCATTTTAAATTCTTCATCATACAGTTGTTGTAAAGAAGTATTTAAATTGTTAATAGTTTGTTCTAATGCAAGCTGATTATCAACCATTTCAGGAGTTAATGGAGCATTAGTTCTTTTAGCTTCCATATAAGCTCTTAATAACTTAGATATATAAGCATAATTACTTTGTTTATCAGTTAAATTAAATGCTTTTAAAATACCTTTAGGATTTAATAGTTGCAATATTGCAGAACGCATAATTGCTGCAGCACCAGAAGCATTTACTCCGCTGTATATATTCCCTAAAGCTGTACCCACTAGTGAAGCTAGCTTACGAAGTGTTTTACTCTTTCTAAGAAGTGCAGGTGTAAATACAGAAGTAGACGAAGCACGATAACCTAATGGTAACCACTTTTTAAAATTTTTAAGTTTATCCCAAGTTGTTCTATCTTTTTTCTCTTGGGCTTTTCTAGCTTCACCTTCTAAACGATATGCACTTGCAACAGAGTCAGGCTTATTACTTCTTTTTACTTTGGTTTGTTTAGCTACCTCTATATTCTTAGCTTGCTCTAGGGTTAATGGTTCGACACCATTATCTCTGAGAGCTTTCTCTGCTTTTAGAGCTTTTAAAGCTATTTTAGCATCGTTTAATTCTTTTCTAATAACCTCTATAGGTCTTTTATTTTTAATAGATTCTGAGAGAGATCTTTTTTGTTTGAGTAAATCTGATTGCTCTTTAATCCTATCAAATTGATCTTGCTGAGTACCCCTATCTCTAACATTAAGTTCTTTAATAACTTTTATTCTATCTTCAATATTTTTTATAGCTCCTTGAATTCCAGATATATCAGCTCCTTCTTTCGTGCTATCTCTTTCAGCCTTAAGTCTTTCAATATCTTGTAAAGTCGAATCTAATATACTATCAAGATCTACGTTTTCTAATAAACCAACTTGTGGATTACCATATGTAGGGATTGTATTAATTCTTTCATAGTCAGGTTCAGATAAATAAGTCTCATTTGCTTGTGAAGCAGCAACTCCTTTTTTATTACCTTCAATAATTGTATTTATACTTTCTGAAACAACACGACCATCTTCAGTCACTATTTTTTCTGGTTTGAATTCTTCTCTTACTTGAGCGTACTCACTAAGCTTACTTCGGTCTCCTGCTGCAAGATCAGCTATCAAAGCTCTATTTTGACCTTCTCTAAATAATGCTCCAGCTGTTCCAAAAGAAGAACCTAAAGATGAACCAGCAACTGCTGATTGTGCTAGTAAATTTTTGAACTCATCCATATCAAAATTCTTTTCAAGTCCACCCTCTGACATTGATTTAGATGCAAGATAGCCAACTCCTTCTTGAGCAGCCTCAGTAACTCCTTCATATAAAGCACCTCTAACAGATCCTTTTGCCATTTCTTTCATAAGACTAGGCTTAATAACATTTATTAAAGCAAAGTTACCTATACCATCGATAGTCTCTCTTATAGCTCGACGGCTAGCATTGTCTAAAGCTTTCTTTGCTGCAGCCTTAGTAGCATATTTTTTAACTCCATCTTTTCCAACTTGTTTCATCATTGCCTGTAATATCAGCACCTTACCTCTTTTAGTAAGGAATTCTCCAGGCTTCATAAAGCCTTTCATACCAAGATAATCAAGGGCAGTCATTACAGTACCAGCTAAAATTGCTCCACCAGCTTCTGCTTGACCTTTTGGTCCTTCAATATCATTCCATACTTGACCAGCATAGCTTCCTCCGACAGAACCTAGTGCAATCGGTATTGAAGCACCGAAAGTAACTGGAGATAATATTGCACCTGAAAGTAATGTTACTAAATAAGGAGCTGACATAGCCATGTTATTAGTCATAAAACGAAAACCATCCCATACACTGTCTATATCTCTATAATCCATGCTTCGGAGTCTTGGTTCATTTAATAAATCTTCTTTAGCAACTTCAACTTTTCTTCCAGCCCAATCTTGTAGATCTTTACTATCGACTAACACACCTGCAAGCTCTGCAAATCCTTTCCAACCAGTAGCTAATCCTCCCCAACCTTGATTCCAAGCGGTTAATGCTTGATTATAAGCCACCCCTTCTTTAGTTCTATCAGGACTTCTAAACTTTATATTTTCAAATGCAATACTTCTTTTATCATAAGAACCTGAATCAAGTATATTACTTGCTTCTCTAAAATCATCAGGGTTAGATAAGTTAAGACCGTTTTGATTAGCAATTACTTGTATAACTTGTTGTGCATAACTATTTTCATCTAAAGGAATCTCTCCAAATGCCTGTTCGAGTAATGGAGTATCTTTCATATAGATAGGTTCTTCTGGCATTTCTTCTTGTGCAATAGTAGCGTAAGGGTTCTTTATACCTGCTTCTCTTTCAAGCTCACCGTATTGCCTAGCTTTTAAACCTTCCTCTGTTGTATATTTATCAACAGTCAATAAGCCAGATTGATAAAGAGTGTCTGATAATTCATTACCATATTCATCTTGGAGACTAATTAATTTACGACCATATTTATCCTTTTCACCAGTATCAATAATATTAGTAAAGCCACCTGCAGTTGCAATTCTTTTAGTTGCTTCTGTTTGTTCTCTACCACCTCGTTGACCCTGCTTAAATCGTAAAGTATTATCTTCATCTATAATAACATGAGGAGTTTCTAATGCATTAAATCCTTTAAGCCTATAACTAGTCGTTCCATCAGTTATAGTATCCGAATCTAGCCATGAATAGGTATTACCATCGTTGCCTTGAAATTCATTAATCATTTAATTCTCCGTTATAAATAAGATATCCCTAAGGGATTCTCCCCTATAAGGGTGTGTTAGAAATATCTTAGGGATAATGTTATTTTCCATATCCAGCTTTAACTAAAATATCTTCAATCTCTGATTCAGGAGTTTTAGATACCCAATAAGAAAAAGCATCCCAGCCTTTTCCTTTGTCATCAAGTCTTGCTTCAACATCTTTTAATAATTTACCATAAGCAACTTTATCATTCATTACCATCCATTTAAAAGCTATTTCTCTGTATCCAAATTCTTTTTCTAATTGAGTTTGAAATCGAGGATCATCTTTAGGAAATGGTATATTATTAGTTACCATGTCTTGTATCGCTTCAAGATTTTTTACACTAGTGTTTTTAACCATACCTTGATCGATACCTGTTAATGGTACAAATACTTCAGCATTTAAATAGGCTCTTAAAGATGGTTCTTTTGTTTTGTTAATTCTAGCTTGTACTTTAGCATCTAAATATTTAGCAATACCACGATTAACAGCTGCCTCATAAGCTGGAGCATCATTGACAGAAATAGCATTACGTCTTAATACATTTCTATAAAAGGCATTGGCTTGTTGACCTAAGTCGTTAGCATTAATTTTTACTGTATTATCGCTTGGTTTATCACCACCGACTTGCTTAAGTCCATATTGGTCATTAGCAACTTTTATTTGTGAAGCTGCATTATCAGCAAAACGTTTAGATACAGCTACGTCTCCATGTACTTCTGAATCCATCTTCTCTACTCGACCTCTAAGGTCTGGGTGGTTAGGAGATTTATATTGACCTCCATGGTATATTTTAGTTGTACCGTCACTCATTGTGAATGTAGGTAACTGACCAAAACCTCTCGCATATACACTTCCTGCTGGAGCTTTAACAGTTAATGTTTTAGCTTTAGGAATAAGAACATCTATATCGCCTGTCTTAGCATATTCTTTGAGTGATTCCATAGTAAAATCATCACGAGCTTTTTCTGTAAGAGCAAACTTTTTAGCCTCTGCAAGATTATTATCAACTCTTTTAACATAGTTTTTCATAGAGTAATTTAAAGAAGCACCATGGTTATAACCCATAGCACGAGAACCAGCATACGTTAAAGCCATTCGAGCTAACTCTTCACCATTAAACATGCTTGAAAAAGCATCTTTAAAATATTGAATAGATTTATCTAATATAACTCCACCAACTTTTTTACCCTTATCAATAAAAGAATCTTCAGGATTTAAATGAGGATTCCTTTTAAGAAATTCATTAACTTCTGGTTGAGACATTACTGTTTGATCAATATCTTCTTCGGCATTAAGTTGATCAGCTATAGCTTGTGCTGCAGCTTTTTTCTTTTCAATATCTGCATTAATATCTACTTCTCTTTCAATATTAAATACTTTATCTTTTTCAATTTGTTTTTCAAAGTCAGCTTTGTTTTCTTCATCAATAGCTTTTTGATTATCATTTATTCTTTCTCTAACTCTTTCTAATCTTTTGTCTAATTCTTTTTTTCTTTCAATTTCATAGTTAGATATTTCTTCTCCTTTAGCTTTCTTTTCTTCTATCTTTTTATTTAAATCTTCTAAATCATTTTGAATAGCTATTTCATTGTTTAATAAAGCAGATGTCTGAAAGTTCCTATAATCAAAAAGTTCGTCTTCTCGCTTATCAGTAATAGCACCAATAGAAGTATCTGTAGTAGGTAATGGTGGATCTTCTCCCTCTGGAATATATCCAGGATCACCTATACGATTAGGCGTACTGGCTTGAGCTGACATAAATCCGCTTTCCATAGGTGTATCATCAAATACTACTGGTCTAGGTTCAGGCATAGGTACTTCACCCATTGCTGCATTCACTTTACTAGCATACTCTTGACCACGAGGACCAAGTTTCTCCTGTCCAGATTTAGCTTTGAGAACATTGCCAAGACCTGAATGGTATGCAGTAATAATTTCGTCTTGACTTAAATGAGGATTTCTATCAGCTAACTTTTGCATATATCTTTTAGCAAAATCTTTAGCTAATACTGGATCTTTAAGGTCTTCAATAGCGATAGGCTTAACTCCATACCCAGGATTTTGTGCAGTAGATGGTCTTATTTGCATTGGACCAATAGCACCTGATTCAGATTCTGCATTTACATCTCCCCCAGATTCAACTTGCATCATAGCATTGACAATATCGTCTGTAATAGTGACTCCGCCTTCGTTAAAATATTTAGGAGGTTTACCTAAGTAAACTGAGTCATGCATATCTGAAGCTTGATCCATAAAATTTTGTACAAGATCAGTAGAACGAGGTGTCCCTTCTGCATTATATTTAGGGATTTGTGATACTGTAGATCCAGAAGAACCACCTATTGAAGAGTTTTGAGCTGGTTGCAAAGCACTTACTGCTTGATCCGAACTTAAATTAAGATTATCTTCAAGAGCAGTCATCATTTGATTATTAGGTAATCCCATCTCTTTCATTTTTTCTACTTCACCTTTAACAAGATCATCATTAATTGGCTGATAAAGTTTACTGACTTGATAAGGTCTACCATAGTAATCTGTATAAGTGTTTTTACTTCCATAATTTATTTGATTGTCACCAATGATACCACCCTTTTGCTTGTAGCGTGGCTGAGTATGTTCCATACCCATAACATTTTGACCGTCTAAGGCTCTACTTCTCATAATAGATGCAATAATTGCATTATCTTTATCTTGGTAAAATGAAGTAGGCATAGGTATTACTCCGTCATTTACCATTCTTTCTAATTGATCTTCATCATATTGAATACCATTATGAATGCTAGGTACGTTGTAATATCCTTCTTGAGTCGGTATAGTCATACCTTGTTCAGACATAAAACCTTTATTTCCTGCATCATATATCTCTCTACCAACGATAGTTTGCCTACCAGTTGGCTTTCCTACTTTATTACCTTTTGCCTCATAAGTAGGTATTGGTCCACCTTGTTTCTTTTGAATAGCACGACCCATATCATTAATATCGTCTAATAAAGGTTGAACTCCAGGAATACGAGATGCCTCTGCGTTAATTACATTTTCTCCTGGAGTTAACCATGCAGGTACTGTATCAGTTCCTTTTGGCTCTCCAGGGTGATCTGGCTTAGGTACTTCGTTCATGGAAGGTACATTAAATTCATAAGAAAACATATTACCATAGCGGTCTTTTTGTGTAAACTTTTTTAGTTGCATTACATGCCTCCTGCGGATAATGGACCTCCTCTTTGACCTCCATATCTTTGTTTTATTACCGATATTAATTTCTGAACTAGATCAGGGGGGTATTTGTGTTTATGCATTTCAATAGCTTGAAGAGCTACGTTTGGACCTTCTTGTTCTGCAATCATTAACGTATTTTGAATAGCTTGATTTATAGGTATCATTTAAGTTCTCCCCCTTCTATTTTAACATCTACAAGTTTTCCTGTAATTAATTTAAATAAACCAACACTGTAAGAAGGTATATTAAAAAATAAATAACCAGATAAAGCTTGTATATTCTTTTTCTTTTTAACATTTGCGAGATAAAAACCGTCAGCTAGCCATTGAATAACTTTGTTGTTTACATGAGGTGAAATTATATCTTTACCAAACCAGTTATATCCGTTACGCCACAATTTAGTTAAAAATGAATCTACAGGTTTGTTATCTACACACCATTTTGTTAAACTTAAATGTTTATAATCTGACCAAATTCCTTGTTCATTTAAAGCAGTTGCAACATAACAACATTTTGTAATTGTTTTAATAATTCTAGTTATAGGGTTATTTGATTTTTTCTTTTGTTGTTCTTGTGCCTTTCTTTTAGCTTCTTCCTCTGCTTTTCTTTTAGCCTCTGCCGCTGCCGCTGCTGCTGCTGCTGCTTCTGCCTTTCTTTTAGCTTCGGCTTCTGCAGCTAATCTAGCTTCTTCCTCAGCCTTTAATCTTGCGGCTTCTTTTTCTGCAGCTATTCTAGCCTCCTCTCTTTCTTGAAAAGTTGTTCCTTCTCTAAATCCAGCATCTTCCAAGCCCATAAAATCTCTTATCGATTGATCTCGAAGGAATTCATTTCTTCTTTCTGAATCCATAAGCCTTTCTTTATTTTGGTCTGCAATATATTGGGCAAGATCTACTTCTGTTCCTAAATTAATTTGGTCAGAATTATCAATAGAACTAAGCGGAGCTGGCTTTGGACGTTTTATTCTATCTAGGAGATCGCTTGGTTGTATTCCAATCATTTCGCTTATAGCATTATCTTGAATTCTATTTCCTAATTTACCTCCAGCTGCTGTACCTTTGTATGGATTATCCCTTGGCTGTAGTCCTTCCATGGATTCTCTTATCTTTTCCATTGTATCTTTTAATGTTGCATTAAAAGTTCCCATAATTCCTCTTGGCTTTTGAGTAGAGGCTAATGGATCAGACATAGATAGATTACTTAGGGAACTAGCTGAACCCATTTGTGTAGATCCAGATGTTTTCGCAGGAGATAGTCCTGCTGTTGTTAATGCGGAAGCATTACTATTACCCATGTCAGTAATCTTAATTGGTTTTGATGTAGTTGAAAGAGGTGAATAATCACTTCTAGCTCCTGAAAGCGGTCCTAGCCCATAATAGGAAACAGGGCTGGCTATGACATCTTTATCTTGATCCTCATCTTCGTTAAGAAGGCTAGACTCAATGAAATCACCTCGTGCTAAATATCTGTTCATCTCATTTCTCCGTATTCAGGTCTTATCATTCCTAATAAATTATTTTGTTGTAAAGAACCACCTTGAGATTTATATTGTGGTATTTCTTCAATATAAGGCGGTACTATGGAATCATACCCTTCTGAAATCATAGAAGCATCATTAGGGTTATTATATAAGTACATCTCATTAACACTAGGTCTTGGAGTTGGCATAGACATTTCTAAAAGTAATTCTTCAGGGTCTGGAAAGTTAATCTCTGGTTGATTATTCATAAGAGCCATTGCCTGTTCTTTTGACATGCCATCATCTGCTTTACGATCGTATGAATAAGGAGTATCTATGAAATAATCAATAGGCGAAGATTTACTGAAATAGTAACCAAAAGGATTATCTAGCATTTGTTCTGTTACAGCAGTTTCTAAAGCATCTCTATCTTGCATAGCTCTAAGATTTGCTTCATCTACACCTTGAGAAGAACTGTATCTAGGTCTTTTGTAGTTGTAACCTTCAGGCATTCCACCCTTTGCATGATACTGTGTACTTAACGGTCCAACCTGTCCACCCTGATTAAACAGTCCAAGAGCTTTACCAGCAATTAAACCAGCACCGATATAAGGTACTGCTGTACCTAAAGCTGCCATGCCAGCACCCATGCCAGCACCTGTTGCACCTGTAGCTGCTAAAGATGGGGCTAATGATTGTCCAGCCAAAGCAATTTCTGCACCGCCTGTCATTCCTGCATTAGCCAAAGCGGCATTAGTAGCTGCTTGTCCTGCTACTGCACCAGCACCAGCTGATCCTGCAGGATTAATTGCATTAATCATTTTTTGCATATAAGGTTTAACCCCTGAAGTAGCCATTTTTTGTCCAGTATTTAATGCACCTTCCATAGCTCTTTGCTTAACCATATCACCCATTTGCCCAGCGATTCCTTGTTCTGGTTGAGGAACATTAGCAATTTGTGCTTGGTATTGTTTTATTTTCATTTTTTCTTCTTCATTTGGACTTGCTATTTGAATTTCCATTATTTACCTCCGCCTGAAGATGTTTGAGTATTGGTTTGAGGAGCACCAGATAGATATCCAAAATATCTTTGAGCACTGGTATGAGGAGCATCTAGTCTTTCTTGAGCATACTTTTGTTTTGTTGTTCCTACTTTTCCAAGATCACCAATTCCTTCTTCCATCATTTTTAACCGTTCCATTTGTTGTTCTCTTGATCTGTTAGCTAGTGCAGATTCTCTAGCCATCATAGCTCTTCTAGAACCGAATGTACCTTTTCTATATGAAGAAAAATCTTGTTGTCCAGCAAGGTCTTTTAGAGCCCTTCTATTTGCAGACTCCATATCGTATGCTCCTCTTCCTGATATCTTATCATAAGCAGCCTGTTTTTGTGAGTCAAGAGCTTCTTCTTGTTCAGGAGTTAACGCAGCTAGTATTGAATCTGGACCTCCAGCAACTTCACTTTCGTAACGACCAGTAACATCTTTAAGTACTCTTTCTAAATAAGGTTTAAACTCTTCGTCAATTCCTGATTTAGTTACAGTAGTTGTTCCTCCTCCTCCTCCGCCTTTCATGCATATGCTAATATTTATTTTATTAGCAAGAGATTTAGGTAATCCTGTAGTATCCCTTCGCATATCATATATACCTAGATTAGGTTCATAATCATTATTCATCTTTATTCTCCTGTATTACACCTCTTACTGAGACATGTATTTCTGCATTATATCTTTTTTGTAAGAAGCGACCATAATCTATAGCTTCTTTTTCGTTTTGAACAGAGTCAGCCCTCCAACTTTTTCCTCCATATTTCTTTATATGAGCTATCATATAATCAAATAGACGACATACAACATAAGCATTATTATAATCGTGATCAACTATACAGTCTTTAACATCCATAACCCATTGATCATTATAATAATTACTATAGGTTTCTGCGGAAAGAAAGCCTCTCAGTTGAGTACCGTCATAGTCGCCTATTACTAGTACATGAGGGCTTCCTTCCTTTTGTTTTCTAACTAAATCTAAAAAGAATGAAATCCAAACAGCTTCATTCCTTTCATAACCTTTGTATTCATTGTCTTGACAAGATTTATTCATTAGCTTAATGGCTTCAAAAACATCATTATCTTTTATAATCTTTATCATTGTGTACTTTTTACCTTATCTTGAAGATCTGAAAAACTAGTAGCCTCAGATATGTCTGTGATTAAGTTTATTTGTTTTTTATTTAATAAATTTAACTCTCTTACAAGTGATAATAATGTTAAGTTTAACGTTTTATTATCAGTAAGAGGCGGATTAATTAATGCCATTACTTTACTCCTCCTTGAGTTGCTCTCAATTGTAATCCTGAAATATTCCATCCTTTATTATTATTAGCTAAATAACCATTGGAAGTATCTCCTACTGCATCATCAACTCTAAAGTTAATAAATCTTCCTTGTGATCTGACATCTACTTTATACTCAGAGGATACTACAAATTCATTAATAACAAGTTTATTACTCCTAGAATCAGATTGACTGTCATCTACAGGAGATGTTAGAAAGGCTTTTTCGCCAGGATAATTAGTTCCTCTTGCTCTAACTTGGAGAGTTGCTCTTTGAAGATCACCTCCTGACGTAGTTATTGTACCACCATCTGCCCATAATGAAATACTCTCTACTGTTTCCGTATTGAAAGTAGGAGTAATTGATATTTGCTCTCTTTCAAAATAAGAAATATAATTAGTTCCATCAAAATCAAATCCCAAATCCCCAGCTCTTAGTCTATTTAAAACTATATTATTATCATAATAAAACTGAGCAAAAATAGGATATAAATTAGTAGGATTAATTTTATTATTCGCCCAAGGTCTTACTAAATCTAAGGTAGTATTTATACTAGTTCCTGTAGTAGATTGGGCTGGAGAGGTAGCTGGTACTAAAGTACCTTCTGAAACAGCAATAAGTGATGCGGTTGCAGGAGCTACACTTGCATCTATTAATTGGGTAGCAGGGCTAAATGATTTAACAAAACTACCAGATAATCCAAATTGAGTAGGACTAACGTCAAGATACTGAGGTGTAACCGTATCATCAGGTATTACATCTATATTCCTGAGAGTTGATAATTCGCTTAAGGCTTGCTGCATAGCAATTAACGTATCAACTACAGCTCCATTTGGTTTGGAATTTTCTACTAATGGATCTCCACTTGGATTATAGTATAATGCTAAATATGATGCATTGTCTGTTACACCAGTGTCTCCATATGTATTATCGTTTTGTGCTGGTGTAAATTCTGGATCTAACAATCTTCCTGGACCTTCTCCATAATGTTTATCCCAAATAACACTATCACCTGTAGATGTTTGTAGTGTAATTGTAACACGAGTCATCTTAGCATATACTGCATCTATTCCTTCAGTTGTAACTGAAATATCACTGCCTGTAGAGTCTGCTATTAAAGGAGTCACAAGTGTTCCTGTTCTAACATCACCATTGACAACTGTATAACTAAATTCTCCAGCTACAGCTAATCGATTTACACTTGTAAATGTAAGAACATTGTTAACCCTTGAAACAGTAAAATGAGAATACTCAGGATGATTAGTATAAGTAAGTGTAGTACCTGCAGGAATATCTGAAACTACATTCGGACCTACTTGAATATTAGGATGCTGAAAATCTCCAGGTTCTGAAACTCCAATTATTTCAGTTCCTGGAGCAAGTCCAGGTCCTGAGATTGTGGCTGGACGTAAAAAATCTGTTTTAATACCAGCAACACTTGCTAATTGTATGATAACTCCACCTGCTGTTCTTAGCACAGTAGTTGTTAAAGTGCCTGAAGGCACTCCAAATTCTTCTTGAATTTTGGTTGCTATCTCTGTTGATGTAATCTCTTCTACATTAGTAGGTGAGCTTCCTGAATCAGGATCAAACGCAGCTGTACTATCAAAATCAACAGTAATTGGAGCTCCTAATGGAGGTATTAATTTTATTCTATCAGTTACACTATGTGCTGCCCTTCCAGCTCTTACGCTTTGATATGGCGGTGCTGGTTGAGTAAACATACTACTTGAAAAATCATTAGGAAAAGAACCTGAATAAAGAGGAGTAACTGAAATTCCAAAAGGGTTAATTGGTCCTACTGTCGCATGAGTAGCTCGGACAAAAGAAGGATTAACAAAGCTACTACTTGTAAAAGCAGAGCTAGCATTAATAATCGTATTCAGTCTTTCTGTAATGTTATAATCGTTATTGCCTGCATTTGTGCTAAGAGAATATTTAATATTGCCTTCTATTATCAGAGAAGACGTTGAGCCATCAGGAAAGGTTACTTCCAGATTTACTAGAGGTATTCCATTATCTATACCAGTTTGAGTTGTAGCTACTGTAACTGTTCCTAAATCTGCTCCAAATTGACTACCCACTGCATAAGTAGTTCCACCTGTTGGAACTTGATATTTAGTATATAAAAAGCTTCCACCCTGACCAAAGACAGGACGAGGTCCTCCTGTTGTTGCTGTAAAAATAAGTTTTAAATCAGAAGTACTGTTTGCCAAAGAAGAAGATACGCTATATAAGGAATTGCTATCTCCATTAAACTGTGGAATAGCTTGTATCTTTGGTAGTATATCATCTATTAAACCTTGCTGAGTAGTTATGTTTTTATCAAACTCTATTTCTGCAAATATATAGTTAGGATCATCACCTAAACCTTCAGTTGTAGGATAATTTCGTAGTTTTAAACCTATAGCAGGACTATCTGCAAGGGAAACTCCATATACACCAGCAGCTGTTCCTCCGTTAACGGAATCATTAGTTTCTGTAGCATTAAAGTTAGAAGTACTGCTTGGATTTTGAGAAGGAAAATAAACAAATGTTACATTAGAAAAAGTTCGATCAGATCCTGGTACATCTGAAGTTAAAACTAGGTTACCATTTCCACCGTTAGGTACTACACTAGCAGTCCAGTCAGAAAGAGGTCCATCATAATTAGGATCATTAATATAATCTCTCGCTGCATATAAAAAATCATTTAGTGATTTAAGTTGAAGAGGTAATCCAGTTCCAAATACATCAGTAGAATTTAATTGGTAGGTAGTAGCGGCACTAGATTGTGGAAAAAAT
>Ga0129352_10503632_pt1 | contig 21284 bp, 18 predicted proteins | sample CPBNA1_6_FD_105429 | JGI IMG/M metagenome (GOLD analysis project Ga0129352, IMG submission 105429) | Freshwater to marine salinity gradient microbial communities from Chesapeake Bay, USA - CPBay_Sum_27_0.2_RNA1 (Metagenome Metatranscriptome) | ecosystem: Environmental > Aquatic > Marine >... | reverse complement strand
CCGGAAATCATCGAATCGAGCCTAGAAAACGAACTGTCTCTCATGAAGAGCCGTCATACCAACGCGGCCATGATGTGGCGCTCCTGGGCGGATATCGCTCCGGCCATGGGCATGATCGGTACCCTCGTCGGATTGGTGGGCATGTTACAAAATATGAGTGACCCAAAGGCTATTGGTCCCGCCATGGCCATCGCCTTGCTGACCACGCTCTACGGCGCGTTCTTCGCCAACGTATTGGCCAAGCCCATTGCGGAAAAACTGGAAGGTTATTCTCAGGACGAAACCGAGAACTGTGAACTCATCGTGGAAGGCATCATGGGCATCCAAACCGGCATGAACCCCCGCTCATTGTCCGATCTGTTAGCTACCCGGCTTGCTCCCGGCGATCGCGCCGCTTTAGAAGGTCTGTAGCGGTATTGTCCCATGGCTGAAGCCCAAGACATCAATAGCGAGGACGAGCTAGGCCCTGACCAGGTTGATGAGAGTCTCGGTGAAAACGAGCCACCCGCCGACCCACCACCGCCCAAAGAAAAAGAGGAGGAGTGCCCGACCTGTGAAGTAGGTGCACCGGCGTGGATGGCTACCTTTGCGGACATGGCCACCCTGCTCATGGCTTTTTTCGTTCTTATTCTGTCCTTTGCCAGTGTCAACGTGCCCAAGTTCGAACAGGTGGCTGGATCCGTTAAGCTCGCGTTTGGTATCGACCGGGTGGTTCCCAAGGTCACGATTCCCATGGCCGAGACCATCATAGATAGCACCTTTACCATCTCCGAGGCCGCACCAACGGTTATTCCCCAAGACTCCCAGGCCGTAAAAGACGCCACTCAGCAAAACGTGATGCAAATGAAAGACTTTGAAGAGGCGCCCCTGGACACCCAGGCCGACTACCAGCAAGTGTTAGAAGCGCTGGAAAATGAAGTCGAACAAGGTCAAGTTACCGTGAGCATTCGGGGCGACGACGTTGTGGTGGAAATTGTCGAAGCCAGTAACGAGAGCGATTCCAATGACCAAGGAATGGGCAAGGGCGGACGTATCCCCCAACCTACCTTGGAGATAGCCCAAGCCATTAGCGACATCCAGCAGGACCTCAGCAGCAAACTGGTGGTGAAAAGGCAGAATCCAGGCAAAGCGAAAGCCGAGGGCCGGGCCAGCGAAGCAAGCAGCAAGTACGAGTCCATTCGCGCAGAGCTGAGCCGGGAAATTGAACAAGGCTTGGCTGAAGTTGAACGCGACGGCGACAGCGTGATCATTCGGCTTGGTCAGCAAGACAGTTTTGCTTCTGGTAGTGCCTCCCTTCAGGAGAGCTTTACCCAAACCCTTGTTAGCGTTGGCAATGCGGTGAACAACACCGGCGGCTTGGTCCGGGTGGAAGGCCATACCGACAATATTCCCGTGGCCTTCAGCGAACGCTTCCGCTCAAATTGGGATCTCTCTTCTGCTCGCTCAGCAGCGGTGGCAAATTTTTTACTGGATAACTCCCAATTGCAGCCGGGGCGAGTGACCATCACCGGGCTTGCCGACAGCGAACCCCTTGCTGACAACGCGACTGCCGCGGGGCGCGCCCGAAATCGACGTATCGAGGTCATTGTTGATGGCTGAAGAAAACGACGACCCGAACATTGAAGGCGCCGAGGAACCGGTAGAAGAGTTGGTTGAGCAGGCTGCAGACGCCGAACCAGAAGAACCGGAAAACCCGAAAAAGAAAAAAGACAAAGAGTGCCCTGCTTGTGAAGCGGGCGCGCCGGCGTGGATGGCTACTTTTGCTGATATGGCCACGCTACTCATGGCTTTCTTTGTACTGATTCTTTCGTTTACGGAAATGGAAGACCCGTCCATTACAAAGATGCTTGAAGGCACCATGACCGATGCCTTTGGGGTGCAGCGCAACAAGCCAAGCACAGAAGCGCCCATGGGTCAGAGCATGATCGCAACCCAGTATAAGACGACAAAGTCTCCCCCTGGTATGGACGCCAAGGAAGACACCACCAACGAAGAACCCACCGAGCAGGAGCTAGAGGACAATAGGGACATCAGTCGATCCGAGACCCTAAGCGATATCGAGAACCTAAAGCGCACATTTGCGACGGAGATTGCCCGCGGCAAGGTATCGGTCAATGAAGAGAATGGCAAAATCACGGTATCCGTAAACGAAGATGTTGAGAACAACAACCGTGACTCAGTGGGTGCTCAAAACAGTGACGGCGAGATAGACGCTGAAGAGCTCGAAATCTTTGCGAAGGTGGCTGAATCCCAAGCATTTATGGAAACCGAGCTGGAGGTAGAATACCTGACCTCGGACAGCGAAGATCAAATGCTCAGACAAGCGCGAAAAACTAAGGAGCTGGATGACAAATATCAAGCACTGAGGGCTGATTTGAGCGGAGAGATACAGCAAGGATTGGCGGCGGTAGAAAAAGTCGGCGATCAGATCATGATTAGCCTGTCAGCTGCGAATTCGTTCCGGTCAGGATACGCTGAACTACAACCAGCGTTTTTGGATACGCTGCGCAATGTGGGGGATTCTGTTGCCAGCGTGGGCGGGCAAGTGCAGGTATCCGGGCATACGGACAATATCCCCATCGCCTTTAGCCAGCGCTTTGACTCGAACTGGGATTTGTCCGCTGCTCGGGCGGCAGCGGTAGCGGATTTTTTCTCGACAAACAACGGCATCGATAGTCAACGCGTCAGCGTTTTTGGTTACGCTGACACCAAACCAATCAGCGATAATGACAGCGCTGCCGGCCGGGCACAGAATCGACGGATCGAGATTCTTATCGACGGGTAGTGTCTTATGGCGCGCTTTACCGGCATATTTGTACGCGGCCTATTGACTGAGGACCCAAATGGCTCTTTTTGGCACCATTCGTAAGCGCCTTTATCACGCGTTAGAGCAGTACGATCGAACGGATCCGGTATCTGTGGCGATCAGTTTCCTAGTGGTTAGCGTGATTGCCATCAATTTGATCGCTATTATTCTGGAGTCCATTCCCGCCTACGCAGATGCCTATGGCCCAACATTCTTCTTGATCGAGTTGGTGTCCTGTATATTTTTCTTGGTCGAATACCTGCTGCGCATCTGGGTCTGCGTTGAAGCACCTGCAGACAAATCACACCGAGAGCAAGACCTCCCTGGCAGCCTTAGCCGGCGGCTTCGCCATATTTTCAAACCTATGTCGATCATTGATCTTGTGGCTTTTCTGCCGTCCATCCTGCAGGTACTTATGCCGGGTCTGGATTTGCGTTTTCTTCGTATTCTGCGGCTGTTTCGAGTCTTCAAACTTATCCGTTATTTCGCCTCCTTGGATATCTTGCTCAAGGTGCTTTATGACGAACGAAAAAATCTGACCGGCACCTTCTTGATCATGTTGATCGTGCTGACCTTGGCGGCTTCGGCCTTGTACGTGGTCGAGCGAGACGTCCAGCCTGAAGCCTTCGGTTCCATTCCCCAAGCCATGTGGTGGGCCATGGCGGCGTTGACGACGGTGGGTTACGGGGACGCCATACCCATGACTGCCTTGGGCAAAATACTTGGGTCTGTGGTAACCATTTTGGGCATCGGCATGGTCGCGCTGCCCTCGGGCATCTTGGCGGCCAGCTTTTCCGACCAATTACGCAGCTCACGCCAATCATTGGAGGTCAGTGTCAGCGAAGCCCTAGAAGACGGTATTTTGACCCAAGATGAGACCAAGCGGTTGCGCCAAATGGGCAATGATTTGGGCTTAAGGCCAGAAACATTAAACGAACTGATTGATAACATGGCTCACCTGAAAGCTCAGCAAAGCCACCGCACCGTGGTGCTGAATATGGATGGCGAAACCAAGCAGATTTCCGACCATAAACATGAATGACAAAACGACTACAGCTGAAACCGCAGTTAGCTGCTGGCAATGTCGGCACTTCAATACCAGTTGGGATAAGAACTTTCCGTATCTGTGCCGGGCTCTGAATTTTAAGAGTAGGATGCTGCCGTGCATCGAAGTAAGACAGAGCGATGGCCGCGAGTGTATGGCCTTTCAACCCAAGCCCCGATCTTAACGGCTTGAACTGCGTTGAAAAGCGCTGAACTCCCATAAACATCGATGCGGAAAGGGTGGATAGTCTCTGCAGCAGGTCCTAGAAAAAACTAGGTAAAAGAAAAAGAACTGAGGGAGCCTAGGATGGATGAGCAACAGTTAGAGAAAGGCGCTGCAATGAAACCGGCGGACATTCTCATCGAAGTCGCCAGCCAATTTCTACTCGCCGTGGTAATGGGCCTAGTAATGGCGGTGGTAGCCAATAGCTTTGTCGAAGGTGCGCGCTGGTTTTTAAACACAAGCCGAATCGACAGTTTTATTGCTATCCAGCTCGGCGGTCATGTTTTTAACCTGGACATCTACATCACCCTAGGTGTCGCAGCTGGCCTGATTTTCTTAGTGCGGCGCATGCTGGGTATCACCATTTGGTCCGGCCCCGCAGACAGTATCTACGCTGTGCAGCAAAGTCGTGAACCTCTGAACGTTCGAGTAGGCATGGGTTCAACCCTAGCCGCCTTTATCGCGGCCAGTGGCGGCGGGTCTGTGGGCCAATACGGCCCCCTGGTTCACTTTGGTGCCACCATGACCGAGGTGCTGCTTAAGTACATCCGCATTAACATAGATCGAAGAGTCTTTATTGCATGCGGTGTAGCGGGCGCCATTTCTGCCGGCTTTAATGCGCCAATCGCCGGCGTGCTTTTTGCCCACGAGGCCCTGTTACGTCGCATCTCTATTGGAGCGGTCGCTCCTATTGCTGTGACGTCTATCGTTGCTTACGCAGCGAACCAGGCCTTCTTTGTTATCGAGCCAACCTTCTCGGTGCCGGATATGCCCATTCAGCTACAGCCACTGATCCCCTATCTGGTCATGACCGCGATTCTCAGCACTGGCAGCGCCATCGCCTATATGGCGGCTATCCGCAAAGGCCGTGATCTGGCCGGCCAATCTGGCTGGTCCATGCCAAAGCTAATGTGCAGCTGTGTGCTAGTCGTTGGCACCGTGGGTGTGGTGCTGCCGGACGTCAGCGGATTGGGGTTGGTACAGGTAAACCAAATGATCAGCGCTGAGTTCACGCTTGGCATGTTGGTCATGCTGTTGTTCGCGAAGATTTTCGTCACCGCCTATTGTTTAAACGCGGGCTTCTTCGGAGGGGTTTTCGGACCCGCTCTATTTGTTGGCGCCAGCACCGGCGGTATCGCTGCTTACCTGGCTATCGCCGCAGGACTTGAGCCCCATCTGAGCTTTGCGCTACCGGTAGCAGCGATCGCCGCTGTCGGCGGGGCAGTTATCGGAGCGCCCCTCACGGTAATCATGATTGTCATTGAGTTGACTGGCAGCTACGCCTACGGCCTTAGCGCAATGCTTTGCGTCATTCTGTGTTCGGTACTGACCCTGCGTTTCTTTGGCCTATCCTATTTCGACCGGCAGCTGCTGGACCGCGGCATCGATCTGCGGCAAGGGCAGGAACACATTGAACTATCATTAACCCCTGTCCACGAAATCCGAGGAGGCTCGTTTTTGCGACTTGACCCAGACATGTCCGTTCCTCGCGCCCAGCAAGCGCTTCGCGACGCCCAAGCCACAGAAGCCTATGTATGCGACTCACAGAGCCGGTTACTTGGAAAAATCAACATCCACGATCTATCGGGTGCCGCCACCCTAGCCCAAGCCATGGATACGAATCCAACCACGCTTGCTACCGAAGACAATCTGAACACAGCCATGACCACGGCCAGCACTTTCGTTGGCGAGAGCATTCCTGTGGTAGATAATGGCCGCCTGGTAGACGCCCTTAGCGAGGGCGATATTTTTAATAAAGTGTTACAGATACAGGCGGGCTTAAGACAGCAATGATCGCAAAAAGAACTGGCTCAGCGAAACGGGTTCTCTCGGTGTTTCTCTGGTGCCTCGCCTCGATACCTGGCAGTACGTTCGCCGAACCGTTCAGTGCGGGGCTAAAAGCCCTTGAGCGCGAACACTATGCCACCGCATTTCGGGCTTGGCAGGGATTGGCCGAAGACGGTGAATCCGAAGCTCAAAACAACATTGCCTACCTGTATGAACACGGTTATGGCGTAAAGCAGAGCTATACTCGAGCCATTGAGTGGTACAAAAAAGCTGCCGCCCAAAACTCCGCGGAGGCCAAGCACAATCTAGGCATGCTCGCCTTTCAGGGCTTCGGCATGCGCAAAGACTATGTGGCCGCCAAGCGGTTCTTTACCGACGCAGCATCTCAAGATTTGCCGGATTCCCACTACATGCTTGGGCTGATCTACTATCAAGGTCATGGTGTTAAAACCAATCCCGCCAGGGCTCGCATGCACTTCCTGGACGCGGCAAAACTTGGAAGCCCTCAAGGTCAATTTATGACAGCGGTTATGTTCCAGGGAGGCGAAGGACACCCGGCGGAAAAAACCGAACCACTGAAGGCCTTCATCTGGGGCACCGTTAGTAAGATCAATGGCTACCCCGACGCAGACAGCATTTTGGACTTCAGCAAAATGCAGCTATCGCCGAGCGTGCAAGAAAAGGCCGCCGACCTAGCTCAGAGCTGTTTCGAATCCGGCTACACCAGCTGCCCAAGCTGAAACGGCTGATAGCAGACTTTTGCTGCTTTCTCGCAAAAACCGCTAAAGATCTCTGGAATTTTCCCGACTAGAAGGTGTAGGCAACGAATTTAGGTTTCACGTGTCACATTTTGCGCATTACATTCAGACCCTCGCGGTCTTCAGCGAAGACAAACAGCAGGAGATCCGTTGGTTGTTTGATTCGTTGATCAACAGCTTAGCGATTGCCGAGCGTAATGCCCATGCCCAACGACATGCCTCTGCCGCCACATCCCTGCGACATGCGAAGAACCTAATGCGCTTTTTGGCGCGGAGCTTTCAAGAACTGCCTGATCCACAGTTGGTGAGCCATTTGAACGATTTCTTTGGCATGTTGGAGCGCTCCATGGATCAGAGCATGCAGCTACCGCTGGAAGAAGATCTCCAGGAGCTGCGCCTTCTGGTCTGTGATTTGCAAAAAGGATGGGAGACATTGCTCATGCCTACGACGTCAGCACCGTTCAACCCAGCGCAGAAATCTTCAGGATTGTCCGAGGGACTGACGGCCTAGAATTAGAGGTACTCAAACAGGCTTAACTGCGCCACTTTGGCAAAAGACGTCTGTGTCGCCTCCAGTCGTGTCATTTCCTGATTGAAACGCGTAATTGCTTCCGCATAATCCAGATCCTCTTCGTTCGACAGCATACTTTGCATCCGCAGCCGACTATCCGCATTGATCTCTATCTGAGTTTCTACGCTCTGAATCTCACTGCCCACTTTACCTATCGCCAAGGCCAAGCCATCGTGCAACTGAGTAACCTCGCCCAGCGCGCGCTGAATATTCGTGATGTCGTCTCGCTGCAGCGCATCAACGAAATCGTCTAGCGACGCAAAAAAACCAACGCCTTCGGCGGTATCGGCCACACCAATGTCGCCGACGCTAACGCCGATTGCACCAAAAGCCGGGCGGTTTTCCGCATCCGTTGGACCGTTCGTCTTGGCGGTGAACACCAAGTTACTCGCTGATAGTGTGACCGTGTAACCAAGGGCCTCGTAATCGTCATTACTGGTAATGTCCGTCAGTAAATCCTGGGCACTAGCCGGTGCGTTGCTACCCGAGTGATCGAAGGTAATGCTCGTGGTGCCGTCGGTCAGAGTCGCAACGGTATTGAAGATCGACAAGTCATTGACCGCGATCGTAAAGGTCGAGGGACTGCCTGGAACAGCGCGATCGGCGGATGAAAACACATCCAAGCCATTGCGGTTTTTGCCCAACTGGCGCTCATCGCTGACATTGACCATGGTTTGTCGCGCATCGCCTTGATATGCAACGCTACCGTCTGCCTGGGTCTGGAAGGCATTGGCCTCGGTGTTGCCGCCGGCAAAAATCGAATTTCCGTTGACATCACGACTGTTCGCTATGCTCAGCAACTCATCACGCAGGCCCTTAACCTCGACAGCGATGATTTCTCGATCCTTCGCAGATAGGGTGGCGTTAGCCCCCTGCAAAGCCAACTCCTTGACACGAACCAGAAGATCCGAGCCATTGGTGAGAGACGTTTCTTCGAACTGATAACGGTCCTTAAGCTGGCCCATAACCACTTGATAAGTCTCTTCCTTGGCGATTGCTCGATCCAAGTTTTCGATGGCGCTGACCTTCATTGTATCGTCAGAGGGACGTACAATTTCTTTACCGGTGGCCAGCTGTTCTCGCGTTTTGGACACCTGACTTTGGGTCTCCTGCATAATGCTCAGGGACCGTTGAAAGTTCAGTGCAGTAGAGATTTTCATGCGCTTTCCTTAGAGCCGCAAAATGGCATCGAACAGCTGGTTGGCGGTTTGAATCATTCGTGCGGAAGCTTGATAGGACTGCTGGAACCGAATCAGGTTGGCGGCTTCTTCATCAAGATTTACCCCGGCGATCTGATCACGGCTTTCGTTCGCTTGTTCGTAGACCACCTGCAAAGCCTCTTGGGTGACTTGGGCTTGACGAGCGGTGGTACCTGCTTTGTTCAACAGTCCTAAGTAGGACTCATGCAAGGTGTCGTTGTTGCCTAGAACCTTGGCCGATTCAATTTCGATGAGCCGCAACAGATTTTCATTGCTGCCGAAACCGTCGCCGTTGTCGTCAATAGTGAAAACATCACCACTGGCTGGCACATCATCCAAGGTCACCTGCAAATTTTGATAAACAATAGGCTGACCAGCAACATAGGTACGCTCGGCCAGCACTGTCGTGCTGTTGGTATCGCGAATTTGATACACAGAGTCCGATATAAAACCCACTTCAAGGGTAGTCGAACGCAGCCTTAACGGGTCACTAACACCGCTTTGATAGCTAGCGCTTATCCCGGCCGTGTTGCCAACGGATCCAGTGGTAAAAACGATGAAATCTTCTTCTAGGTTATCGGGCATGTGTAACGTCGTGCTGAAGCCAAGACGCGCAAGATCTGCCGCACTGCCAGTTTCGGATAATGTGAGCGCCACGCGACGCTCGCTTACATCTCCGGAAGTTCGGGTTGCCGTGATCGTCACTCCAGCTTGAATGTCGCCGGAGATGCTATTGAAAACTGAACTGGTTTCACCCAACGCAATGGTCTGTCCCAATGAGTCCGGTGTGTTTGAAAGAATCAGGGCGCCGTCAAAGTCCAGCCGTGCTTCGACCTTGGTGATTGCTGATTGGGCATTAATGCTGTTGACCAGCTCTGTTGTGCTGGTGATCGGTGTCGCATCATGAACGTTGACGCCATTGATGCTGAGCGCACCTGATGTAGCCGAAATCTCTGTGGTTGGAATACGTATTTCGTTTTCCGCCGACGCACTGACGGACAACCCCGCTGTGGTTATCGCATTGTTGAGCCAATTCGTAACATCGCTTGTGGAAAGGGTGGCGTTATTCGCCAGCTCTAGGGCCGGTAGTGCTGAACCATCCAGTTTCAGGGCTCCAGCGGCAATCACAGTCATCGTGGCGCCACTGTTGTTGGTCAAGCTCGGCAAGGCTCCGCCGCGCAACATAGCTTCTGCCGTTATGACGGAGCTTCCGTCGTCCAAGGTATCAATAACCGCTGCCGCGCTGGCACCGATAGACCATGTATTATTGAGATAGGATGCTGCACCATTCAAATACGTATCACTGTAGGTGCTGCCTGCTACGAAACCATTTTGCTCGCTGAGCATCACACTGCGTTGGGCAGTGCTCAAAGCGCTGCCAAACAGGTGGCGACCGTCCTTGGTAAACACCTGCAGCTCTGCGTCACTATTCGTGGTCCTGGACATCGTAAGTTCAAGGTTGGATGTGCCTGCCGGGACAATCATCTTAGCCAACGAATAGCTGGTGCTTACCGCGAGGGCGGCAGCTTGGTTGATGTTGTTAACCAGCAACGTATCCAGTTTGGGGATGTTGGTCATATCCCCAGCGGGTTCCAGCAAGCGGATCGTGGCATTTGCCGCACTGGTATTGGCGACATTTTTCGAAACGCGGAACAAGTCGCCTGCGGCTATCGCGCTGGCTTCTTCTATTGCCATGGCAATGCTGCGGGCGGGTCTGTCCTCGCCGCTCAATAGGAGAACGTCACCAACTTGGGCCTGTCCGTTGATCGTCAACGTCAAACCGTTTATCGCGATCTGTGGAGGCGCCCCCGTTGACGTATAACGCAGGCCAGACTGTTCGTCTTCGGCAACCCAGCGGGTGTTCTGGGCATCGTAGGCAATACTCACAGGCCGCTGATTAGCAGCAGCCGGTTGATCGACCGCAACCGAAACCGTCACGCCACTTTTGGCCATGCTGTAGTCGACAACAAAATCTGGGTTGCTGACGAATAACGGCTTGCCCGGCCCTTCGTTAAGATCCATTCCCTTGGCATGGGCGGCATTAATTTCTTGGATAAAGGTTGAAGCGATGTCGTCTAGCTGACTCATGGCAGGTGCCAGCATTTGATCTCTAAAGCTCATTACACCGCCAAGCTCGCCGCCAATAAGACCCGATAAGTTCACCGGATCCTCATAGGGATTCAACAACAGTTCTGTTCTATTGGGCGTGCCCGGTAGGAAATTTACGCCAACAGGAATAGCCTTTAAGCCATCGACAACCAGGGCATTCCTGGCGTTGCCGCCGATACCCACCGAGACCGTCCCGTTGGCGCTTTCAGTGACGGAAATCCGCGTGATTTGGGCCAAATCACGTAACACTTGATCCCGACTGTCCAGCAAATTCGCTGGTTGTTTCGTGACATCAGAGCTCTTTTGTAAATTTGTGTTGATGCTCGCTAGTTGTTCTGCAAGGGCATTGAAAGTACCCACTTTATCTTCCGCGATTCGGCGTGTTTCTGCGTCTAGGTCGTCCAGTTGAGTCGCTAGACCGTTGAACCGAGACGCCAGGGTTTGGCCGCTGCTAACGACTTGGTTGCGCAACACGTCAGAAGACGCGTCGACACTTAATGCTCGCAAGCTGTCAAAAAATCCTCCAAGAGCAGGGGTCAGCGATGCGTTTTTGTTGCCAAACACGTTGATCAAGCGTTCGGTGTTAGCGATCAAAGGTGATTGGGCGTTCAGATCACTGATGCTCATCCGCAGCGACGATTCCACTTGGCCGTCATAGGCTCGTCGAATACCGTCGGCAATGGCACCACTGCCCAAGAAGAACAGGCCGTTTTTCGTCGGCAACCCTTCCTGTAAATTCACATCCTGGCGCACATAGCCATCGGTGTTTACGTTGGCAATGTTATTGCTGACAACCGAAAGCGCAAGTTGGCTATTACGGATCGCAGAACTACCAATGGATAGCAGATCCGTCATCGCTCACCTCTTGGAAACTCTGATGGGCGAGACGTTCTTTGCAACTCATAGCTGGTTTCGTTTTGCCTCAGCTGCATGCCCTGATTTTGTATCAGGGGCATAAACCCCTTTGCTGACTTAGTGCGAGGGTCTAGGTTCAACTGATTTTGCAGCGCTGCCGCAATGCCAAAGGTTCCCTTGCTCGCTAAGTCAGTGGACATTTGCTGATCGAACATGGATTCGTAGGTTTTTGTTGCTTCTGAATCCAGCAAGCCGGAACGCTCGGTGGCTTCGCGCATGGACTTGAGCATCATGTTAATAAAGATGGCTTCAAACTGCTGAGCAACTTCCTTGGTAACTTTTTCTTTACCTTGAACCGCACCGGCTCGCATTTGCGCAAGCCCAGCGAAATCCAACGCACTGGTCATTTGAGGATTGGATGAAATAGAGTCAGTCATGGCCGTTAGATCACCAAAAGCTCGGCGCGTAAACTGCCAGAACTTTTCAGTGCTTCCAGAATCGCGATCAACGACGACGGGCTTGCGCCAACTTGGTTGACTGCCTCAACGATGTCACGCAGATCCACACCGGGCTGGAACAAGAACATCGGATTCACCTCTTCTGTCACTTCGATGTCGGCGTTTTGAACCTCTGCGGCTTCGCCTCCACCACCGAACAAACCGGCTTCTGGCTGCACCACTTCATTGGTAGCAGCAATAGAAACCGACAAGCTGCCTTGGGTTACCGCAGCCGCTGTCACCTTAACGGTGCGGCTGATAACCACAGTACCGGTGCGTGAATTCACTACCACCCGCGCCTTAGGTTCGCCAGGTATCACATCGATGTTTTCGATCATGCTCAAAAAACCGACCCGTTCGGCAAGACTCGACGGTGCGCGCACTGCCACTGACCGGGCATCTAATGGATTCGCTGTACCAACCCCGAACTTTTCATTGATGGCATCTGAAATAGCACTAACCGTCGTAAAATCCGTTTGATGCGCATTCAGCACAACAAATTCAGACTTCCCAAAGGGTGTTTCTACGGCGCGTTCGACCAAGGCACCGTTGGGAACGCGAGCCGTAGTAGGCACGCCAATATTAATTTCAGAGCCAGCGGCATTTACTTCAATGCCTGTTGTTGTCAAAGGTCCCTGAGCCAAGGCATAGATCTGACCGTCTGCACCTCGCAACTCAGTAAGAATTAGATTGCCGCCGCGCAAACTAGTGGCTAAACCAATGGTAGCAACGTTGACGTCTACGGCCTGACCCGGCTTCGCAAAGGCAGGCAGGGTAGCGGTCACCAAAACCGACGCGACGTTATCCAGCTTGGTTTTGTCATAGGCTAGGTTTGCTACGCCTCGACTAAACAAATCGTAGTTTGATATTGGTCCGTCAACATCGACCCCCAACCGGTCTAACACCTTCTTCAAGCTTTGGGCGGTAAATGAGATTTTGTCTTTATCGCCGGTACCCTGAAGGCCGATCACCAATCCGTAACCGATCAATTGGTTTGGCCGAGCACCCGCGACTGAGGTCAAATCCTTTATTCGATCAGCCATGACGCTGTTGATGAACAAGGGCTGCAGCAGCAAGGCAAACGCGAGACCAAGGAATTTTATGCGACTAGCTATCATTAGAATGGCCATACCTTATTAACAATGTTGGTACCCCAAGGCACCCTGGCGACAGCAGAGAGGTCTCCGGAGCCTTCGTAAGAAATGCGAGCGTTGGCCAGTCGTGAAGACAGCACCGTGTTATCTGGCTGGACGTCTCTTTGATCCACCAAACCAAGAAGCTGGATGGTTTCACTGCCTTCGCTCAAGGTCAGGCGCTTTTGCCCCTTTATCAGCAAACTTTCGTTTGGCAGCACTTGAATCACCGTGGCTGCGATGGCCCCACTCAGGGATGCAGCCTGGTTCGCGGTGCCGGAACCTTTCGATTCGATCTTTAAGTCGTCAAAGGGAATCGCGGCAGCAGCTTGCTTTATGCGGTTGCCCTCAAGAGCAAAGGCGCCCTGCAACGCTTTAAGCGGACTGTTGGTTCCTTCCCTCGCGGTTTGAACACCACTTTGGCGTTGGGCTTGTGTAGCCTCGGTCAACACCACGGTAATGATGTCACCAACTTGAAAATTCTTTTTGAAACCGAATCGATAACGGGCATTGCTGTCCGCAAAAATTGAACCCGTTACCGTCGTTACCTCATCCGGCACTATCGGCGTGACGGGCTCAAAAGCCTGTTCCGGCAGAAATGGGGCCACTTGCGGTGCGGCACAACCACTGCCCAGGGCGAAGCTGGCCATCAACAAAAGTGTTTTAGCGTACTGCATGGCTAGACCTACAGGTTGTTATTCAAGAAGCGCAGCATGGAGTCCACAGCGGAAATCGCTTTGGAGTTAACCTCGTAAGCACGCTGGGTTTCGATCATGTTGACCAGCTCTTCCACCACGTTCACGTTAGAGGCCTCGAGCATGCCCTGAGCAATTCGACCGGCCCCCTGTTCACCTGGAACAAGAACAATGGGCGGCCCACTGGCCTGAGTTTCCCGGAACAGGTTCTGTCCCAAGGACTCAAGCCCTGAGGCGTTGATAAAGCGCGCTACCTGAATCTGGCCAATTTGCTGATTCCCACCGCCATTAGAAAGCTCGACACTCACTGTGCCGTCGGTACCCACGGTTATGCTTGACGCTTCCTGGGGAATCACGATCTGAGGCTGCAACAGATAACCGGCGCTGTTCACCAGCTCTCCATTTTGAGAAAGCTTGAAGCTGCCGTCACGGGTATAGGCCACGGTGCCGTCTGGCTGCAAGATCTGAAAAAGACCAGGACCTTCAACGGCTAGATCCAGAGCATTTTCAGTGGAAATCATGTTGCCCTGACCCTGCATTTTTTCGGTTGCTACGATGCGTGTACCCGTGCCCAGCATAAACCCGTTCGGTGCATTGGTGTCGGCACCTGTCTGGCCGCCAGCTTGGCGAATGTTTTGATACAACAAATCTTCGAAGACGGCACGATCTCGTTTGAAACCGTTGGTGTTCACGTTAGCCAAGTTGTTGGAGATCACACTCATGCGTGTTTGCTGAGCATTCAATCCCGTCTTAGCGACCCACAATGAAGCGTCCATAGTCTTTCCTTTTACCGTTCGCGATCACCTAGGGATCGCATCCAAATTTAAATCGCTCTTAACTAGCTCAAGCGCATCAATGTATTGTTGGAATCACCCAAGTCACCCAGCTCTTTAACGAGCTTCATTTTCATTTCAAAGGAGCGAACTCCGTTCATCATCTTCACCATGGTTTCCATGGCGTTGGCGGAGCTACCTTCTAGCTGACCACTGGAAACGGAAACGGCTAGCGGACCGGACTCGAAATCACCTACTGGCTGGCCTTCGGCTTTGAATAAGCCGTCTGTCATTTTCTCTAGAGGCGTTTCACTGGCATCTCGCAGCATTAATCGCGCAACTTCTTGCGGCTCTGCAACTTCCTGTTCTGGATCCACTGCATAGACGACGCCTTCGTCAGAAATGCTCAGAATTTGTTCTAAGGGGGGCACAATGGCCGCGCCACCGTCGTCTACTACTACCTGCCCGGTTACGAGGGATAGTTCTCCGTTTTGGTTAATTCGGATGTCTCCGCGTCGGGTAAAGGCCACGTCACCATCGTCATTTCGTACGCCAAGAACCGTGGATGCATTCATGAAAATATCCATGGGGTTACCCGTGGCAATACGGCTGCCCGGGGACAGATCAACAACACCACTGGGGGAGTTCGCTGTTAAGTACCGGGTTTTAAAGCCATCGCCATCGACGCGATAGGACTGCAACGCAATCTGATAGGCTTTTTTGAAACCAATGGTCGAAACGTTCGCAAGCTCATGCACTGCATTGGTTTCTTGCATGCGCTGGGCGTTAATAGACCCAACCGCTGTATATATGCCCTTATCCATAGCTGCTTACCTAGCTTCGGATGTTAATGATGGCGGAGGTCAAGGCTGACGAGGTTTCAATGGCCTTGGCGTTAGCCTGGAAGTTTCGTTGGGCTGTAATCAAACCTACCAGTTCAGTGGTCAGGTCGACATTGGATCGTTCACGCGCACCGGCTCGAATGGTTCCAAAACCAGCAGTACCCGCTTCACCAAATGCTGCTGCACCGGATTTGGCCGAGGACAGATAAGAACTGTCACCGTTTTGACGCAAACCCTCGTTACTAGCAAATGTGGTCAGTACGATTTTACCAAGGGACTCCTGAGAACCATTGGAATAACTGGCTACCACCAGCCCATCGTCGCCGATGTCCACACCTACCAAGTCACCTTCCGGCGAGCCATCTTGAGACTGGGCTTTCACCGCGAAAGCCTGAGAGAACTGTGTCGTGCCCGTATAGTCGATGCTCAAGTTCAACGCACCACGACCACCGGCTAGGAACACGGTATCCAGTTGTGCGCCGCCGGTTGGAGACACCAGGTTTCCTGATGTATCGAAGGTCAGCTCACCCTTGTCCAGGAAGATCGGGGACCATTCCGGCAGGGTAGAGAAGCCATCTGCGCTGGCTGTTTCAACACCAAATTCGTCAATGTACTTGTTAACAGAAACGCCGTTGACCGAATCGGCTGATTGTGACGGTTTAATCCATGTCGTTGTGGTACCGCGACCGGAGCCAATATTGGCCAACCCCCAGGTAGCAGAACCTGATACCTTGATGAAGGAGTCGGTACCCGTAGTACCCGATGTGAAGACAAGACCATTGGTCTCGGGGTTGTATTCCACTGAGACCCCGGAGACGGTACTGCCATTATCCGAGGCCAGCTGGTTGATGCCTTTTTCCAGCTCAACGATAAAGCTATCTAGGGTGTAACCGGACCCCGTAGGCAGAACTAGAGTGCCTTTTACATCGTCTACCGATACAACGAAGGTGTTGTTCGACGCATCCACGGAGAAGTTGTTATTAACGTTCACCGCGATGGAAGAGCCTTGGCTCACGGCGGGCAGTGACACAACCCCTCGCACCGCTTCCTCGGAAGGAAACTCGGAATACAAAGAATCGTCGGTTCCAGTCACCTCAAAGCCCATAAAGGATGCGCTTACCAGGTTTGCTTGCAGCGTTGGATTACCGTCTGCATCCGTCGCATCGGTGGCTACGCCGGTTGTTGCATCAAATGTCGGCACAGAGAAGTTAACGTCTACCTGAGAGGTATCCCCAGTAGTGCCCGACGAAAATGAAAACGTCTGTTTGGCGCCGTCATAGCTTACCTTGATACCGTAGCGCTGCTCATTGGCTACACGCTGCAGTTCACCGTTGGGCGTTACTGTCTGGCCGTAGGAACCATTGGAATCCACCGCGACCACTGTCGGGGTGGTTCTGAACAAGTTGTTAGTTGAATCAGAACTCAGTGTTACTGAGTCTGAAGAAGAAGCCGATTTAAACAAAAACTCTCGACGCGCATAGTCATAGGTCGCCGTTACTTCGCCATTACCCAGCGCCGTATCCAATTGGGTTTGAATGGCGCTGATAACCTGCTCGGTTGTTGCGGTCAGTCGTGACGCATCGTCGAGAAATGCTGTGGAAAGATCAATCGGCGCAACCGTGGTTGTGCCGCCAGTAGTGAAGTTCACTTTAAAGGTTCGGGAGCTATCCGTCGTGAGGTCGAAATACCGCTCGTCACCGAATTTCACGTTAAGCTGGTCTTGGATGATGCCAGCGAGCTCTACACCGGTATATTTCCTGTTGTCGTTGGCCAAGGCAGACAAATCAATCGTAGCTGGGTTGCCCGAGTTATCCACATCGACGGTCATAAAGTTTTTCAGCTGGGCTGCGGTGAAAGCTCCGCCGGCCACAGCCGTGCTGAAGTTAAAGCCTTGGTCGGCAGTCAAATCGTTAGGCAGTTTGGCGCCTTCCACGGTTGCTGGCACCGAGGTTCTCACGTCTGTCAAATCGTCTAGGGAGAATTTTTGGGTTTTGCGGTTAACCAGTAAGTCTTCCACCTCTGAAAAAGGCTTCAACACTCCGTACTTATTCACATACAACAGTTCTTCATTTTCATCCGTTGCTTGCTGAAGCGCCGGATTTACCTGGTCATCTCCAACAAAAACGTATGTTTGGTACTTGTTGGTAGGGGAGTTAGCCGTTGCGTTGGCGGTCTTTACGTAATAAATCGTCGCCAGGTAGGAGTTACCCCCGCTGTCGTACACGCTAAGCGCCGTGGACTTGTTGTAGGTAGCCGGGTTGTTGCGGTTGAACTGAGCGTCAATCACTTCCGCATCCGATGGCAGGTTCAACGCCAGCTGGATTTCCGAGGTTTCCGTGGCCTGTCCAGACGTGGAAACGGGAATAGCCAGACGGCTCAGCTTTTCCAAATCCGCCTTACCGGAGGAGTCAACCGCCGCCGCCAGCAAAGCTTGGCCGGAGGAGTTAACCACGTTGAACTGCTCGTTCAACACAAAGCTTCCGTTACGCGTGTAAATATCGGTCAGGCCATCCGCGGATTTCAGGGGAAAGAAACCTTCGCCAGAGATCGCTAAGTCTAGGGTGTTAGAGGAGAACTCCACGTTACCCTGTGAGAATTCCTGGCGAACCTCTTTCAAAGAAACACCCTGACCCACAACGGATGTGGACTTTTGTAAAGGTGACGTTGCGAAGATGTCACCGAAGGAGGCCCGGGACTTTTTAAATCCGCTGGTACCTACGTTAGCGATGTTGTTACTGGTTAGGGCCAGTTCTGTGGTCGCCGCCTTTAACCCTGTTAATGAGGTATAGAAAGACATTTATCGTGCTCCAATTCGCGTACTACTTGATAACAATCGTGCTGAGTAAAATTTATTCTGAAATTCGTGTGACTTCGGACAACGCCAACGTCTTCCCATCGCTGATTTCCACCAGCACCTGACCTAGGTCATCGTTGAATGAGACCCCTTGGACTCGGGTTTGGCCGTATACCGGAATGCCGCGTGAGGCATCGCCATTAATTATTTCCGCCTGAAACAGATACTTGCCCGCAGGCGCTGCTTCGCCGTCAAAATTGCCACCGTTCCAGTCAAAGCCAACTTCGCCAGCCACGTGGGGGCCAAGATCCATGGCATTTACTATCTGTCCGGTGCCGGCGTCCAACACGTTGAGCCGCACATTGTCAGCGGCTTGGTCGAGCTTGACGTATCCGCTCAGGGCGCTGCCACCGGGCTGATTCATCACAGCGCCATTGGCAAAAACGTTTTTGCCGATCAAGGATGCACCGCGCATGATCTTCTCGCTGGACTGAGTTGATACAAATTGGTCCAGGGAGTCCGACATTCGAGTTGTGGCCTCGAGGCTGGAAAACTGTGCCAGCTGGGCGACAAATGCCTCGTTCTTCATCGGATCTAATGGGTTCTGATTCTGGAGCTGGGTTGTAAACAAACGTAAAAACGCATTTCGGTCCAAGTCAGCTTCGGCCTTAGGGGCCGCCGCTTCGGCACGTAGATCCGCTGTTGTTCGGATGCCGCCAATATTCAAATCACTCATATCGACCCCTTATTTCTTTAGCAGCTCGACGGTCCGCATCATCAGCTGCTTGGCCGTATTCATTGCTTCAATGTTGCTCTCAAAAGAACGCGCTGCCGCAGTCATCTCAATGAGTTCATTCATTGGATTAACGTTGGAGAGATAGACGTATCCTTCTTCGTTAGCGTTGGGGTGACCCGGGTCATAGTTAGCAGGCGTTGTCGTTTGATCCTCAACGATCTCCCTGACCCGCACACCGCCAGCGGCTTCACCACGACGTTGATCTACCTCTTTGGCCAAAATGCTCTCGAAAACCGGCCGCTTGGCTCGGTAAGCCTCCTCTGATGAAGACTCCGTTACTTCGGCATTCGCGATATTGGATACCGCTAAGTTCATACGGATGATTTGCGCATCCATCGCTCCGCCGGCAACACCAAAAATTCTGTCTAAGCTCATTTATCTACTCCAAAAATCTCTGGGATTAGCCGCGCAGCAGTTCCATAACGAGCTGACTCATTTGATTGGCTTGGCTGAGCATGGAGGTGCCGGCTTGTTGCAGCACTTGGTTCTTGGCCAGTCGCGCCGATTCCAGAGCAAAGTCTGCGTCTTGCAGACGAGAGCGTGAATCTGCGGTCTTTTCGGCAATGTTCATCAAATTCGAAATGGTGTGATCCATACGATTCTCGATGGCACCAAGGTCTGAGCGCATTTGCGCTACTTTGTCCAAAGCTGCATCGATGATAGAAATAGCGTCACTGGCGCCGGCTTCAGTGCCGATGTTGATTTGGGTCAGATCCATCAGTGCGGCCGTTTGGGAACCTGCATCGAAATAACCCTTGGGAGCGGTAGCATCGTCTGCACCAGCACCCGCTTGTTCCACTGAAAACGACATGGCGGAGACAAATTTGAGAGTGCCGGAAACGCGCGTCGCGTCGTTGCCTCCGCTCGCTGCCAACGTAACTCCTGCACCAACGACACTGGACGCCTTACCGTCCTCGCCTAACTTTTCTACGACCAGGTCAACAAAATCGGTGCCCGCCTTGGTGTTTTCGATCAGGATGTCGTCGCCGTCCGAGTCAAACAATACAACTTTGTTGTTTTCGACCTTTGCGGTGACACCAGAGGCACCGGATATTCGGTTTATCGCATCTACCGCATCGCCGACATCAGTACTGGAAATAACAAAGTTACCGGTTTGGTAATCGTTGATTTTTATGTTGTACGTTCTAGATGTCGCGTCGCTGGACGACAGCGCTGCAAAGGTTTTCGCATAGGCTCGTACGCCAGTTTCAGACGTTGCCAGATTAACTTTCTGGGCTGTTTCCTTAGCCGTATCTTCTGTTGATGCTTCAATCACAGAGGTTCCCAAATAGCCGAATATTTCGATGTCCTCTGCCGTCGTCATCGGATTGACTGCGGCGGCGGCGGCTGCAGCTGTGGGCTGTACGCCTTCCCCAACGAGGGTGTGCGCACCGATTTGATTGGACGCAACGGAATCAACGGAAAACGTAATGTGTTCTCCTTCCTCAATTCCGACCTGAAGTTGTTTGTTAATAAACGTACCGTCCAAGATCAACGATCCGTTGTACCGGGTGTTCGCTGATACCCGAGAGATTTCTTGAATAAGCAGATTCACTTCGTCCTGGAGATAAGTTCGGTCTGACGCACTGTTTGTTCCATTGGCGGCCTGAACGGAAAGTTCTCGCATACGCTGGAGCATGTCCGACACCTCAGCAATGGCGCCTTCAATGGACTTCGTCATAGCGATGCCATCATTAGAGTTTTTAATCGCCATATTCAGACCCTGAATTTGGGCCGTCATTCGCTGGGCCATCGCCAAACCCGCCGCATCATCTGATGCGCTGTTGATCTTTGATCCAGTGGCTAGGCGCTCCATCGCTGTCTCTAAATCATTTTTTGAGTCAGCAATGGCACGCTGTGCCGTTAAAGAAGAAACATTGGTATTAATTGAGAGAGCCATACTAATCTACCCTTATAAGTTTGTTTTATTCGCCACGAAGCGCTCTACGAACACCGCCAATTCTGTTTTCCAGAAATTGCAGCGTTGCGGTGTAGCGTGCTGATTCCTTACCGAACTCGGCCTGCTGGAAATTCAGTTCCACTGTGTTTCCATCAGCCGCCGGGTTGTTGGGGACGCGATAGACCAAGCCATTTTTGTCGCCTGGCTGGTGATCTATGTGCAGATCATGAGTGCGACGCGTCGACATCGAACGTTCGTTGTTCATCAACGCCTTAAAATCCAGATCTCTTGCCTTGAAGTTGGGGGTATCCGCGTTGGCTATGTTTTCGCCCAGCAGCGAAATGCGCCGCTGGCGCAATTGCACCGCTTGTTCGTGAACCCCAAAGATGTTGTCGAGCATGCTCATATAACGATCTCTCTGCCTTTCAAAAAAAATCGATCCGTTTCCTAAAGTTTTGCAACTTAAGTTCGATTTGATAGATGAGACTTCTCTCGATTAAT
>Ga0129352_10428943_pt1 | contig 22891 bp, 18 predicted proteins | sample CPBNA1_6_FD_105429 | JGI IMG/M metagenome (GOLD analysis project Ga0129352, IMG submission 105429) | Freshwater to marine salinity gradient microbial communities from Chesapeake Bay, USA - CPBay_Sum_27_0.2_RNA1 (Metagenome Metatranscriptome) | ecosystem: Environmental > Aquatic > Marine >... | reverse complement strand
TAAACTTTCCGACTGGCAAAAACAACAACAGACACTGGATGTTCACATTGATCTAGACAAAGGCGAAGCCACTGTGAAAGACAAAGACGGCAACGAGAAAAAAATCAAAGCCCCTTATGACTCGATTGAGAATTTTGCACCACCCGGACCCTCGCTTAAGGACCAAGGCCACGCCGGTAGAAGCCTTCGATGCACAACTGGGAGTTTTCGCAGAAAATTTATTGGAGACGATGTATGCCGCGCCTGGCATCGGCCTTGCGGCAACCCAGGTAAACGTTCACAAACGGATCATCGTGGTGGATGTTAGTGAGGAGAAGAATCAGCCACACACCTTGATCAACCCAACGCTGAAAACCTACGGTAACAAGATCAAGGGGGAAGAAGGCTGCTTATCTGTACCCGAGGTCTACGATGTGGTGGAGCGATTTGAACAGGTGGACGTCAGCGCACAGGACATCCATGGCAATGCGCTAGAGTTCACCGCCGAGGGTATGCTGGCCATTTGCATTCAACATGAGTGCGACCACCTAGATGGCAAGCTCTTCGTCGATTACTTGTCGAGCCTGAAGCGTGGGCGCATCAACAAAAAATTGCGTGCGCGCTCAAGTTCACGAGAGCGCTAACGTGAAAACTCTCACCGTTGCCTTTGCTGGCAGCCCAGATTTCGCGCAAATCATCCTTGAGCGCCTGCAAAAATCGCGACATCCGTGTAAGTTAGTGCTCACTCAGCCGGACCGGCCCAAGGGCCGCGGCCGAAAGCTGATCCCAAATGCCGTCAAAACCTTTGCAGCGAGTCAAGATTTGCCGGTTTTACAACCCTCCACCTTGAAAGACGTCGACACCCTAACGGCTCTGCGCGAACTTCAACCAGATGTGTTGGTGGTTGCGGCCTACGGCTTACTTTTGCCTGAGTCAGTTTTATCACTACCCACCTATGGCTGCATCAATGTCCATGCTTCTTTGCTACCGCGTTGGCGGGGCGCGGCGCCCATTGAGCGAGCGGTCATAGCGGGTGACAAAGAGACCGGTGTCGCCATTATGCAAATGGAAAAAGGACTGGATACCGGCCCGGTCTATGCGACCCAAACTCTTACAATCGAGGACAGCGACACTGTGCTGGCACTAGAGCAGCGTCTTGCCAATATGGGAGCAGAGCTGTTAATCAGCGTTCTCGACCGCCTCCCAGACCAGCCGACACCCCAGTCGAATCAGGGCATTTGCTACGCTCACAAATTGATGGCCGAGGACCGAATGATCGACTGGCGCAACGATGCCAAACACATCGCTCGTCAGGTTTGGGCCCTTGCCCATCGAATGCCTGTCATAACGCACCTTGATGGCATGCAAATTCAAATAACCAAGGCTCGCGCTCTGTCGAACGACAACAGTGAGCCGCCCGCGATACCCGGTGAACAGTTAGACGCTGGCAAAAAGCGCATCATTGTCGCCTGCGGTACTGGCTCCTTGGAAGTGCATCAACTGCAGATAAACAAAGGTAAAGGCACTCCGATGGACGCTACCGCCGCCCGCAACGGCTACTCCGAGATTTTTGCACCAGGTCGAATTCTCTCCACCCAAGGCCAGGCATGAGCGTGCCATCTAAGGCCTCTATCGAAAACTCGATGAACAACACGCGTCTAGCAGTAGCTCGCGCGCTGACCCAAATCGTCAAACATCATCGGACTATTGAGTGGGTGCGCGTTGAGCGACCTCAGTGGTTGACATCCCCCCTACAGCGGGAACTTCTCTATGGCACCTTGCGCCACTACCTGTCGTTAAGCCAGACCATCAACCAACAACTCAAAAAAACCCTCAAAACAAAAGACGTAGATCTGCATCACGTGTTGTTAGTGGGTGCTTACCAACTGATTTACACCGGTACAGCTGACTACGCAGCGATTAACGAGTGTGTATCAGCCTGCAAAGCGTTAGGGAAACCCTGGGCCACTGGTTTGGTCAACGGCGTACTGCGCACAGTACAGCGACAGCGACAGCGCCAAGACCCGCCCAATATCACTGAAGTTGATACGGCCTTTGCTGATCATCCCGCGTGGATGACCAACAAGCTAACCGAACAATACGGGTCAAGCGCCGAGCCCTTGCTGCTAGCTAACAATCAGCGAGGGCCCATGACTTTACGGATCAACACCAACGCCGTGGATTGCGGAACCTACAAAGATCACCTAAGGGATATGGGCATTGGTTTTGACCAGGGCCCATGGCCAGAAACCATTGTTTTACACGCACCCCAAACTGCCGCACAGCTACCGGGTTGGGAGCAAGGGCACTGTGCGGTACAAGACATGGCGGCCCAGCACGCTGCCCACCTTGTAGTGGAGAATTTGCCGGTCAATCCTGGTCTCGCCGAGCCCATCCGGATTTTGGATGCGTGCGCTGCACCCGGCGGCAAATTGTTTCATCTGTACGAGACCCTCAGCAAGCTTGGTGTTCGCTGCGAAATCCACGCCTTGGACAGTAGCAGAGGGCGCCTTGAGGATTTAGCCGCTATTGCGGCCCGACTGGGACATAAAACGCGCACCTCGTCACAGACCGAAGACGCAAGCGCCATTGTCCTGCACTGCGGAGATGGTACGTCAAGCAGCCTTCCCTTCCACCACCCCTTCGATGTCATATTGATCGACGTGCCTTGTTCCGGCAGCGGCACCATCCGGCGGAACCCTGACATACGCCTGCTGCTGGATGAAACGGCATTGCAAGCACAACAAGATTTGCAACTAGGCCTGATACAGAATCTGTGGCAACACACGAAACCAGGAGGTAGTCTTCTGTACTCCACATGCTCCGTTTTTGCAGAGGAAAACGATCAGGTGATCTACCGCTTGCTAGAACAAACCGCCAGCGCCTCTGTTAAGCCTTTGCACTTGAATTATGGCAGCCAAACGGACCATGGGTGGCAGTTGTTGCCAACTCATGCTTGGACCGATGGCTTTTACTACTGCTCCCTAGAAAAGGCTCCAACTACGTGAAAATCCTCATTTTAGGCGCTGGACAAGTTGGTGGCACCTTGGCTGAAAGCCTTGCTCAGGAAGCTTTCGACATTACCTTGGTGGACATCGACGGTGAGCGTTTGCAGGATCTTGGCATGCGCCTGGACATACAAACCGTCGAAGGATCAGCGTCTCATCCGAATGTTCTGCGCAAAGCCGGCGCCGATGACGCCGACATGCTCATCGCAGTCACCTCCAGCGACGAAATCAACATGGTTGCCTGCCAAGTTTGCTACTCACTGTTCCGTACGCCAATGAAAATTGCCCGAATACGCTCTTCGGCTTACATGGAGAAAGAAGGGTTTTTCCACAAAAACCATATGCCCATTGACCGCCTTATCAATCCTGAAGCGGTCGTAACATCCCAAATTCACGAACTACTCAGCCATCCGGGCGCCCTAGACGTGGCCGATTTCGCCGATGGCCGCGCACAGTTGGTTGCCATGAAGGCATTGCACAATGGGCCCTTAGTTGGGCATGCCTTGAGCTTCCTAAGAGAAGACATGCCCAGCGCCGATACTCGCGTTGCAGCAATATTCCGGCGCGGCCAATCTATCGTGCCCGAAGGCAAAACCGTTATCGAAGCCGATGACGAAGTGTTTTTTATTGCCGCTCGCGAGCATATCAGTCGAGTGATGAGCGAGCTGAGAAAAGCTGAGGAAGCCTATCGCCGTATCACCATCGTCGGTGGTGGCAACATCGGCGCTCGCTTGGCCTCCGAGATCGAGAAAAAATACGCGGTCAAATTAATCGAACTCAATCATCAACGAGCCAAAGTATTGGCAAATCGGCTGGACGGTACCGTGGTCATACAAGGTAATGCTACGGACAGAGAATTGCTGCTGGAGGAAAATATTGAGCAGTGCGATGCGTTTTGCGCACTGACCAATGACGATGAGGTCAACATCATGTCGTCGCTCATGGCGAAACGGCTGGGTGTCCGGCAAGTCATTACCCTGATCACCAAACCCGCTTATGTCGATCTTGTTCAGGGCGGCGAAATCGATGTTGCCATTTCTCCTCAACAGGCGACCACAAGCTCGGTCCTGTCCCATGTGCGCAAGGCCGATGTCGCCCGAGTGCACAGCTTGCGCCGGGGCGCTGCCGAAGCCATGGAGGCTATCGCCCACGGTGATGCCAGCAGCTCTAATGTTGTCGGTCGTAAAATTCAAGAATTGAAGCTGCCTAGCGGCGTTACCATCGGCGCCGTCGTGCGCGGTGAAGAGGTGTTGATCGCCCACGACGACGTAATTATAGCGACAGATGATCATGTTATTTTGTTCATGGTGGACAAAAACAAGGTGGCTGCAGTAGAGCGATTATTTCAAGTCGGCTTGAACTTCGTCTGATTGGCCTGACATGCACTTTTCCGTCATATTTCGCGTAACAGGGACGCTACTCACGTTTTTCAGTGCTACCTTTGTGCCGCCCATGCTGGTGGCTCTGTATTTTCAAGAGCAAACCCTCCATACCTTTTCTATTGCGCTGATACTCACTTTGAGCGTTGGTCTAGCCATGTGGTTGCCGCTGCGCGGTGATCGGGAGCTTCGTGGCGGTGACGGTTTTCTAATCACCGCACTGTTTTACCTTGGGCTAGGCCTCTTTGGTGCGATCCCATTTTTGTTAGCGCCAAATTTGGATCTGCTCTTTGTCGACGCCGTGTTTGAATCGATGTCAGGTCTGACCACCACTGGGGCCACGGTGCTTGTCAATCTGGACGACATGCCAAAGTCCTTGTTGTTCTATCGCCAACAGCTCCAATGGTTCGGTGGCATGGGGATCATTGTTTTAGCCGTCGCTATCTTTCCAATGCTGGGTATTGGTGGAATGCAACTGTATCGCACCGAATCTCCGGGACCAGTTAAAGACAACAAACTCACCCCGCGAATCACAGAAACCGCCAAAGCGTTGTGGTACATCTACGTCTTTCTTACCGTATCTTGCGCTGTCGCCTATTGGCTAGCTGGCATGTCGGCTTTCGATGCCATCAGCCATAGCTTCGCCACGGTAGCCATTGGCGGTTTCTCTACCCACGATGCCAGTATTGGCTTCTTCGATAGTGCACTGATTGAAACCGTAGCCTGTGTTTTTATGGTGTTATCGGGGATCAACTTTGGACTACATTTTTTAGTCTGGCGTCGTAAAAACCTGTTCCTCTACTTCGCCGACTACGAAGTACGAACCTATTTCTTGGTACTGCTTTTCGTAGCGGTGTCCATCGTCAGCATTTTAGTCAATTCCGCACCCAATGATGATTTCCCATTGCGTGAGGGTATTTTCCAAACCATCTCCTATGCCACCACCACCGGCTTCGTAACAGAAAGCGTCACCGAATGGCCTGCATCCGCCGGGACATTACTCCTGCTTGCCGCCTTCGCCGGAGGCTGTGCAGGTTCTACCGCAGGCGGCATAAAGTTGGTGCGCGTACTGATGATTTACCTCCAGGGCATGCGTGAGGTTCGCCGGCTCATACACCCAAATGGCGTATTCCCCATAAAACTTGGCAAAACACCAGTTTCAGATCGTTTGATCGAGTCTGTTTGGAGTTTTTTTCAGCGTCTATGTCCTGCTGTTCTTTCTCTCCGTCATTGTGATCATGTTTATCAGTGAAATAGACTTCCTCACCGCATTTTCTGCCGTTGGGGCCACGCTAAACAATCTTGGACCGGGCTTGGGTGACGTAGCTGAGAACTATGAAAGTCTGGATGCTGGTGTGAAATGGGTTCTTATGTTCAACATGATGTTAGGTCGACTGGAAATATTCACACTTCTCGTTCTGCTTACGCCAGCTTATTGGCGGCGATAAAGGGCGTCTATTTCGTCGTTAAATCCTCTAAATCGTTTGTACATCCAATTATATTGGGGCAGGTCACGCTGAACGATGGCTTCAATAGCCGCATTCAAGGCCGTGGCGTGAACCTCCTCGTCGGTACTGTATATGCCTTGATCCGGTTCCTCAAAACACAGGCGGTAGCCCAGTCGATTACCGGCGGTTTCTCGCCAAGCGGCCGCCATTAGCACCTTGGGCGCACCAACTCTGATCAGCCGCTGGGCAAGGGACATGGTTTGTGCTTTGCGGCCAAAAAAAGGAGCGACAACCGGGCGGGGAGACCCCACAGGCACTTGGTCTGGCAGTAAAACCACCAAGTCTCCAGACTTTAAGCCTCGCATCAGGCTACGCAGGCCGGCGGTATTGGCCGCATGCATTTTGGCACCTTGCCGCTGTCTTGCTGCCAAAATACTGTCCTCAAGCGCTGACACACGCGGCGGATCGTATAACGCAGAGATCGGATAAGTGTTGCCTAGATACATGCTCAGAAACTCCCAACACCCAAAGTGGGGCATCAGCAAAATGACGCCACAACCTTCGCGCCAAGCCTCCTTTAATAAATCCTCACCTTCGACGCTGATCAAACTTTCTAACAATTCATCAATGGGGCGATGTTGCAATCGAGCCAACTCAAAGAGCAATAACGTTGAGCTCGCCAGGGTTTCTAGCACCATCTTTTCCTTAGCCTCAAAGGTCAGCTCAGGGAAACAATGATCAAAATTTGTCCGAGCCACTTTGGCACCATGGGCGCCAAACCAAATTAGCAGCTGCGCAATGCCTCTGGAAAACGAGATTGCTAAGGTTTCAGGGATCAAGCTCAGCAGTCTAAACACGCTTTTCACTACGAAATTCATCGATCCTGTAGCGCCTTGCGAACGGCCTGTTCACAGTCTTCGTATCGCCAACAGTTCTGCTGGTGGTCGTTCACCATGCCTGCACTTTGCATAAAGGCATAACAGATAGTTGGCCCAACAAAGCGAAAACCAATTTTTTTTAGCGCCTTCGACATGGCTTGGGACTCCACAGTTTCTGCGGGTACCGGTGCCCTTGGAGCACGGGCTTTCGATGCCGGGAAAGACCAGAGCCATTCGCCAAAATCCGGCATGGCCTTAGCCAGCTGGGCATTGCGAACAAGTGCTTCCAGTTTCCCTCGATGACGAATAATGCCCGGATCCTGGAGCCATTCATCAATCAGGGCAAACCCTTTGGTGGCCAAAAAATCGATGTCGAAGTGTGAGAAAACCTGATCCATGTGCGCACGTTTTTTTAGCACGGTAATCCAGGCCAAACCAGCTTGTTGCCCTTCCAACATCAAAAGGCGGAAAAGCGCTTGGGAATCCCTAAGGGGCTGACCCCACTCCTCGTCATGGTATTGCTGATACAGATCACTGGATTCGCACCAACGACACCGAGACTTTGATTGGACGGATACCATGCTCCCTAATCTGCACTTAGCTCACTTGGATCAAACGTCCAAATTCACCACAGAGAGCGCATTTTTCTCGATAAATTCGCGCCGAGGCTCCACATGATCGCCCATCAATGTGGTAAACATTTGGTCGGCACCAATGGCATCGTCCACAGATACTCGCAGCATCCGGCGCACAGACTTATCCATAGTGGTCTCCCAAAGCTGCTCAGGGTTCATTTCACCCAGCCCTTTGTAGCGCTGTAAGTCCACACCGCGGCGAGCTTCTTTTTGCAACCAATCAAAGGCGTCTGAAAAATGCTGTATGTCGCTGCGACGCTCACCGCGTTGAACGTAAGCGCCCGGTTCCAACAAATCCTGAATCTGATCGATCATTACCGAGATTGCACGGTATTCTGGGCCGTTCAGAAAGTTCAGGGGTAAGGAGATTTTTTCGGCCGCGCCCTTGAGCAACAGTGTTATCTGGGGCACATAAACCTTGGTTTCTTGATCTAGAACAACGCTGATGGCGGGGTTCGCGTCCAGGTTCTGGCGCAGCAGCTCTACTAAAGATGCCCCCCACTCCTCCATGGCGGCTTCGTCCGCCATCAATTCAGGCGTCAATTTGTCGACTTTTACCAAGGCTTGGGTTAATTCTTCCGGATATTTCCGCTTTGAGTCCGCCAAGGTTTGCATGAGGGCTTGATAGGCCACGACCAGGGTCTCTAGGGCCTCGCCCTGTATCGGCGGTGCTTCAGAGTTTACAAACAGCTTCGCGTCCTGCAGCGACATACCAAGGAAGTAGTCTTTTAGCTCGTCATCATCTTTAACGTATCGTTCTTGCCTATTTTTCTTCACTTTGTATAAGGGCGGTTGAGCGATGTAAATGTGGCCACGTTCAAACAGCTCTGGCATCTGCCGGAAAAAAAACGTCAACAACAACGTCCGTATGTGTGATCCATCAACATCAGCGTCGGTCATGATGACGATGTTGTGATATCTCAGCTTATCTGGATCGAACTCACCCTTGCCAATCCCGCAGCCCAAGGCTGTTACCAGAGTCCCGATCTCTTGAGACGACAGCATTTTGTCGAATCGGGCCTTCTCTACGTTCAAGATCTTGCCTTTCAGCGGCAAAATCGCTTGGGTTCGGCGGTCGCGCCCTTGTTTGGCGGACCCGCCAGCAGAATCGCCCTCGACCAAAAATAGCTCGGAAAGCGCGGGGTCTTTTTCCTGACAGTCCGCTAGCTTGCCAGGCAGACCTGCAATATCTAATGCGCCCTTGCGCCGGGTCATATCCCTTGCTTTACGGGCTGCTTCTCTTGCTCTAGCGGCGTCTATCATTTTACCCACTACGGCTTTCGCGTCTTGTGGGTGCTCGGCAAGATAATCGGCAAAAAACTTGCTAAGTTCTTGTTCTACAGCAGTTTTTACCTCGCTGGACACGAGCTTATCCTTCGTCTGAGACGAGAACTTAGGATCTGGTACCTTCACAGATACCACTGCCGTTATACCCTCTCGAGCATCGTCACCTGTTGTGTTCACTTGGGCTTTTTTGATGAGATTTTCATTTTCAATGTAGGTGTTAAGAGTTCGCGTCAAGGCACCTCGGAAACCGGCCAAGTGGGTTCCACCATCACCTTGGGGGATGTTGTTGGTATAGCAAAACACCTGCTCTTGGAACGTGTCGTTCCACTGCATCGCCACTTCCACCCCGATGCCATCCTCCCGTTGGGTACTGAAGTGAAAAACCTCATTGAGCTGCTGTTTGTTTTGATTTAAGTATTCTACAAAAGCTCTCAGCCCACCTTCGTAGAGAAAAGTGTCCTCTTTCCCACTTCGCTCTTCTTTCAACACGATGGACACGCCAGAGTTTAAAAACGCAAGTTCTCTCAGGCGTTTGGCCAGGATCTCGTACTGGAATTTAATGTTGTGAAATGTCTCTGGTGAGGGCCTGAAATAGCATTCCGTACCCCGCTCTTGGGTTTCCCCTGTCTCTGCCAACGGCGCAACCGGCACACCATGGGCGTAGGTTTGCTGATAAACCTTATTCTCTCGTCGAACAGTCAAACGCAACTCATCGGATAATGCGTTTACCACTGAAACACCCACACCGTGAAGCCCTCCAGACACCTTATAGCTGTTGTCGTCGAACTTACCGCCGGCGTGAAGCGTTGTCATGATGACTTCTGCTGCGCTGACCTTCTCTTCCGGATGCATATCAACTGGAATACCCCGGCCATTATCACGAACCGTTATCGCTTCTTCGGGGTGCATGGTCACGTAAACCGTATCGCAATGGCCCGCCAACGCTTCGTCGATGGAGTTGTCTACCAACTCCTGAACCATATGGTGCAGACCCGTACCATCTTCAGTATCGCCAATGTACATACCCGGTCTTTTGCGTACCGCATCCAGGCCCTTAAGCACCTTAATGCTACCGGAGTCATAGCTGTTTTCGTCTGACATGAAAGATTCCCTAAAGTGTGCAACCGGTAGCGTTGCAAGTTACCACAAAAACGGACCTATTTCTGAGAGATGACACCTTGTTCCACATGGAACACGTCAACCGCATCGAAAACCGCTGGCCCAACAAGAGACTCAGGTTCTTCGGTTGTCGTCGCAATCACCTGGCAATTCATTTGGTGAAGTTGGTGAAAAAAACGTTCGCGGTGATAGGGATCCAATTCTGCCCCCAAATCATCCAACAGCAAGACCGGGCGTTGGCCTGTTTTTGCCGTCAAAACCGACGCGTAGCTGAGCACCAAGGCACTGGCTATCAACTTAGCCTGGCCCCTAGAAACCACTGTTCTGGCGGAGACGCCGTCCATCAGCACGCTCATATCTGAGCGGTGTGGGCCGCTTTGCGTGGCCCCGAAACGACGATCCCGGTCAAAGGATTTTTCCAAAACACCCAATGCCTTTGCCTCGTCTTCGGCAAAATCTTCACCGGTATAGGCAAGCTGGCAATGAAAATCCACTCCCAGCGCTTCCAGCGTGCCGCTCAACCTTACATTCAACTCATCGACAAAGCGTTTTCGCCCCTGAGCGATTTCGACACCCGAAGAAGCCAGCGACATTGCCCAGGGGTCCGATTGAAACCGGTGATCGTGATTTTCCTTTAACCAAGCAGACCGCTGCGACAAGGCTCGACGGAACCGTTTTGCGGCAGGCAAGTAGTTTTGTTCCACGTGAAACAAACCCCAATCCATAAACTCCCTTCGAATGCCCGGCCCGTCCAAGACCAGATCAGAGATTCCTGGTAAAAGCGTCTGCAGCGGTAAAATTTCGGCATACCTGGATTGCCGACTGGCATTTTCACCGTTAATACGCGCTTGATTGAGGCCTGAAAGGCCTTTTTGTCTAGCCAAGACATGGCGAGCAGTTTCCCCTACTGCTTCTCCCCGGACGACCAAATCCGACTGGCCGTGCTGAATCAGCTGTAAATTCTGAGTTGAACGAAAAGAACGACCCCGGCCTAGCAAAAAAACAGCCTCTAGTACCGCTGTTTTACCGGCCCCGTTGGCGCCGCACAGAAGGTTGATCCCCGGATTCAGCTTCAGGTCCGCAGCAGCAATGTTTCGAAAACGAGCCGTATACAGGTTGGCAAGAAACAAGAATGTTCTCGGTTAGAGCCTCATGGGCATAATGACGTATACAGCGCCGTCGTCTTCAGAAGATTCCAGCAAGGCAGAGCTGTTGGCGTCACTGACGCTAATTTGCACTGAATCACTGTCTACAACGGACAGAACATCCAGCAAGTAACTAACATTAAAGCCGATTTCTAATTGGTCCCCGGAAAATTGCACCGGTACGGTTTCCTCAGCTTCTTCCTGCTCTGGATTATTTGCCTGAATTGTCAGTGATTCGGGTGAAATGTTTAGCCGCACACCGCGATACTTTTCGTTCGATAGGATTGACGCTCGTTGAAAGCCCTGTTTCAGTGTCTCTCTGTCTCCAGATAAAATACGGGATGTATCCTTGGGCACTACTTTTTCGTAGTCAGGAAATTGACCATCAACCAACTTGGTTGTCATGGTAACCGAGCCCTTTGTCACTTTGAGGTGATTTGTTCCGAACTGGATGGATAAGTTCTCATCCTCCTCATCCAACAACCGACCCATTTCTACGACGGCTTTGCGAGGCACGATGGCTTGCTTCAGGGATTCGCCGCCCCGGTTGGTTTCACACGCTTTGCTGGCCATCGCCAGGCGGTGCCCGTCCGTCGCTACCGCACGGACTCTAGAGCCATCTACCTCCAGCAACATGCCGTTGAGAAAGACCCTGACATCCTGCTGAGCCATGGCGAAACTGACCTGATCTAACAGTTTACGAATATCTTTTTGTGGGATGGCAATCACAACATCAGAATCGCCACTTTCTACTTTTGGAAAATCCCCCGCTGGCAGCGTTGCCAAAGTAAAGCGGCTGCGGCCACTCTTGATTGTCGCCCGCTCCCCCTCCACCGTCACAGAAACTTCCGCTCCGTCAGGTAAAGCCCGCCATATATCGGCTAACTTCCGAGCAGGAATGGTTACTTCGCCAGGTTGCTCTACGGGAACGCTGCAGTTCGCAACCATCTCCACTTCAAGATCCGTCCCAGTCAACGACAAGCCGCTTGCATCCGCTTTTATCAACAAGTTCGATAAGACCGGTAGGGTTTGCCGTCGTTCTACCACGCCGGTGACCAATTGAAGCGGTTTTAACAGGACTTCTCTGGGAATTGTAAATTTCATGGTCGCTACCCTTTCTTTCCTTCGTTTTGCTCTTGGACCCAATAGTAATCTTTTGTTTGCTTACAGCGTCGCCAAGTGTTCCCACTCTATCCTAGGACGGGGCTGAACCATACCCGCTCAAACATCGACATCCGGAGATTTGTTCCCCGTTGGCCTGTTGAGCTGCTCTCGTCGCTTAACCGCTAAGTAAGCGTGATAGGTTCCGATAATCTTCGGCAATATCTGTGTTGCTAGCGCGCAACTCAGCCACTTTTCTGCAGGCGTGAAGAACTGTTGTGTGATCCCTACCACCAAAGGCATCACCAATCTCCGGTAGCGAATGATTCGTCAGTTCTTTAGCAATCGCCATGGCCAGCTGCCGAGGCCTGGCTATTGTCCGGCTCCGGCGCTTGGACAGTAGGTCGCCTACTTTAATGTTGAAGTATTCGGCAGTGGTCTTTTGAATGTTGTCGATGGAAATCTGTCTGTCTTGAATCGCAAACAGATCTCGTAATGCTCGTTTCACCTGCTCAATGGATATGCGGCTACCCGTGAAGCGCGCATTAGCAATCACCCGGCGCAGAGCACCTTCAAGCTCTCGAACGTTAGAGCGTATTCGCTCCGCTACAAAGAATGCGACTTCCTGATCAAGGGGAACCCCTTCTGCCTCGGCTTTTTTCATTAAAATGGCAACCCTTGTTTCCAAATCAGGCGCCTCCACCTCAACGGTCAGACCCCATACAAACCGGGATTTCAAGCGATCTTCTAAGCCGTCAATTTCTCGCGGGTACTTATCACTGGTCAAAATCATCTGCTGACCGCGCTCTAACAACGAGTTAAATAAATGAAAAAACTCTTCTTGGGATCGCAGCTTCTTCGCAAAAAACTGAATGTCATCTATTAACAAAGCATCAATGGATCGATAGAACTGCATGAAATCCTGCATGGTCCCGGTTTGAAGGGCTTTCACCATGTCTTGTACGAATCGTTGGGAATGCAGGTACATCACCTTAGCGTCTGGCTTTCGTCGAAGAATTTCATTGCCAACAGCTTGCATCAGGTGCGTTTTGCCTAAACCCACGCCGCCGTACATTAATAGGGGGTTGTAACTTTTGCCGGCGTTGTCCGCTACTTGGGACGCTGCCGCCTTAGCCAGCTCGTTAGATTTGCCTTCAACGAACGCGTCAAAGGTAAAGTCGCTGTTCAAATTGTGGGCGGGCTTGACCAGCTGTTCGCCATGCTGCAGCGGATTCATTTGGTTGGTTGAAGCAAACCCTGAATTGACCTTGGCTTCCGCACGCAGAGGTTGGATTTCCCGCATACCACCTACCGACAGAAGCACGTCTTGATGTTCACTGGATGCGGCAAAGTACTCGCTTATTCTCGCCAAATACGTAGACCGCACTTTATCTTCTACATAGATATTAGGCGCAAGCAACGTGAGCCTGCCCTTGCTGAAGTCGGCTTGGAGGGGTCGCAGATAAGTTTCGAACTGATCTCCACTGATCTCACCTTGAAGCTGGCCAAGACATTTTTGCCAAATAGCTTCTTTCACTCGTTCATGCCCCCTGTCGGCCTTTGTTCCAAAACTCGTCCTCGCTTTACCGTGCTTTGTTGTCTTCTCGCGCTCTTCACACCTTTCGCACTTTTCGCACTTTTCGAAGGTCGCATTTACCCACGTTGTTGCTGGGGCGAAAAAGCGCGAACCTCACTAATGAGAGCCCCTGACTCTACCTCACACTTACAGAGAGCGCTGCATTGGGTGTGTTCGATTTGCAGATTCTATGCTCATGCTCTGGGTAGACGCTATGCCGTCCTCCCGAAAAACGAAATTTATTTCACGAAGCGCACAGAATCAGAGGCTTAGCAGCCATAGCTTCGTTGGTATCGAAGAGTCACGGGGCATGATGCTGTGCGCAAAAAGCTTAAAAACCTGTGGATAACTTTTTAACGTCGAGTTATCCCGAACTCCCAATCAAGTCGTCAATGGGTTATTAACAACCTAAAGATGACACGGAGCCGATGTCTACTGAGGGTTAAATGGAATTACCCACAAAAAATCTCACCTTAACAAACAACAACAAATTCTTATTTATAAATCTAATTAATTGACACTCCCAGGTTCTGTTCATAAAATCGCCGACCCAGACGCTGGAGCCGATTCGAATCCGTCTCGAACAGGGGTGTCAATTGGTCCATCAACTGCTTTAGACAACCGAGCTTTGCCATGAAAAGAACATTTCAACCAAGTAACTTAAAGCGTAACCGAACCCACGGGTTTCGTGCGCGAATGGCTACCAAAGCTGGGCGTAAAGTCTTGAATGCCAGACGCGCGAAAGGTCGAAAGCGGCTCACGGTTTAACCTGCCATTACGCTGGAAACATTCCCTCGCTGCCTCAGGCTGCTACAAGCACAAGACTTCACTGAGATATTTAAGCGCGGTCGATTCATTCGTCGCAACGGTCCTGTCCGTGTACGCTGCTTAGAAAACCACCGGCTTAAGCCACGCCTTGGTATCATCGTTCCAAAAAAAGGCAACCGAACTGCTGTCCGACGCAACCGGATCAAGCGTATCGTTCGCGACAACTTTAGATTGACGCAGACGCGGCTGTTACCGCTGGATATCATCGTTCACGTCACTGGCCCGGTGACCGACGAACAGCTGCGCACTACCGTAAGTCAGTGTTTAACGGAAATGACACCACAGACAACCAAAGACAGGATATGATCACCCCAAGGCATGAACGCGAGAATCTCGTTGCCACCATACATTCAATGATTTCACGGTTTTTCATCGTCTGTTTGAGAGGGCTGGTGCGTTGCTATCAACTTGTTTTTAGCCCGTATATTCAGCCTCGGTGTCGATTTCAACCGACCTGCTCTCATTACGCCATGGAAGCTCTTGAAACCCATGGCTTGCTCGTTGGTATCAATCTAACAATCAAGCGCTTGGCTAGATGTCATCCTTGGACTGATGGCGGAATTGATTTCGTACCAAAACCAACGATTGATGAATCGAAGCACCAGTCATAACTAGCCGTGATTCGGCGTTAAGGGATTCAGGATATGTTACCCCCAGAAATTCAACGAATCGTTCTTCTTATTGGCATGGCAGCCACAGCCTATTTGTTGATTCTAGCTTGGAACGATGACATGGAGGCTGCCAAAAAGCCTACCGTGTACAGTGACGCGCCAATCATTGAGCAAGGTGCGCCAGGCCCCGGTCAGTTGGATGCCCTTACGGTTATTCCAGATCCATCACAAGCCAGTGACATGGACATTCCACTAGTCCCTCAAGCGCCTCAACCATCAGCATTTGACAGCATCGCGGTACCCGGCTCTGAGCGTCTAGTGACGGTGGAAACGCAAGCTCTCAAAATTTGGATCGATTTGTTGGGCGGCGATATCGTGCGAGTCCAATTACCCACATTTCCTGTCGCGCTGGATGAGATAGAGACACCGTATCTGCTGCTAGATCAAAGCCAGACGCACACATACGTAGCCCAAAGCGCCTTGATAGGCGCAGACGGTATCGATAAGACGGGTAATCGGCCGCTCTATAGCACAACGGTAAAAGAATTGGTTGTAAACAACACGGGTGATCTTGTCTTAACGGCGCGTCGCGACGGTGTTGAAGTAACGAAGACCTTTAGTTTTCGAACGGATAGCCACCTGGTTAACGTGGCATACGATGTCACCAATATCAGCAGCGTTCCGAAAACCATGCGTATGCTTTCGCAGATCAAGCGTGACAGGTTGGCACCGCCCACTGACGAAACTGTTCCTTTGGCGCCATCACCGTATCTGGGAGCTGCCCTAACCACCGCAGAGAACAATTATCAAAAAGTCGATTTTGATGACGTCGATGACGGTAATTTTCAGGCTACTACCGTTGGAGGCTGGATGGCCTTTCTGCAACACTATTTTATCTCCGCGTGGATAGCTCCTGAAGATCAAGCAACCCTATATCACGCCAGAAAAACCTCCGACGGTTATTACTTATTTGGCTTCACCGGACAAAACCAGACAGTACAACCCGGAGCCACCGTGCGCTGGGCGTCTGAGTTTTATGCGGGTCCCAAGGATCAAGTGGTGCTGGAAAAAATATCGCCTCACCTGAATTTAACCGTGGACTACGGGTTTTTGTGGTGGATAGCCATACCGCTGTTTAAGGCACTGACTTTCTTCCATGACATCGTTGGTAACTGGGGCCTCGCCATTATTTTACTAACAATCACGGTTAAGGGACTGCTGGCTGGCTTTTCAGCGAAAGGGTATCGCTCTATGGCCAACATGCGTCGGGTAGCGCCAGCCATGAAGCGGTTGCAAGAACGCTATGCCAACGACAGAGAAAAGCTCTCCAAGGAAATGATGGCGCTGTATCAAAAAGAGGGTGCTAATCCGCTGGGTAGTTGTTTACCCATGCTCTTGCCCATGCCGGTGTTTTTAGCCCTTTACTGGGTACTGCTTGAATCCGTAGAGCTTCGCCAGGCACCTTTTATCTTCTGGATAGAAGACTTGGCATCCATGGATCCCTATTTCATTTTGCCGCTGTTGATGGGTGCCAGTACCTATCTCATGCAAGCGCTGAACCCCCAAGTCGGCGACCCCATGCAGGTCCGAATGATGAAATTGATGCCAATCATGTTCACGGTCTTGTTCCTGTTTTTCCCAGCAGGCTTGGTCCTATACTGGCTCGTCAACAATCTTCTTTCTTTGGCTCAGCAAACCTATGTTTATAGGCAGGTAGAGCGAGAACAGGCAGCGAAAACCAAGTAGGCCATGTCGTTCTCTGAACCAGTGATCTGGATATGTCGTCGCTAGATAGTGATCTGATTTGCGCTATCGCGACACCGCCTGGTGAGGGAGGCGTTGGTATCGTTCGCCTATCAGGGCCTGGGGCAAAACAAGCGGCTCAGTCTCTCTTTGCTCAAGAGCTGTCACCTCGATTGGCTCATTACGGCATGTTTTTTGTGGCTGGAGAGCCACTAGACGACGGTATTGCCATCTGGTTTCCGGGCCCAAACTCCTTTACGGGAGAAGACGTTGTGGAATTGCAATGCCATGGCAGCCCCGTCGTTCAACAAGCTATGTTGCAAGCGTTATCCGATGTGGGCGCTCGCCTAGCTCGACCCGGCGAATTCAGCGAACGCGCCTTTCTCAACGGAAAACTAGATCTTGTTCAAGCTGAGGCCATTGCTGACTTGATTGCTGCAAAATCACGAACGGCAGCAAGGGCTGCGCTTTCGTCATTTCAAGGCGTGTTTTCAACCAAAGTCACAACATTGGCTGACCGACTACTGAGAATGCGCATCGAAGTGGAAGCGGCCATCGACTTTCCTGATGAGGACATCGAGATTCTGGAGCAGGCAAAAGTGGCTGAAACCATCGCGAGTTTGATCGTCGACTTAGATGCATTGATTGATCAAGCAGAACAAGGTCGCCGGCTCAGTCAAGGTATTACTGTTGCCTTGGTGGGAGAGCCCAATGTCGGCAAGTCCAGCATCCTCAACGCCTTAGCCGGGGAAGACGCCGCTATTGTGACTGAAATTCCCGGCACAACTCGGGATTTGTTGAAGGTAGACGTCGTTATTGACGGCCAACCACTGCGGTTAGTGGACACTGCAGGCCTGCGAGACAGCAACGATCCCGTGGAGCAAATTGGTATTGAGCGTGCTCGAGAACAGATTGGCCAAGCAGATACCATCGCCTTGGTGGTTTCCGCGGAGACCCTTCTAGCGGCGCCAGATGATTCAGATGTTGACGGCTATTGGCCAGAGATGACTCGATTGTCGGGGTTGGATCGAGAGCGCCTATCGGCGCAAGACGTGCTGCTTGTGGTTAATAAAGTTGATATCGCTTGGCCTGCATTAAACCCGGCGTGGCAAGACCGAGCCTGTTTTGTTTCCGCTGTTTCCGGGTATGGTCTAGAGAAATTGGCTACACGCTTGGTTCAAAGCCAGGCCACTACTGGGGAAGCCGCGGTGTTTACTGCGCGACAACGCCACATTAACGCGCTGCAACGGACCAAGGACTTGTTAAATCGTGCGGCAATTGGCTTTGATCAGCGAGTTGGACCAGAACTCATTGCCGAAGATTGCTTATTGGCTCACCAAACGTTAGGAGAAATTGTTGGCCAGCTAACTCCGGATGATTTACTGGGCGAGATATTTTCTTCTTTTTGTATCGGTAAATAACACGTCAAAGCCTGGCTTTTAATCCAGAGGCATGTCTCTATACTAGCGCGCCCGTTTGAAGCCCAGCTATCGCTATGGATTTTCCTGATATTTTTGACGTTATTGTAATTGGCGGCGGTCATGCCGGTACCGAGGCCGCTGCCGCGTCTGCACGCATGGGCGCCAAAACTCTTTTGCTAACCCAGAACATTGAGACCATTGGGCAAATGTCCTGCAATCCAGCCATTGGCGGTATCGGGAAAAGCCACTTGGTCGCAGAGATCGATGCCCTGGACGGCGTGATGGCCAGAGCGACTGACAAAGCAGGGATCCATTTCCGCGTGCTGAATGGCAGCAAAGGGCCTGCCGTTCGGGCGACCCGGGCTCAAGCAGATCGGGCCCTGTACAAAAACGCGGTTCGGGAGATTTTGGAACATCAGTCCAATTTAAGAATTTTCCAACAATCGGTAACGGACTTGGTTGTGGAAAACGACAGGGTTGTCGGTTGTGAAACTCAGATGGGCCTGATTTTTCGTGCCAGTTCCGTAGTGTTGACCACCGGAACCTTCTTAGGCGGTAAAATTCACATTGGCCACGAACAGCATCCGGGTGGCAGAGCTGGAGATGCCCCAGCCAACGCATTGGCTGATCGGCTCAGGGCACTGCCTTTTCGCGTTGGTCGGTTAAAAACCGGTACCCCACCGCGCATTGATGGCCGCACTGTGGATTATTCCCAGCTAGACTTTCAACCTGGCGATGATCCCAGGCCAGTCATGTCTCAGACGAGTCGGCGAGAAGATCACCCTCGGCAAGTGCATTGCCACATTACGCATACGAATGAACAAACTCATCAGATCATTCGGGATAACTTGTCCAAAAGCGCCATGTACAGCGGTAATATTGAAGGGGTCGGTCCAAGGTATTGTCCAAGCATTGAGGACAAAGTGGTGCGGTTTGCTGATAAAACCAGCCATCAGATTTTCATTGAGCCGGAAGGATTAAACACCACCGAGCTGTATCCTAACGGCATCTCAACCAGCCTTCCGTTTTCAGTCCAGTTGGCCTTTGTTCGGTCAATGAAGGGTTTTGAGCAGGCTCACATTTCTCGTCCGGGCTATGCCATTGAATACGATTACTTCGACCCGAGAGACCTAAAGCACACACTGGAAACAAAGGCCTTGGGCGGTTTGTTCTTCGCAGGCCAAATAAACGGCACGACTGGTTATGAGGAGGCTGGCGCTCAGGGTTTGTTGGCGGGGATTAACGCCGCCTGCTTAGCCTTGAGTAAAACGCCATGGGAGCCCCGCCGAGATGAAGCCTATATTGGTGTGTTGGTGGACGACTTGATTCATCTTGGCACGACGGAGCCGTATCGAATGTTCACCAGTCGTGCTGAGTTTCGGCTGCGGCTACGCCAAGACAATGCGGATCAACGGCTGATGCCAGTGGGTTTAGCCATGGGTCTCGTAAGCGCCGAACGACAGGCGCTGTTTGCTGAAAAAATGCAGGTGTTGGAAGAAAATCAAAAACGGTTCGCCAAAACCCTGGTGTTTCCAAACAGCGACCTAGCCAACGCCCTAGAGCTCAATCTGCGCCGCGAGACCACCTTAGAGGAGTGCGTAAAACGGCCTGAGATAAACGCTACTATGGTGGCTCAAGCTCTGGACATGGATGTAGATCAAGGTGTTGCCTTTCGAGCGTTGGAACAGTTTGAGATCGAAACTAAGTACGCTGGATATATCAAGCGTCAAGATGACGAAATAGAAAAAATAAGACGCCATGAAGGGCTTCAAATTCCGCCGCAACTGGATTTTTTGAAAATAGAGGGCCTGTCTAACGAACTGCGTCAGAAGCTTGATCATCATCGCCCAGAATCGTTGGCTAAGGCGGCACGAATTCCGGGCATGACGCCAGCGGCCCTGTCGGTTTTACTGGTCCATGCCAAGGCATCCCAGAAGAAGGTAGTAGCGCGCTGAAAGATCGACTCTCATTGCTGCAGCGAGGCGCCGAAGAAATGAACCTAGCGCTCTCCGAAGCGCAAGTTCAACAGCTCAATCGCTATGCCAATCTCATTGAAAAGTGGAACAAAGGCATGAACTTGGTGTCGCGCCAAGACATACAACGCTTGGTTCCGAGGCATTTACTGGATAGCTTGGCAGCTGCGCCCCATATGGTTGGAAGCAGTTTGTTGGACATTGGTACTGGCCCGGGTCTTCCAGGTATTGTCTTGGCCATCGCGAACCCGGAGGTATCAGTAACCTTATGGGAGCGAATGGCTCGTCGAGTCAGGTTTTTGCTGCTGACTTGTCGGGAGCTCGGGCTGGATAACGTGCAGGTCCAAGAGCGAGACATTTACGACAAGGGCCATGCCGATCAGCAGGGTCTGTTCGATACCATTGTCGCCCGAGCAGTAGCACCGATTGAGCATCTATGGCCGGAGATGGAGCAGTACCTCAGTGCTCGGGGGCTGCTGATCGTTTACAGTCATGTTGCAGGCCCGGATCGAGAGCGACCGGCTTCACCTCCAGTAAACGGTTTGGTGGAATACTCGTATCAGGTCCCAGGATTGAAGAATGAACACTATTTGCAGCTCGTGCCCAAAAACGCTGGTCTCGGAACTCAACTCCTACAACAGTAAGGCGGTTTTGCCGTGACACACGTAATCGCGGTAGCGAATCAAAAGGGTGGTGTGGGTAAGACCACCACTAGCGTAAACCTGAGTGCGGCGTTGGCTGGCTTAGGTAAGCGGGTGCTGTTGATCGATTTGGACCCCCAGGGCAATGCCACCATGGGTAGTGGTGTCGACAAACACGATTTACCCATGAGTATTTACGACTGGTTAATGGGCCAAGGGACACTGCAGGAAACCCGACGATCAACGATAGGCGGCTATGATTTGTTGCCCTCCAATATTGACCTCACCGCCGCAGAAGTGGCCTTGCTTCAGGTTGAAGAGCGGGAGTTTGTCATCGCAAAGGCGGTCAATGCACAGGCTCAAATCTATGAATATGTGGTAATCGATTGTCCACCATCCCTGAACATTCTGACGGTGAATGCCTTAGCGGCAGCTACTGGCGTCCTTGTGCCCATGCAGTGTGAATATTATGCGCTGGAGGGACTATCCGCGTTGCTGGATACGGTAGAGGGCATTCGATCCAATGCGAATCCGCGCCTAGAAATAGATGGCCTGGTGAGAACAATGTACGATGCGCGCAACAGTCTAAGTCGGGATGTTTCACGGCAGTTGATCAAATATTTTGGCGATAAGGTTTATCGCACTGTCGTGCCTCGCAATGTTCGTCTTGCCGAAGCGCCCAGCCATGGTCTACCGGTCATGATGTACGATGCGGGTTCAAGAGGCTCGTTGGCCTATCAAGCATTGGCCAGCGAGATGCTGAAACGGCATGGTGCCTCAGCATAAAGAGAAAGTAAGCAGAATTTCGTGATGGTGTTCTGCTCGATAAGCGCCAAAACGGCGCGCAGATGAGAATAAAGGCGATGAAAACGCGATGAGCAAATCTCGACTGGGTAAGGGTCTGGACGCCTTACTGTCAGCTGGTGTCAAACCCGCCATGCAGCGAGCCGACAATGATGATTTAGGCGCAGCAAAGGCAACGGCTCAAAACGAGCAGGGTGCCGGCTTACTAACCGTTTCAGTCGAGGACATTGTGGTGAGCCCATTTCAGCCTCGCCGGCATTTCGATGAACAGGCATTGGATGATCTTGCTGCCTCCATCACACACCAAGGATTGTTGCAGCCGCTTGTGGTGCGGTCTAGGCCCCAAGGTGGTTATGAGCTGATGGCTGGGGAGCGGCGCTGGCGCGCGGCCCAGCGTGCGGGCCTTACCCAAGTACCAGTTGTAAAGCGCGAGGTATCGGATCAGGAAGCCTCCACCATTGCCTTGGTAGAGAACATTCAGCGTGAGGATCTGGGAGCATTGGAGCAGGCTGTTGGACTTGAGCGACTTCGAACTGAGTTTGAGTTAACCCAACAACAGCTAGCGGACCTTGTTGGGAAATCCAGAGCAGCCATTGCCAACAGTCTACGTCTGCTCAACTTAGGGAATCTGGCGCGCGGCGCGCTGGAGACCGGGGAGCTGGAGATGGGCCATGCCCGAGCACTTCTTGGCCTTTCTGGTCCACAGCAAGATGAAGCGGCGAAGCGGGTCGTTGGTCAAAGGCTATCTGTCAGAGATACCGAAAACCTGGTGCGCCAACTATTGTCCGGCAAGACTCCTACGCCAAAGAAACTGACGAATGTGGACCCGGATGTGCAGGCTTTGCAGAGGCGATTAATGGATCACTTGGGCGCCAGCGTGCAGATCAAGCAAAAAAACAACGGCGCAGGCGAGGTGGTCATTCAATATGGGAGCCTGGAAGAATTGGATGGCTTGCTAAAGCGCGTCGATCTTCCCGAATAATATTTCCTTTAAATCCAATTGAATGGCGATGAACCCATCTCTATACTACGCGCCGCCGAAAGACCAGTCGTGACTCTCTTGCGAAATTCTGGCCCTTGGGGGGTCATCGCGAAACAGACGGCAATTGGCTTCGTTGGGGTGTTGGTGGCTGGTACGTTTGCCGGCATCCGAGGCTCCTGGGGTTTTGGGCTCGGTGTCTGTTGTGTGGCCGTTCCTAGCGCCTATTTTGCTTGGAGTAGTCAACGAACCATGGAGCCTGGCCGCATTGTTGGCCAGGGTTTGGTCAAGGTAGTGAGTACCGGCGGGCTGATTGCGCTGGTTCTGGTGAATGAT
>Ga0129352_10453342_pt1 | contig 24083 bp, 20 predicted proteins | sample CPBNA1_6_FD_105429 | JGI IMG/M metagenome (GOLD analysis project Ga0129352, IMG submission 105429) | Freshwater to marine salinity gradient microbial communities from Chesapeake Bay, USA - CPBay_Sum_27_0.2_RNA1 (Metagenome Metatranscriptome) | ecosystem: Environmental > Aquatic > Marine >... | reverse complement strand
CTTGCCCTGACCCTCTAGGCTGCTGGCCAGCCCCGCTGCCGCATCCAACATGGGTTGCAGCATAAGCGCAACCTCACTGCTTCGGCTGCCAGGAAGTAAGGCAAGCGTTACAACTTGAGTCTCTAGCCCCAACTGCTTGAGCGCTTTGGCTTGAGCTGTTTTCGAACCTGCCTCTGGTGTTATTTCGCGGGCCAGCGGGTGGCCAACAAAGCGCGCGTCCACATCGTGGTTTTCATACAAAGCAGGCTCAAAGGGGAACAGGCAGAAAACTTTATCGGCGCATCGAGCAACTTTTTTCGTCCGCCCACGGCGCCAGGCGTAGACTGAAGGACTGACATAATGGGCGGTGGCGATACCTGCACGTTTGAGTCTCGCTTCTAGGAGAAAATTAAACACATTGAAGTCAATGCCAACAAAGGCATCGATGCATTCATCGATGAAAGTTCTGGCCAGAGAGCGATAGAGTCCAAGCAGTGCGGGCAGACGCAGAATGGGCTCTTTAAAGCCGTTTACAGACAGCGCATCGAAGTCAGCCAAGCACTCAAGACCCTGGGCCTCCATGCGTGGGCCGCCCACCCCAATGAATCGGATAGTCCCGCCATACTGCTCTTTGAGCGCCATCATCAGCCCAGCGCCTAAACTATCGCCGGAAGCTTCGCCCGCCAACAAGCCGAGTGTGATCAGCCCACTACTTTGCTCGGCCACGCTCGCTGCCGCGAATGATGCCTAGATCCGATGCTTCAATGGAGGCGGCAAAGACCTCGACCTCAGAAAACTCAGTGCGTAGCTCGGCTAATTCTCCCAGCGCCGCGCCCACTTTCAGACCACTGCGATACACCAACCGGTGGGCTTGCTTTAAAGCCGCGCGATTGGCAGCTTCAATATTGCGACGCTTGATGCCCTCAACGTTGAGTCCCACGGCTGATGCGGGATTACCCGCTACGGTCATAAAAGCAGGTACATCCTTAGTCACCAAGCTCATGGCGGCAATGTGCGAAAAAGCGCCAATTTTGCGGAATTGTGGAATGCCTGAGTAACCGCCAAAGTTAGCGTAATCACCCACTTCCACATGGCCTGCAATAGAGGCATTGTTCGCCATAACGACGTTATTCCCAACAATGCAGTCGTGACCGATATGCACATAGGCCATCAGCAGACAGTTGGCTCCAACCACGGTTTTGCTGATACCGCCCTTGGCCATGCCCCGATGAATGGTTACGCCCTCGCGAATCGTCGTGTCCTCACCAATCTCAAGAATGGAGTCCTCGCCTGCATAGGCGAAGGCTGGCGTATCCTCGCCTACCGTGGCGAATTGGTAGATGCATACCCTGGCACCGATACGACTGGGCCCCTTGATCACCACATGAGATTTGAGTTCCACGTTGTCCCCAAGGACCACCTTTGGCCCAACCACGCAGTAAGGCCCAATTTCAACGCCCGCACCTAAGGTAGCACCGGGGTCGACTATGGCTGTTGGGTGGATCACGAGGATTGCTCCACCACGGTAAGCATCGCCGAACAGGCTAGATCCCCATCCACATAGGCTTGGCATTCGAACTTCATCATGATTTTTCGCTCTGCCGCGATTCGACTGACGATATCCAGACGATCCCCGGGTATCACTTGGCGCCGAAAACGCGCTTTTTCTACCCCACCAAACAAATAGTTAGTGCCGTCGGCTGGGCGCGTTCCCTTGGTTTCGAAGGCAAGGACACCAGACAGCTGTGCCATGGCCTCCAAAATCAACACGCCGGGCAATATCGGCTGCCCAGGGAAATGACCATTAAACAGCTCTTCGTTTACCGTAACATTCTTGTAACCCTCAATATGTTCCCCTGGAGTTATTGTTGTCACACGATCGATGAGCAAGAAAGGATAGCGGTGGGGCAGATAGTCGAATATCTCGGTTATCGTCTTATGGTTATTCATGCTTGCCCTCGTCTTCTAATTTTTTAACGCGCTTGAACAGCTCGCCAAGTGCGCTGAATTTCACGGCATTTCGTAGCCAAGTGCCGTGCTCGGTCGCCAGTATCGAACCAGAATAAATACCAGGCTTGTCGATAGATCGGGTCACTGTAGTTTTTGCTGAGATAACCACCTGGTCACAGATTTTTACCGGGTGTTTCCCTCCGACACCGCTGCCACCGGCCAGGACGCAATGGCGACCAATTTCTGTACTGCCCGCCAAGCCAACGCAACCGCAAATCAAGGAGTGTGCCCCGACCCGGCAGTTATGCCCGATTTGCACCAGATTATCGATTTTTACGCCATCCTCAATAACCGTGTCCTCGATGGCACCACAGTCGATGGTTGTACCTGCGCCGATAGAAACGTCATTGCCGATTCTCACACCGCCTAATTGGGCTATGGCCTGCAAATGGCCCTTTTCATCCGGTGTATACCCAAAGCCTGCTGCTCCCAGTACAACTCCCGAATGCACCGAGCACCTGTCTCCCATCGTCACCTGAGGATAGATGGTGACATTTGGCCACAGTATGGTCTGGGCGCCCAACACCGAGCCTTCGCCGATACAGGTGTTGGCTTGAACAATGGCGCCGGCACCAATCATCGCATTGGCCTCCACTACCACGTGTGCGCCGATGGATACACCTGCGCCAATTCGCGCTGTCGGATCGATAACAGCACTGGGATGAATTTCAGGTTCAAACCTATCCGCCTGTCGGTCAAAAAGCTGAGAGGCTCGCGCGAAGGCCAAATAGGGTTTAGCTACGATCAAACCAGGGCAAGGGCATAGCGCCGCGTCCTCGGCAGTCAAGATCACAGCGGAGGCTTCTGTCGAGCCTAGAAACTTGCGATAGCTAGCGCTGGATAGATGGCTTAGAGCACCAGGCCCTGCGGAGCCGATGCTACCGAGGGAAGAGATTTGAATTTGATCGGCGTTGCCGGGGGACGAAGCAAAAGGACCGACGATTTCGGCCCCAATGTGTGCGGCGATATCAGCCAAGGAGCGGGGGTTGCCTTTCATCACGATACGCTCGCGCCTACCTTTCACGGTACCCGCTTAGGGCTCGGCATATTCCTTGGAAGCCGTCGAACCCTTAGGCAGTAGCACCAGTGATCTCTACTCGGCTTGCTCGTTCAGTTTTTCTGTTACACGACGAGAGATGTCGTGCTTCGCATTGGCGTACTGAACTTGATTGGGTGATAAAATCAAATCGATTTGGTCAATTTGGATTAAATCCCCCAGCACCTTCTCGTATTTCGGGGCCATGGCCTGAAGAATTTCCTGACGCTTATCCTGAACCTGCTTTTGCAGCTTCTGACTACCAAACTGGATATCGGCCTGCATGCTTTCTAGGTCATTGATTGCTTTACGGCGCTCTGACTCACTCATGACCTCACCGTCTTTCTGCAGCTTTGCTTGAAGCGCCTGCATTTCCTCTGCTGCCGCGCGCAGCTCATCCTGCTCAGGCTGCATCTCTGCATTGGCAGCTTCAGCCAGCACTTTTGCTTCATCACTTTCCAAAATCGCCCGAACGGGATCCAAAACGACGATTTTCATCTCCGCGCTGGCAAAGGGTGCTGCAAACATAAGTGCTACCAACAAGGTACTGACTTGTTTGTTGAACATTAAAGTCTCCTGAAATTTAACTCGTCCCCGAAAGGAACCGCATTGTAACCCACAATGAACCTAGAAAGTCTTACCAAGTTCAAATTGGAAGGTTTCTTCTTCATCAAATATCTTGCTATTGAACGGTTTCGCTATCGCAAAGGTCAATGGCCCAAAACCACTGAGCCAGCTCAGGCCGACGCCAGCGGAATAACGCATCTCATCCATGTTGAAATCGAAACAATTCACGCTCACGTCTGGGCACTTGGTATTGAATACGTTCCCGGCATCCACGAAGAAAGCTGGACGGAACTGTCGATTGTCTTCAACAAATGGCAGCGGAAAAATGACCTCTGCAGAGAATTCCAACAACAAGTTGCCGCCAAAGGGCTCGCCGTAGCGACCGTTATTGCCCCGCGTATTGAAAATAATAGGATTGCCGTTTTGGTCCAGCGGCGGCGTGCTTCGCGGACCAAGAGTCGACGTTTCGAAGCCCCGAATAGAACCAAAGCCTCCAGCAAAGAAGTGCTCATAAAACGGCAGTGACGGTGTGCCACCGTAACTGTCGCCGTAACCAAGTTCCGTTCTGAGCTTAAGAGTAAAGATATTCGTGAGCGGGAAGTACCTCTCACCAGAATAGGTCAGCTTGTAAAATTCTAGATCACTGCCAGGCGCCGACAACACCAGCCCTAAAGATTGCTGAGAGCCACGGTCCGCAAACACGCCTCGGTTAAGCGTTGATCGAACCCAAGACAGATTGCCCTTGAAGTTAAGGGAATCGGAGCCGTTGCGAGCGATGAATTCCGCAATTTCCTGGGCGGAAGCAAAGCCTTGTTGGAGTTCAGTTTGCTCAACCGTCATACCAAAGTTAATGCGCTGAGTCTCGCCAATGGGGAAGCCAAAATTCACGCCCGCGCCAGCCGAGTCGGTGCTGTATCGCGCAATGTTACGGGCGTCGTAGTCTAGCCGCTGAAAAAAGAGATTATATCCCCGGCTTATACCATCCAAGGTAAAGTACGGATCAAAGAAACTGAAGTTCACCGACTTTTGATACTCGGAATAGCTCAGGCCCACAGAGAGCGAATTACCGCTGCCCTGTAAATTAGACTGTTGATAGTTAGCCCCTAAGATCAAGCCATAGCCCTGAGAATAAGCTAGCGTGCCCGAGATGGCCCCAGAGGGCTGCTCTTCCACGGTAAATTCCACGTCAATTTGATCGTCAGTGCCCGGTACTTCGGGGGTTTCGACTTCCACTCCCTTAAAGAAGCCCATACGCTCTAAGCGGACTTTCGACAATTCGATCTGGGCCGTTGACGCCCAACCGCCCTCCATCTGTCGCACTTCCCGGCGCAGCACTTCGTCCTGGGTCAGGGCATTCCCACTGAAGCTGATTCTTCTGACGTAGGCGCGTTTCCCGGCGTCCACAAAGAACTCGACATCTACGGTATCGTCTTCGTTGAGTTTCGGCACCCCACTGGCCGTGGCGAAAGTGAATCCGCCGTTGCCAAGAGCCGCGGTCAACTGCTCTTCCGTAGCAGTTATGCGCGCCTGAGAGAAGGTCTGCCCCTCTGCCACCAAGATTAAGCGTTCAAGGTCTTCGGCTCGAACATCCCCCAGTTCACCGACCAAATTAACCTCGTTTACTTGGTAAACCTTGCCTTCTTCCAGACCGATGGTGATGTAAACCTGTTCCCGGTCTGGGGTGATGCTGACCTGAGTGGATGTTATTTCGAAATCCGCATAGCCCCGATCTTTGTAGTAGGCCTCAAGGGTCTCTAAGTCACCCGAGAGTTTCTCCCGAGCGTACTTATCATCGTTGCGATAAAACGAGAGGATAGAGGGATGTTTCAGCTCAAGAATTTTAAGTAACTCGGCTTCTGTGTAGGCCTCATTGCCAACAAAGTTTATGTGTCTGATACCTGAGCTTGAGCCCTCTTCCACGGTGATTTTGATGTTCACTCGATTACGCGGAAGCTCCTCGATCTCCGTGTCGATGGAAGCACCATAGCGCCCTTGGGCAACGTACTGTCGCTCCAGCTCTAATCCCATCCTCTCAAGCGTTGCCTGCTTGAAAATCTCACCTTCCTGCAAACCCTGATCTGCTAAGCCTTCAAGCAGAGCCTCCGATTCGATGGCCTTATTACCCTCTAACTCAATGGACTCAATCGCCGGACGTTCCGCCAACGTAACGATCAAAACCGAGCCCTCTCGAGCAATTCGAATATCGCTAAAATAACCAGAGGCGAACAATGAACGGGTTATTGTTCTAACCGCGACATTATCAATGCGGTCGCCCACACCAACGGGAATGATATTAAACACGGTGCCAGCCGATACACGCTGCAGCCCTTGAAGACGAACATCGGCCACAACAAATTCTGTGGTTTGATCTAGGTTGTAGGATTGCAGCGGCTGGGAAGCGGCTCTAGCGACTCCCGCCGCCATCAGCAGAGCAGTGACCACCCCCCATCCCAAGGCTTTAACAAGCATCGTTGTCCAATGAAACCGCATGTTCAGTTCCGCAATGTTTATAAGACCGCTGGCAGGTAAACAGCTTAACGCAATCCCAGCCCCCGGGATGAGGGTCGCAAGGTTAAACCCGCGGCCTACAACAGTCGAGTCAAATCGTTGTAGGTTACAAAAATCATGACCGCCCCCAGCATCAAAATGCCAACCTGCATTACAGCCATTTGCATGCGTTCCGGCAAAGGCTTTCCTCGCAGCAGTTCAATGCTGGTGAACACCACATGCCCCCCGTCTAGCATCGGAATAGGCAACAAGTTGAGCACCCCCAGAGACACGCTCATCAGCGCCATGATGTTGAGGAAGAACTGCCACCCAACCCGAACAGAGTCTCCCGCAATTTTTACGATACCAACCGGCCCGACCAGATTTTCTGCCGACACGCTGCCAAAAATCATTTTCTTCATCATACTCAGGGTCATTACGGTCATATCCCAAGTCTTAGCCGCACCAAGCTGCAGCGACGCAAACAGGCCGTAGCTGACTTTGGCGCGCACAGGCGCAATGCCCAAGCGCCCCACTTCGTCGCCGTTTGCTTGAACGACAGGCTCTGGCACTGCCGTGACAAACAATCGGCGACCTTGTCGAAGAACTTCAAACTGCAAAGGCCGGTTCGGCGAGGCCACAATGTATTCCACCCACTGGGACCAGCCGCTGATCGGCTCACCGTCAACGGCTACAATCCAGTCACCCTCCTGCAAACCCGCCTCTGCCGCAGGTGAGTTCGGCACTACCTGTCCGACAATGCTTAGACGAGCGGGCTGTAAGCCTAAGGAGCCAAACAGATCCGGTTCCGCAACGCCTCGATGCCAGTTGGTAATGGGCAAGGACAGCGTTTTTAGTTCTGCGCTGCGCAACTCCACTACATCAAGTTTGACCGTACCGCTTTCGCCCAAGCGATCGCCTAAACCCATGGCGATATCTTGGTAGTTGCGTGTTTTTTGTCCGTCAACGGCCAGCACCTCAAAGGGACTTGCGATGGAGGTACTAGCCAGCGCAGATTCAGGATTTGGGGCTTCAAAGGTCGGTGTGAATTGCAGTGATCCGGTCACAAAAAGGCCCGCGTAGATAACGATAGCCAAGATAAAATTGGCTGCTGGCCCTGCTAACGAAATGGCAATACGCCACAGTGGAGACAGGTGAGTATAGCCCTTGGCTTTATCGGGAACCGTTCCCTCGGCTGCCTCCGCATTAATCAGCGGATCTCGATCATCGTACATTTGTACGTATCCGCCAAAAGGAATCAGCGCCAGTACAAACTCTGTCCCCTGCCGATCCACCCAACGCAACAGCGGACGGCCGAACCCGACAGAAAAGCGAACGACGTGAACCCCAGAACGTCGGGCCACAATAAAGTGGCCGAACTCGTGAAAGACCACGATGACGCCCAACAACAGCAAAAACGCGAGCGGATACTGCAACCAATCCATCAAGCTAGACTCCAAAGCAAAAAAGGCAAAACGGCGATAATGGAATCGATGCGATCCAACACGCCACCGTGACCAGGCAAAATATCTCCTGAGTCTTTCACGCCTGATACCCGCTTCAACAAACTCTCAAACAAGTCACCGAAAATCGAAATAATACTCATGGTCAGAGTAAGTCCTATGGCCTCATAAAGCGGTAAAGCCTCAGTTGAGAGCAAGACACTCACGCAAATTACTTGGGCCAGGCCAATGCCACCCAGAGCACCCTCACGGGTTTTACCTGGACTGAGCTTCGGGGCTAAGGCCTTTTCCCCGTAGGCACGCCCTACAAAAAAAGCGCCTACATCTGTCGCGGTGGTTAACACGAACATCCAGCACAACCATAGCTTGCCGTTGTCCAGTTGCACGATGCTCATTAAGCAAACCCAGGCTCCGAGCATCAAGACCCAGCCAAGGGCGCCAACGATCCAACGGTTTCGATACATGTCGGAAAATCGAGGGTGTCCAAGTAAAGTAACAAAACCAACAAGCCAGGTAAGGCAGAGCACTAAGACAAAATCTTGCCAAAGTGTTTGCTGGAACTGCAGCAAAATGCCTAGCACGATCCCTCCAGCTACATACATCAGCCGCTGGGCTCTAGAGACTAAACCGGAAAAAGCCGCCCACTCGTAGGCACCTATTGAAGCCGCCACTGCGAAAACGCAGCCGAAAAGCCACAATGGCGCAACAAAAATTGTTAATAGCGTCAGTGCCGCCAGCCCTAGGGCCGTGTAGATCCGATTGCGCAGCACGTTATTGGCGTCGACCAAAACGGCGAGTGCGCTGCAAGTAGGTGGCGAGGGCTGCGTGCAACTCTTCCTCACCGAAATCAGGCCAATGTGTTTCGGTAAAGTACAGCTCAGTGTAGGCCAGATCCCAAAGCAAAAAATTGCTAATACGGTAGTCGCCGCCGGTTCGTATCAGCAAATCAGGTTCATTTAATTGACCGAGACTCATAGCGGCAGCGAATAAAGCCTCGTCGACCTGATTCGGCTCCAGATCGCCATCGGCGACCCGTTGAGCGATGTTTCGGGCAGCATTGACGATATCCCATCGACCGCCAAAATTTACCGCAACGGAAAGGTTTAGACGGGTGTTGTGGGCAGTCTTAGCCTCACATTCGCGCATCATCTGTTGAATGTCGGAGGCAAATTGGTCGCGTTCACCAATGACCCGCAGTTTGACCCCCTGCTGGTGCAGGTATTCTATTTCCGTTTGCATCACGTGACGCATTAAATCCATCAACAAACCGACTTCAGCAGTGGGTCGGTGCCAATTCTCTGTACTAAAAGCAAAGACCGTCAAGCTCTTCACACCCAACTTTACACAGGCTTCAGCCACCGGGCGCAATCGCTTCGCCCCGGCTCGATGACCCGCCGCGCCGGGCAGCCGACGATTGCTGGCCCATCGGTGATTTCCGTCCATGATGATCGCAACATGCTCTGGCACCATTTCGTCCGAGGCGCCAGCGAGGACGCTCTCAAAGTCAGAGCTACCAACAGCGTCGGTCATTCCGACTGAGCGTGAGCGGCCCTTAGACTTTCCAGGTAAATCCATGCATCAATCCATAGTGATAGGGTGAATGGAAAACATAGGAGTTACGCAATGCGTTCGTATTCGGTGCACAGCCTTTCACGGACGGATTAAATTTCCATCAACTCAGTTTCCTTGGTCGCGAGCGCGCTGTCCACCTGAGCGGTCCGGCGATCCGTATGCTCTTGGACTCGCTCCTCCCCCCGCCGCGCCTCGTCTTCAGAGGCTTCCTTTTCTTTTACCAGTTCACGAATATCGGCAATGGCATCGCGCCGAATGTTTCGTATGGAAATGCGACTATTCTCAGCTTCGGCCTTAGCCTGCTTGGCTAAATCTCGACGATTTTCTTCTGTCAGAGGCGGCAGCGGAATACGCACCACTTCACCATTATTGACCGGCGTTATGCCTAAATCGCTACGCAAGATCGCTTTTTCAATTTCAACAACCAAGGGGCGCTCCCAAGGGGCGAGCAGCAAGGTTCTGGCATCTTCGACGGATACCGAAGCGACTTGGTTAAGAGGCGTCGCCACGCCGTAATAATCTACGGTGATGCCATCCAATAGCGCCGGATTAGCACGCCCAGTTCGAATCTTGCCGAACGTATTGGCTAGAGCGTCTAGGGTTTTGCCCATCCGCTCGTCTGCGTCTTCTAAAATTTCGTCAATCACGAGATTCCCTTGTTATCCCCTCTGCGTTGCCGATCATAGGCAGTCCGCTTGCCCAGTTCCAGTGATAGTCCTGCCGATCGCCCTGACACTTTGGTCAAAATAGAGGTTTTTTGTGTGAATTGATCCCAAGCGGACAGGAACGCCCTTTGGATTTAGTTAAGAATACGGGTGCCCACGTCAGCGCCCTGACTGATTGCCACCAAGGCACCGTCTGCGCTGATATCGAAAACCACAATCGGCAATCGGTGGTCCCGGCACAAAACCATAGCGCTAAGGTCCATCACGCCGAGTTGCTTGGACAGCACGTCATCGAAACTGATCGTCGAGTAGCGCTGAGCTTGCGGATCTATCTTGGGATCGGCGCTGTAAACGCCATCGACGTTGGTCGCCTTAAGTACAGCATCCGCTTGCAGTTCTATGCCGCGCAAGCATGCCGCAGTATCGGTAGTGAATAATGGATTGCCGGTACCTCCGCTGAGCACTACTACCTGACCTTGCTTCATTTGCGCCAATGCCTGATCACGCTCGTAGGCCGGAGCGATACCGGGTATGCCGGTGGCTGCGTAGACCTGATTAGTGATGCCCTCCCGAGTGAGGAAATCACCCAAGGCCAATGCGTTCATAATCGTGGCAAGCATACCCATACGGTCGCCGACCACACGATCCATCCCGGCCTGGGAAAGCGCTGCACCCCGAAAAAGATTGCCCCCGCCTAAGACAACCCCAAGCTCAATGCCTGCGTCTACCGCCTGCTTGATTTGACGACAAAAATGTCCCAGTACCGTCGGATCGACGCCCTGGCCGGATTCTCCGCCCAAGGCCTCTCCACTGAGTTTCAGCAGCAGACGCGGCAAGGGATATTACTCGCTGCTTGCCAGTTGAGCAGCAACCTCGGCTGCAAAATCCTCTTCAGCAACTTCAATACCTTCGCCTACTTCGTAACGGACGAATTGCAGCACCTCAGTATTGGCCTGCTTGACGAGAGTTCCTACCTTCGTGTTGCCATCTTTGACAAAGGGCTGATCAAGCAGACTGACTTCTGCTAAGTATTTTCTCACTCGCCCCTCGACCATCTTGACGATGATTTCTTCGGGTTTACCGCTGTCTTGGGCTTGGGACATGTAAATCTCACGCTCTTTATCTAAAACGTCAGCAGATACATCTTCGCTTTTGACAACCATTGGGTTAATCGCAACAACATGCATGGCCAAATCTCGGCCCAATTCGTCGGACTTGTCGGCCAATTGAACAATGGCGCCCCGGCGCTGATCTCCATGCATGTAGTAGCTTAAACCCCCTGCTGCAGATTCCACCACTTGGCCACGGCGGATCGTCATGTTCTCGCCAATTTCTTGAACCAAGGTTTCACGCTCTGCATTCAGGGATTCGCTTACGGCGACGATGTCACCTTCATCGAACAGTGCCTGTGCGACTTTACTTACAAAAGCCACAAATTTTTCATTTTTGGCAGCAAAATCCGTTTCGATGTTGACCTCTACCATGGCCATACGAGTGCCGTCATCGGCAACCTTCACGCCCAGCAGGCCGTTGGCCGCGGTACGGCCCGCTTTCTTCGCCGCTTTCAAAGAACTCTTTTTGCGCAGATCTTCGATGGCTTTGTCCATGTCGCCATCGGCTTCCGCCAGAGCTTTCTTGCAATCCATCATGCCCAAGCCAGTTCGCTCGCGCAGTTCCTTTACCATCGCCGCTGAAATTGCCATTCTTTACTCCTTATCAGCGTCAGCGCCAGCGTCCGCTGCAGGCTCTGCCGCCGCTTCCTCTGCTTCCGCTGCTTTTGCTTGGTCTTCGGCGGCGAGAGCTTCGTTCAAGCTCGCTGCCACTCCTTCAGAGATCTCCGCCGTAGGCGCTGCGGTTTCTTGAACTTCCACAAATTCGTCTGGGTTCACATCCGTCGCCACATTTGCCTTACCTTCGGCAACGGCGTCCGCCACTGCAGATACATATAACCGTATGGCACGAATTGCGTCATCGTTACCCGGAATGACAAAGTCCACCCCAGCTGGATCGCTGTTGGTATCCACTACACCAAACACTGGGATCCCAAGCTTGTTTGCTTCGGTAATTGCAATGTGCTCGTGCTGCACGTCCACAACAAACAAAGCGTCGGGTAGACCGCCCATTTCTTTGATGCCGCCAAGACTGCTTTGCAGTTTGTTCATCATACGAGTACGCAGAAGAGCCTCTTTCTTTGACAGCAGATCAAAGGTGCCGTTTTCGCTCTCGGTCTCAAGGTCGATCAGGCGCTTGATCGACTGACGAATGGTCTTGTAATTAGTGAGCATTCCGCCCAACCAACGCTGATCCACGTAGGGCATTCCCACCCGAGCCGCTTGCTCAGCTACCACTTTAGCCGCTGCTCGCTTGGTGCCTACGAACATGATCTTTTTCCCCTTGGATGCCATGTTGCGCATTTCAATTAACGCGTCGTTGAAGGCTGGAAGGGTCTTCTCAAGATTGATGATGTGAATCTTGTTTCTGGCACCAAAGATAAATGGGGCCATTTTTGGGTTCCAGAATCTGGTCTGGTGGCCAAAGTGCACGCCGGCGGCCAGCATGTCTCGCATACTTACAGTCATTTTATATTCTCCGGGTTAACGATTTGCCTTGCTTCCCAAGTTCCAACTTCGCAATCTCTGAAGAGACAGCTCAGCACCCGGGAACCTGTGTCGAAGCAGGCAATTTTTTATCAGTCTAGAATTGTCTATACTCACCCACTAGAGGTTATCCACGTCACTAAGAGCACCTTCGCTCAGTAGCCCGAGGTCGCTAAGACAGACCAAACTTGGTTAAAACGCCGAATCTCGGGAGTACCGTTATTCGTGCGGCGCGATTTATACCACAAACGACTTTCTGAGATAAACGGATTTTATAATGACAGCGCGTATTAATGATGAAACAGATTTACTCGGAATGCGCGCTGCAGGGCGTGCGGCGGCTTCTGTGCTGGAAATGATTGGGCAGCACGTGCAGGTTGGTGTCACCACCGAAGAGCTGAATCAGATCTGTCATGATTTCATTGTCGACGAATTGGGATGCATCCCTGCCCCCTTGAATTACGGCGGCGGTGGCGGCCAGATGCCGTTCCCAAAATCCATTTGCACCAGCGTAAATCACGTGGTCTGCCACGGCATACCCAGTCCGGCCAAGAAACTGAAAAACGGCGACGCGATCAACATCGACATCACCGTCATCAAAAATGGTTATCACGGCGACACCAGCAAAATGTTTTTTGCCGGCGAGCCGTCGGTCCTGGCGAAGCGTCTGAGCACGATTACTCAGGAGTGTATGTACAAAGGTATAGAACAAGTGCGGCCCGGCGCCAGACTGGGAGACATTGGTTACGCGATTCAGCGCCACGCTGAAAGCAACCACTTCAGTGTCGTGCGCGAGTTTTGTGGGCATGGGATAGCAACCGTTTTTCACGACGACCCCCAAGTACTGCACTACGGTCGCCCGGGCACTGGTGTGGTGTTGGAAGAAGGCATGTCCTTCACCATAGAACCCATGATCAACGCGGGTAAGCGTCAGATCAAGATCCTGCCCGACCAATGGACAGCGGTTACGAAAGACCACAAGCTCTCGGCCCAATGGGAGCACACGTTAATGGTTACTGCTGATGGCTTCGAGATTTTCACCCTACGAGAAGAAGAAAACTTTGGCTAAAACAAAAGGCTTGGGGCACGCGACGGGTTCTAACGCATCACCAGCGTTCACGCTCTGGGGATCCTGCCGATGAGCTTAGCGGCATCGATAATCCAGCATCGAGAAACCCTGACCAATGCACTGGATGCACTTGAACGGCGATACTGGAGCAACGAACCTGTCGAGGAGCTGATTTCTGGGCTGACGCAAACCTTCGATACCCTGCTGGACGAGATCTGGCATCAGCACTTCCCGGACCCTCAGGGCTGCGCGCTCTACGCCGTGGGCGGCTATGGCCGAGCCGAGCTCCATCCCGGATCAGATATCGATATCTTGGTGCTTGCTGACAAGCCGGCAAAACATCGCGCTGCCATAGAGGACTTTTTGCGGGACGTTTTTGACCTCAATGTCGAAGTTGGCCACAGCGTCCGCGATGTCAAGAGTTGCGTTACAGAATGCATTGGTGACATCACCGTCGCGACAGCCCTGTTCGAACGCCGTTTTTTAACCGGCGACACCAACCTGATCGCCCCCCTCGACAAAGCACTGGCCCATCGAAAGGTATGGCCCATGGCCGACTTCTTTATCGCCAAACGAGATGAACAAGTAGCCAGGCATCGCCACTACGATAATGTGGACTACAATTTAGAGCCCAACATAAAAACCTCCCCTGGGGGGATGCGCGACATTCATACCACCCTCTGGATTTGCAAGCGTCAGTTTGGCACAACGAACATCGACCAACTCGTTAAGCTTGAAGTCCTCACAGACACAGAGGCTCGTTGGCTCAAAGATGGGCGGCGCTTTTTGTGGTGGGTGCGCTACGGGCTTCACGCCCTTGCCAAGCGTAAAGAAGACCAACTGCATTTTGCCAGACAGCGAGAGCTTGCCCAACGACTGGGTTTTATGGACACCGAGAGCAAATCTGGTGTTGAGCTGTTCATGCAGCATTACTATCGGCATGTGATGGCATTGTCCGAGGTCAACGACATCATCCTGCAGTTTTTTCAAGAGGACATTGTTGCCAAGAAAAAACCCACAATAGAGCCCTTGAACGAGCGATTCCGCCTAGTAAATCGACGCATTGATGCCATCGATCCGGATATTTTCGTAAAGCAGCCTTCGACCATGCTGGAAATGTTTTTGCTGATGGCACAGCGAGAGGAAAACCTTCGGGTTAGGGTCACTTCCATTCGCGCCCTCCGACAGGCCGTCCACTTAATCGACGATGAGTTTCGTCACGACCCCGAAAACTGTCGACTGTTTTTGCGCATTCTTAAGGCCCCCTATACCGTGGTAACCCAGCTTACGCGTATGCGACGTTATGGTGTCCTGGGGCGCTACCTACCAGCCTTCGGCAACATCGTCGGACAAATGCAACACGATCTTTTCCACATCTATACCGTGGATGCACACACCATGATGGTGATTCGGAACATGCGTCGCTTCCGCTACGAGTCTGCTCTAGAGGAATTCCCCATCGCCCACCGATGCGTCAAGAATATTCCCAAGGGCGAACTTTTGTACATTGCAGGCTTATTTCACGATATCGGCAAGGGACGCGGCGGCGATCATTCGACATTGGGTGCCCAGGATGCGCTTGCATTTTGCACACAACATGGGCTCAACGACGCAGACACTTCCCTAGTTTGCTGGCTGGTGGAACGTCACCTCTACATGTCTGCTGTTGCCCAAAATAAAGACATCTACGACCCAGAGGTGGTGGCTGACTTTGCTGGCCAAGTAAAGTCTTTGATGCGACTCGATTATTTGTACGCTCTTACCGTAGCGGACATCAATGCCACGAACCCCACACTATGGAATGGCTGGCGCGCTAGTCTCATGCGCCACCTTTATGCGGAAACTAAACGGTTTTTATTGGCTCAGGACGAGTCTCTGGATCGTATGGAGACCATTAGTGCCTATCAAGAAGGGGCCATCGAACTGCTAGAGGCGACAGAGAATAATATTAACGCAGAGGCCATTAAGGCGGTCTGGCAGGACTTGGGCGAGGACTTTTTCTTACGGCATACCACCAATGAAATCGCAGCGCTGACCAAGGCGCTGATAAGCCATGATGACGATGATGGAGCATTCGTAGGATTGTCCCCGCTAAGAACAACGGTCACAGACGAAGGGGCAACCAAGATCTATGTTTTAGACCAAGATCGTCCCAAAACCTTCGCCGCCATCGCTGTCACGCTCAGTGAGCTGGGTCTCGCGGTCGTGGATGCTTACGTCAACAAGGCAGCCGGCAAGCGCTATTTTGATATGTTCACAGTGCTGGACAGCGACGGCGCTGAGGTTGCCGATGCAGCCGTTCGTGAGCAGATTGTTAGTCGAGTCAGAGCAACGTTAGCCAACCCAGAACCGTCTACTCGCGGCCAGAGCCAGCGCGTACCGCGCCAACTCAAAGAGCTCGCGATTCCTGCTAGCGTCAGTCTAAGTCCCCAGCAAGAGGATGAGCCCGCAACGCTGAAGATTTCCGCATCCGATCGCCCTGGTTTGTTAGCCTCTCTCGCCCTTGTGCTGATTGAGCTGGGCTTAGAGATTTCATCAGCCCGCATTACAACTCTTGGAGAGCGGGTAGAAGACATTTTCTTGGTAACGGCAAAAGACGGCGAGGGATTAGCCAGTCCCGAAAAATGCTATGAGATCGAAAACACCATACGCCAACGCCTAGATCAGGCCGCATGAACCAGGACCACCCAACGCACCTGCGCCAATTGGCGTGGCAACGAGACAACCAAGGACTTTTGAACGTTGTTGAATAACAAGCTAAACAAACTGCAGCCCTACCCCTTCGAGCGCTTGAGAGATCTACATAAGGACTGCCAGCACACTGGCAGCTTGGCCCACATTCCTCTGTCCTTGGGCGAACCCAAGCACCCCCCGCCGACCTTTGTAGTAGAGGCCCTGACCAACCCAGAAGCCCTAGCTGTGCAACTTGGCATGTATCCTGCCACCAAGGGCAGTGATGATTTGCGCCTAGCCATCAGCCAGTGGCTAACCGGGCGATTTGACGTTCATGCAGACCCGATGAACCAAATTTTACCTGTCTACGGCACTCGGGAGGCGCTCTTCGCCGTAGCCCAAGCTCTGCTCAGTGGTCGACCAGGGTCCTTGGTTGGTATGCCCAATCCCTTCTACCAAATCTACGAAGGCGCCGCTCTGCTGGCCGGCGCTGGGCCACTGTACATTCCAAACCCCCAAGACCAAGACTATCGATCAGACTTTTCTGCCGTCACCGACGATCAGTGGCGTGCTGTTGAGATGGTTTATATCTGCTCGCCGGGAAACCCCACGGGGCAAATTATGTCCGTGTCGGAAATGGCGGAGTTGGTAAGCCTCGCTCACAAACACGATTTCGTCATCGTCAGCGATGAATGTTACAGCGAACTCTACTATGACGATGACAACGTCCCCGTGAGCCTGTTGGCCGTTGCCAAGGATGTAGGCACACGCCCTTTCGAACGTTGCTTGAGCTTCCACAGCCTATCCAAGCGCTCCAACTTACCCGGCCTGCGAAGCGGTTTCGTCGCTGGCGACGAACAGTTGATCGCCCAATATTTGAGCTACCGCACCTATCATGGCTGCGCCATGTCGGCACATCACCAGCATGCCAGCGCCCTAGCATGGCGGGATGAAGAACATGTCATAGCCAACCGTCAGTTGTACCGAGAGAAGTTTGCGGCAGTAAGCGAGATTCTTGACTCTCACTATGCCCTGCGCCAGCCTGAAGGCGGCTTTTATCATTGGCTACAAACGCCTATTGACGATTTAACCTTCAGCCAGAAACTGTTTCGAGAGCAGCACATCACCGTAATGCCCGGTACCTTCTTGGGCCGGCAAGGAGATCAGGGTAATCCCGGCGAAAATCATGTCCGAGTGGCCTGGGTGGCAGACAAAGAGAACTGCCTCGTTGCTGCTCAGCGTTTGGCCGATTTCGCCACTGGTCTGTAGCCTTCTACATAAGGCGCTTACGGACTCGTACTCGAATCCGCTAAGCGTCCCCTGTAGACTTCCCCATCACTGAGATCCAACCACAGCTCAATGGCGGGCTCAGACTCCATCCACTTCTTTGAGGTTATCAATGACAGCTACTTTTGCCTTTGCAGTCGGCATCCGCAACACCAATGGCGCCGGTTTGGTTCTGGACTGCCTGTATCCCAATCCCATCATGCAACCCGAAGGAGATGTTGAAGCCGCAATCGCCGACTTTGCCGAGGGCGTTACCCTGCTATCTGAGGAGTCCGCGGCCAAGTTGCATGGGTCCAACGCTGACATCTTACCTGCATCCTTACTGGCATCCCTGAGTGAAGGTTCTGGACAGGAACTGATAGCCATAAGGTTATTGTCCGATACGGATATTGTGGGCACCGAGGACGCGTACCTGAAACTGCATCTGCTGTCCCATCGATTGGCACTACCAAATACCCTGAATTTGAATGGCATTTTCGCCCATCTACCAAATTTGGCTTGGACATCTGCTGGTCCCATCGAAGTGAGCGAGTTGCCCCAAGCACTGCTAAATGCTCGTGCCCAAGGGTTAAACCTCGAAGTTTTTTCCGTGGATAAATTTCCAAAAATGGTGAATTACGTTGTGCCAACCGGCGTACGCATCGCCGACGCCAGCAGAATCCGCCTGGGTGCCTACCTTGGTGAAGGCACAACGGTCATGCACGAGGGATTCGTGAATTTCAACGCCGCCGCTCTCGGGCCCAATATGGTAGAAGGCAGAATTTCTCAGGGCGTAATCATTGGCGCCGGCACCGACTTAGGCGGCAGTTCGAGCACCCAGGGCACTCTTTCCGGTGGCGGTGAAATTGTCATTAGCATTGGTGAGCAATGCTTGGTTGGTGCAAATGCCGGCACCGGCATCCCCCTGGGAGACCGCTGCACCATTGAAGCAGGTCTGTACATCACTAGCGGCACGCCCGTCAGCGTTATGGACGAAAACCGGGAGATGGTGCGCCGGGTTAAAGCTCGTGAACTCGCAGGGCACTCGGATCTCTTGTTCATTCGCGATGCTCAAAGCGGCCAGGTCGTGTGCAGGACCAACCGCAAGGCCATTGAATTGAACGACGCCCTGCATAGCCACAACTGATGGATTCGAGCACTGCCATTCTTGAACTGACGAAGGCTTTGATTCGGCGTGTATCCGTAACCCCTGAAGATGCGGGGTGCCAAGAACTGATTGGTGACATGCTGCAGGGCCTGGGTTTTCGCACCGAACAAATCAATGCTGAGGGTGTGCACAACCTTTGGGCTTGGCGGGGCTGTGATCCCGCTGGCGACGCATCCGGTCCACACCTGATGTTCGCCGGACACACCGACGTCGTTCCCAGTGGCCCCGTGGATCAGTGGAATACACCACCCTTCGAGCCGGTTGTGCAAGACGGCAAACTCTATGGACGCGGGGCCGCTGACATGAAATCGAGCCTTGCCGCTATGATCTATGCGGTAGACGCATGGCTCAGCGATAACGCGGATCATCCGGGCACATTAAGTTTCCTAATCACCAGCGATGAAGAAGGCGATGCAACTCACGGCACCCGGCACGCCATTGCGGAATTAGCTCGCAGAGGCATCTGTCCCGACTATTGTGTCGTGGGCGAACCCAGTTCCAGCGAGCAACTTGGTGATGTTGTGCGTTGCGGTCGTCGCGGTTCTTTGAACGGCCAGGTCGTCGTTAAAGGCGTTCAAGGGCATGTGGCGTATCCCCAAAGCGTGACGAATCCCATACATATCGCCGCCCCCGCCCTAGCGGCGTTGGCCAGCGAAATCTGGGACCAGGGAAACGACTACTATCCCCCGTCGAGTCTACAAATCTCCAACATCCAAGCCGGTACCGGCGCGACCAATGTGGTGCCTGGAGAACTCAAGGCACTTTTCAACATCCGTTTCAACACTGAGCAAAGTGAAGCGACTTTGCGGCAGCGGATCGAGGGTATTTTTACTCAGCATGGCTTGGAGACGGAGTTTTCCTGGCAGCTCTCCGGCCCGCCATTTTTAACTCAACAAGGCGCCCTCACCGAGGCGGTGCGGAATGCTATCGCTGCAGAGACCGGCCTCACTACCGAATTATCCACCTCGGGTGGCACCTCTGACGGGCGCTTTATCTCGCCTTGGAACCGACCCGGTGAGGCCGTGGTTGAAGTGGTGGAACTCGGCCCAATCAACGCCACGATTCATAAGGTAAACGAGTGCGTGGCTGTTGCTGATTTAGCGCCCCTTGCGCGCATTTACGCTGATGTCACTCAACGCCTGCTTAACGGTTGATCTAGAGCTTTGCCGATGAAACGTGGAATAGGAATTCTGCTGGGTTTAGCTCTGATTTGGGTTATCGCAAATCTGCCAGCAGGATTAATTCGATTACTTTTCAACGAACAGCAAATTACGGTGATCGCGCCCCAAGGGACTGTTTGGAACGGCGAAGCTACCCTGGTCTCCAGCCTCGGCTTGCAGGGGCGCTGTCGCTGGCATGTCTCCTTGTTGCGGTCGGGAACGTTACAGCCCACCGTTGTCTTGCAAATCACTGACAACACCACGAACCTCCAAGCACCGGCGCAAATTGATTTTTCTGGGATCAAGGTGGTCCCGAGAGGCACCGTTGATTCCACCACTCTTCAGCCACTGCTCCAGCGCTACGACCTGTTTTTAACGGGTCGCTTTGACCTCGAAGAAAGCACCTGGTTGCTACACGCTGAGGGTTTTCAACTAGTGGGCCCGGCCACGGTTAACTGGAGCGGCGGTCCTGTTCGCTACATTTTGGCCAATACGTTGTACACGGCAACCATGCCACCCCTTTACGCTCAGATTAGCACTGTGGAGCCAGGGCAATTGGAGGTCGCAGTCTATCCCGCAGGGACCCAGCCCCCCCCAGCCGCCACGGTTGCAACAAGCTCAACGCCGCGCCTATTGTCGCTGCGCATTTCGCAAGCAGGTTCCGTTTACGTCGCTGTGAGTCGCGGTTTACTGAGACTTGCTAATTTCCCATGGCAGGGTGACGAAGCTGATACTGATCTGATCTTCGAAATTGAACGGTCGCTGTAACCTATTTGTTTGCTCGCTCTCAGACTGGTTCAGAATCGAGCCCAAACCCCAAAGAGCACTGGCTTTTTCCCGTCAACGCATCACAATAGGCCGCCTCATATTACTCTGCGGCAGTCAACCACTGGCCCCCTAACGCGAAGACGAGCTTTACAGAGATAAAACGATGCCGCATCAGCTACAAATTTGGCTACCGCGCCTACTCACCCTCGCTCAGTGGTTGTGTGGAGTAGGGATCGCTTACTCAGTGGCTACCACAGCCTTGGCGATTTTCAACGGTCCCACAACAATCGCTCCGGATGAGACAGCGGCTAACGCCCAAGTATCGCGCTCTGCACTACCCCCTGCACCAACCATCAATGAACTGACGAAACGCGCACTGTTCGGACAAGCACTAGGGACAAATGTACAAAATCGCCCTACCAGCGCACCGGCTGCTCCCACTCGTCTACCCTTAACGCTGGAGGCTGTGTTCGTTAGCAGTATCCCAGCAGAGTCAGGCGCTATCATTTCGGAGCGAGGCAAACCGGGGAAGCTGTACAGTCCAGGTGATCCAGTTCCGGGCAATGCCCGATTGGCCGCTGTAGAGGCGCAAAGAGTCATCTTGCGACGGGCTGGTGCCCGAGAGGCCTTGGCGTTCAAAGTGGGCTACGAGGCGAAAGCGAGCACCAGCCAAATTTCCGAGCAGGCATCGACGGTCAATGCTCCACCGTCTCGGCCGTTGAACATCAGTGGAGACAGGCCTGTAATTGAGAGCTTAAGCGCAGACTTAGCCCAAAGACCTGAGGAAACACTAAACAAGCTGGGCATTACCCCGAGTGCCAGCGGCGGCTATCGTATCGGCACAGGATCGAGCCCCTTATTGTCGCAATCCGGACTTCAGCCCGGGGATGTCGTGCTATCCGTCAACGGACGCCCGCTGGGCGATCTGAGTGTTGACCGATTGGCCATCGCAGACCTCGCTGCATCAGAAAGTGTGCGGGTAGAGATTATGCGTAACGGCCAAACCCTAACAATAACGAGCAGGATCCCTGCATCCCTGAGAAGATAACCGAGCGTAAACCTATGAACAGGCAACCTCTTCATCAATTTGCCAGACGCTCACTGAGCTTTTGTGTTGCTGGTTTTTTTCTGGCGCTGTCGTTCTCGGCGTCAACGGCTGGGGCAGCCGCCAGCGACAACGGCCAGACCTGGCAGATGGCTACCCGGAACGCAGATATTCAGGAATTCGTAGCCCAGGTGGCTAAGATTACGGGCAAAACCTTCGTGGTGGATCCTAAGCTCAAAGGCCAGGTAAATGTCATCTCGGAAACCCCGCTCAGCAAAGACGGTGTTTACGAACTTTTTCTGAGCGTCCTTCGACTGCAGAACTACACCGCCGTGCCCTCGGGGAACGTCATTAGGATCCAGCAAAGTGCGACGGGTAAGCAAACGCCCGGTGCGGTCAATGGTCTCAGCGGCGCAGCACCAGAAGAACTGGTTACTGAAATTGTCTCAGTGCAAAACGTGCAATCTGAAGATTTACTCAAAATTTTGCGGCCCTTGATACCTCAATACGGTCACATTGGCAGCGTCAAACAACCCAATGTGGTGATCCTTTCAGACCATGCAGACAACATCGCGCGCTTGAAAACGATCATCGCGGACATTGACGTGGCACAGGCAAATGAAATTGTCATGGTGCCTCTTAAGGAAGCATGGGTGGGCAACATTGTCGACATATTGCAAAAAGTTGCTCCTGACCAGCTTGGACCCAATGCGCAAGGGCCACAAAAAGTTCAGGTCATTGCCAATGAACGAAACAATTCATTGGTCTTGAGAGGCCAAGCAGGTTCAATTGCTGCGTTGATTCAGACCATTGACAAGTTGGATCGTCCGACCACCACCAACGATGCTACCCAAGTGGTCATGTTGGACCATGCCGATGCCGAGAATGTTGCCAGCATATTGGGTAATCTAGTTCAAGAAAATGATCGCCGGTCAGAACAAGGCCCCAGCGGCAGCGTGACGATACAGGCAGACAAAACGTTGAACGCTATCGTGCTGCGAGCGGATCCATCGGATATGAACGAATTACTGAATATCGTTCAGCGCCTTGATAGCGCGAGGTCTCAAGTTCTTATTGAAGCCGCCATCGTCGAAATCAGTTTGGTGGACAATGAAAGCTTCAGCGTGGAATCTGCCGGCTTGGATGCACGCGGCCAAAGCGTGCCTTTGATCTCAACCAGTTTAGGCGGCAGCCTTAACAGTATTTTAGGATCTTTGGCTGCCCAAGGCGGCAGCGTCGGGGAAAATGCTCTAGCCGGTATCGGCACCATTACCCAACCCACCGTTGCAGCGGCGAAAGTAGACCTTAGCGGCGTCTCTTTCGGTGCAGTGATCAGCGCTCTGGCGAGCATGGAAAATGCCAACCTGCTGTCCACGCCCAGCGTCGTCACGCTGGACAATACCGAAGCCAAAATCCTGGTAGGTCAGGAAGTTCCTTTTCGTTCGGGCTCATTCACCACCACAGGGGACGGTGCAAACAACCCGTTTACCACAGTGACACGAGAAGATGTGGGCATAGAGCTGACGGTGACACCCCATGTATACGGCTCCAATGAGGTACGTATGGAAGTAGCCCAAAATATCTCAAACGTCCTGAACAATACTGTTAGCAACTCCACCTTTGCGGATGTCGTAACATCCAAGCGCTCAATTGAAACTACGGTTTTAGCCGCATCGGGAGAAACCATAGTCCTAGGCGGCCTTATCCAGGACGACACCAACGACAGTCAGCGTAAGGTGCCAGTTTTGGGAGATATCCCTGTGTTAGGCAACCTGTTCAAATCCCGCAGCAAACGGCAAACCAAAACCAATCTGGTGGTTTTTCTTCGTCCCACTGTGATCGACGGCGCCGGTACAGCCGAAGCCCTAACAGAACTGAAGCTGAACGGGGTTTGGGAAGTTGGTGAACCCGATGTTGAGGCAAAGGGTGAGACACAGCCCATAGACAAGCTGTTCCAAGGCCAAGCACCAACAAGCCAGTGGTGAAGCTCTCGTATGCCCCGGCCGGGCCACTGTGAGCAGGACTGAAACGCCAGCGTGGCGGCGATTCAGTCAAACGATCTGGCGGCATGTTGTCACCACAGGCATTAGACCGTGGGTCAGCGGTGAAGAATCTCTACCGACTCGGCAAGGTACAGATCAAAACAGTGGCCAGCCGCTAATCGTCTATGCCCAAGCCAGCCAATCACTGGCCGATGCGCTGATCGTAGAAAAAGCCATCTTAGGGCTAAACACCAACAAACCCGCACTTGCAGACCAGACCCCTTCCCGTGATTACAACACGCCCCTAGATCCGATCTGCATACACTCTTGGCAAAGCCACGATGCGTACTTCAGTTTAGCCAAGGGCATTAGAGGTCGCATGACGATGAAACAGGTGCCGGAACTGCTGCAGCGTCTGATTGCGGCGCCCTCCGAAGTGCATCAGCGTATTGTCGTGGTACCTGTTTCTGTTTTTTGGGGCAGAGGGCGTTCACCCAAGGACAGCTTGCTCCAGGCTTTAACGTCCGAGCAGCGATCTGCAACGGCAGGTTTCAAACGGTTTTTAGGCCTCGTTTT
>Ga0129352_10034597_pt1 | contig 26051 bp, 23 predicted proteins | sample CPBNA1_6_FD_105429 | JGI IMG/M metagenome (GOLD analysis project Ga0129352, IMG submission 105429) | Freshwater to marine salinity gradient microbial communities from Chesapeake Bay, USA - CPBay_Sum_27_0.2_RNA1 (Metagenome Metatranscriptome) | ecosystem: Environmental > Aquatic > Marine >... | reverse complement strand
TCTCACAGGAAAGCGTTCGCGTCAGCGATTATGGAGAGAAAACGTGAAAATGGCCTCTCGCACTCATGCAGGCTTAGTGCGCATGCGCAATGAAGACGCCCTTGAGATTGACTTGGAACACCGTCTAGCGGTGTTGGCCGACGGTATGGGCGGTCTGATGGCAGGCCGCGAGGCGAGTACCTTGGTGGTGCAGGGCGTATTGGCCAAGCTAAAAGAGGTGATCGCGCAAGAGAATGGCGGTATGCAGCCAAGGGGCACCGTCGTCTCTCACACGAGCCTCGGCGCAGCCATCGCCGCAGCCCATCAGCAGGTATTGCGGGCCAGCGCGGCGAAGGAAATGAAGGCGCAAATGGGTAGCACAGTGATCATTTGGACTGTTGACCAAGAGCGTTGGTGCGCAGCTCATGTGGGCGACTCTCGTCTTTACCGTTGGCACGACCATGCGCTTGAGCAATTGAGCACTGACCACAGTTTAGCCCAGCGCATGTTGGACAGTGGCGAGGTGGAACCGGGGGTGGATGTAGAGGCCCATTATGGTCATGTGTTGACCCAAGGGTTGGGTCTACGTCAGCCAATTGAACCAGGATTTTATGAAGGTGAAATTGTTGGTAACGGCGAACGTTTTTTGCTGTGTAGTGATGGCTTGAGTGACATGGTGTCGCTGGAAAAAATGTCTCAGGCAATGATGTTGGATGATCTTGAAGAAGCAGCGGACCAACTGTTGGGCTACGCCTTAGATATGGGCGGCAAGGACAACATCAGCCTGATTTTGATTGAACCCTAGCCATCCCTATACTTGCCGCACACCCGGGTGAGCGATACGACTGATTGAGGAATACGGTTGAACAGACAGCAGCGAATAGAAACGGCACTTGCACAGAGCCTCGAGCTACAGCATTTAGAAGTTCTGGATGAGAGTCATGGACATAATGTGCCCGATGGCGCCGAAAGCCACTTTAAAGTCGTAGCGGTGAGCGAGGCCTTCGCCGGGGCACGCGCAGTGCAACGCCACCGTATGATCAACGAAATCCTTGCGCCGGAATTTGCTGGGGGCATGCATGCCTTGGCCATACATGTCTATACCACCGACGAGTGGCGTAGCCGTTTTCAGCAGGCACCCATGTCGCCACCTTGTGCTGGAGGAGAAAGTGCTCAGGGAGAACGTGGGGGAGTGGAGCAAGTTTGATGCGTCGAGTGCTCGCTTTTTATCATTTTGTAGCGTTGGAAAATCCAGAAGCTGATCGTCAGCGTTTGCAGGCTCTTGGCGAAACGCTAGGCTTGCGCGGCACGATCCTGGTGGCCGAGGAAGGAGTCAACGGCACCGTGGTCGGAGACCCCCAGGCGTTACACGAATTGTCCCAACATTTGACCGACCAGTACCGGGTTAAGTCGCAAAAATGGTCGGATCTGGAATCGGGCAACAGCGGTTTTCATCGCTTTAAGGTTCGGGTTAAACCGGAAATCGTAAGCTTTGGCGTCGACGACTTGGACATGAGTGAAACTGGAGAGCACGTGGATGCTCAAAAGTGGAATGCGCTGCTCGAGGATCCCGAGGTTATCGTCATTGATACCCGCAACGATTACGAAATTGATATCGGTACTTTTGATCGAGCGATTTCACCGCATACCGAGAGCTTCCGGCAATTTCCGGACTGGGTATCGGAAAATCTAAACCCAGAAGAACATACCAAGGTCGCAATGTTTTGTACTGGGGGTATACGCTGCGAAAAAGCGTCTTCGTTTTTGCTCAATCGAGGGTTCGAGAACGTCTATCAGCTTGACGGAGGCATATTGCAGTATTTGGAGGATACAGAAGCCGCGGAGTCGCGTTGGCAAGGCGAGTGCTTTGTCTTCGATCAACGTGTCTCGGTAAATTCAGATCTCCAACAGGGTCAGTACAAACAGTGCTATGCCTGCCGTCATCCATTGTCTAAAGAAGAGTTGGCCAGTGAAGACTTTGAGCATGGCGTCAGTTGTCCCCACTGCATCGGTGCTACCAGCTCCCAGCGGCGAGAGCAGTTTCGCGAACGGCAACATCAAGTGCGATTGGCCGCAGAGCGCGGCGAGCAACACATCGGTTTAGACCAGAAAAAAGCCAGAGAGCAAGCCAAAACGGATGTTTAGTCCGCTGCCTGATGAAACTAGAACGTTCTTACATCAATGGCTCAAGGTAGGGTAGAAATCCTTCAACTAGCAAGGGCTGTGCCTTGGCAGTGGGGTGAATGCCATCTGCTTGCATTAAGTCCCGGCTTGTTGCCACGGCTTCAAACAAAAAGGGCACAAGGGCAGCACCGCTTTGTGCAGCCGCGTCGACAAAAACCGACTCGAACGCCTTGGTATAGCGAGGCCCATAGTTTGGTGGAATACGCATGCTGATGATGACGGGTTTTGCCCCGGCGTTTTTTGCCAGTTCAGTCATGGCTAGCAGGTTGGCGCGGATTTTTGTCGAAGGGTAGCCGCGCAGGCCATCGTTGCCTCCCAGTTCCAGTACGACGATTTGCGGTTTGTAGATTTCGAGAAGTTCCGGCAGCCGCTTCAGGCCCCCGATCGTGGTTTCTCCGGAGATGCTCGCATTGATTAAACGCCAAGGAGATTCTCGCTGGATCAAGGTTTGGTTCATCAGGTTGACCCAGCCATCATCAAGGTTCATGCCATAGCCAGCGCTGATGCTGTCCCCAAGGACTAGAATTTTTCGGTTGGCCTCCCCAGCAGGCTCAGCCGTTAAAGGTGCTGTTGGGGTGGGTAGCAACTGTCCCGAAGTGTCTGCTGGCAGGCGCTCTTGGCCGAGTCCTTCTTTTGCGCGCGTGTTTTTTGACACTTCTTGGAGGACTTTTGGTTCAGAATGAATCGCCTCAGCCAGACTGACATTGGCGTACGCGCCCGTAAGTCCTAGAAAACAGATTAAGCCCAAATAGAAGGAACGCATGACTCGAACCGTTGTTAGTGCAGAAAGTGTAGAAAAAGTCGTGCAAACCTCTGCAGGACCGTTGGTCATCTTGGATGGCATTGATTTGGAAATCAATCAGGGTGAGACCGTGGCCATCGTGGGGGCTTCGGGTTCCGGAAAAACAACCTTGCTGGGTATTTTGGCAGGCTTAGATGTGGCCTCTGCCGGCAGTGTGTATTTACTCGAGGATAATCTCAGCGACCTAGATGAAGAGGCGCGGGCTCTTCTGCGCGGACAACATGTAGGATTTGTTTTTCAATCCTTTCAACTGCTGGGATCGCTGACGGCGCTGGAAAACGTCATGCTGCCGGTTGAGCTGCGCGGTGACACATTGGCCCAATCCCAGGCCGAAGAGTTACTGGAAAAAGTAGGATTGGCAGATCGACTGGACCACTACCCGCGTCAGTTGTCCGGCGGTGAGCAGCAGCGTGTCGCCATTGCCCGAGCCTTTGCCTCGCGCCCCACAGTGCTCTTTGCCGACGAGCCGACAGGTAACTTGGATACTCAAACCGGAGAACGTATCTGTCAGTTGCTGTTTGATCTAAATCAGGAATTTGGCACGACGTTGGTGATGGTTACCCATGATTCTCGCTTGGCTGCCCGTTGCGGCCGAACCATTGCGATAACCGGCGGGCGCATCCAGCCCAGCCCACAAGAAGCCCAGCAGGCGGTGTCACCATGAATGCTAAATTGGTAGCTCGCATGGCCTGGCGAGACGTTAGGTCAGGTGAGATGGGTCTGCTTCTTGTCGCTCTGTTGGTGGCTGTGGGGACTGTGACATCCATCAGTTTGTTCGTTGACCGGCTGCAAAGCGCCTTGATGCAGGAGAGTTCAAATTTTCTTGCTGCAGACCGGCAAATCAAGGGGAGTCAGGCGATTCCAGAAGACTTCGCGATACAGGCGAGGCAGCTAGGCTTGGAAACTGCTACAACGCTAGTGTTCCCATCCATGATCTTTGCCGGTGATCTCAACCAGTTGGTTAGTGTTAAGGCCGTAGATGACGCCTACCCGTTGCGCGGAGAACTCATTGTCGGAAAGGTACCGTTTCAACGGGGTCAACCAACCAATGCGGTGCCGAACCCGGGCACTGTGTGGATGGATTCTCGTTTGTTCCCTGCCATGAACGTGGTCTTGGGCGATACCGTCGAAGTGGGTATGGCCGAGCTCACAGTAACCAAGGTGCTCGTGGCGGAGCCGGATCGTGGGGGGTCTTTTTTTGACCTAGGCCCACGTTTGCTTATGAACGCTCAGGATGTGCCCGCCACGGAGGTCGTGCAGCCGGGCAGCCGCCTGTCCTATCAACTTTTGTTGGCAGGTGACGAGGAGGTGCTGGCATCTCTGCGGGACGTGTTACCGCTAGAGCCAAGCTTCGAGTGGGTGAGTGTCCGGGAGAGCAGTCCGCGAATCGGCCGGGCCCTTGATCGAGCTGAGAGCTTCTTGTTACTTGGTGGATTACTGGGGGTCTTGCTGGCAGGCATCGCTGTAGGATTGTCTGCCCACCGTTATGCCCAGCGGCATTTTGATCATGTGGGCGTTTTAAAAACGCTGGGAGCCACTCCTGGACAAATTCTACGAGGTTTCATGTCCCTGTTGCTGATGGTGGGTTTGGCAGCTATTGCTGTTGGTCTGCTTTTGGGGTCACTGCTGCATGTTGCCATTGTGGAGGTATTGGCATCTTTGATTGCCGTCGAGCTGCCCAATCCCACGTTCAGGCCTTTTTTGCTTGGTGCGGCTACGGGCCTGATCTGTGCTATCGCCTTTGCGATGCCAGCATTCATGCATTTGAAAAACGTCGAACCTATGCGAGTTATTCGCCGCGACTTAGGAGTGGCGCCACTGAGTCGGTGGTTGTCTTACGGGGCGGCAGCGGCCGGTAGTTTGTTGCTTTTGGTTTGGTATACCAAGGATTTGTGGCTCACGTTATGGACACTGATCAGTATTGTTGGCATTTGTTTGGTATTTGGTGCCCTCGCTTGGGCCTTGCTGAAGGGGGGGCGCGTCGCCGGTATGCAGGCAAAGAGCGGGTGGCGACTGGCATTGGCCGGTCTGCAACGGCGTCGGACCGAAAATACTGCCCAAATCTTGATTTTCGGTGTGGCCATTATGCTGTTGCTGGTTATCGTATTGGTCCGCACGGCGTTGATTGAAGAATGGCAAAATCAGGTGCCGGAAGACGCAGCCAATCACTTCGTTATGAATATTGCCGAAGACGAGGTTGCAGGGGTGCGGGCACTGGTGCGAAATCACGCCACCGAGGGTGAATTCCTGGTTCCTATGATTCGCGGGCGAGTGGCTCAGGTGAACGAACTCTCCGCTACAGAATGGCAGGCCCAAGTGCGCCCGGGATACGATGGCTCCCAACTGACGTCGGAGCGCGCCTTGACTTGGTCTGTGCAAGCGCCCGGCAACAACGAAATCGTAGCTGGCCGCTGGTGGCAACAAAACAGCCAAGAGGCGGAAGCCTCCTTGGAGCTTGATTACGCTCAGGACTTCGGTCTGGAGCTAGGGGACCGAATGGAATTTGATGTCGGCGGCCGTCGCGTTTGGGCAACAGTAACCAGTATTCGTTCCCTAGAATGGGAGAGTATGACTCCAAACTTTTTCATCATTCTCTCCCCCGGCGCGCTGCAAGATTTTCCCGCAACCTACATGACCAGTTTTTATCTGGAAGCGAGTGAAAAAGTGTTCTTGAATACCTTGTTAGGGCGCTACCCCACCATCACCGTTATCGAAATCGACGCTCTGATCGCCCAAGTGCAAAAGATCGTGAACCAAGTGAGTCAGGCGGTGGAGCTTGTGTTGGCTCTCGTTTTACTCAGCGGGGCCTTGGTTTTGATTGCTAGCATCCAGGCAAGTCGGGATACCCGGATGGCAGAACATGGGCTAATCAGAGCGCTGGGCGGGACCCGCTCACTGATTGGCGGATCCTTAGCCGTCGAGTTCCTAACCCTGGGTGCCTTTGCGGGTGTGGTGGCGGTTTTTGGCGCAGAGTTGGTGGTTGCCATGTTACAGACGCAGGTTTTTGATCTGCGGATGGAGCTGCACCCTTGGATTTGGTTGCTCGGGCCGGTGGCGGGGGCTTTGATTATCGCCACAGTTGGCTTGCTGGGGAGTCGAAGCTTGATCGATACACCGCCAATGAATGTGCTGCGTGGTTTATACTAATGGCTTTCGATGCCCATCGGACGCATCGCAGTTAGGACACAACGAGTCACAAATCCATGAGCGTATCCGTCAACACTTACACCCCTGAGCAACCTGCATCCGCTTCGAGTAGGGATCCTCGGAAAGGTAAGTACGAAAAAAATAAGTGCCATAAAAAGTTGCGCAAACTGGTGGGGGAGGCGCTGACAGATTTCAACATGTTGGACGATGGCGACAAGGTCATGGTCTGCTTATCTGGCGGCAAGGACTCCTACACGCTACTCGATCTGATGCTGAGTTTTCAGCAGCATGCACCCATCGATTTTGAGATTGTTGCAGTGAATCTGGATCAAAAACAGCCGGGCTTTCCAGAGCATGTGTTGCCCTCATATTTGCAGGACATGGAAGTTCCTTACGACATCATTGAGCAAGATACTTACAGCGTAGTAAAGGAACTCACTCCGGAAGGTAAGACTACTTGTCCGGTTTGTTCGCGTCTGCGACGAGGTATTTTGTACAGTCACGCCAAGAAAATTGGCGCCACCAAAATTGCATTGGGTCACCACCTTGACGATGTGGTGGAGACTCTGATGTTAAACATGTTTTACGGTGCCAGGTTGAAGGCAATGCCGGCGAAGCTACTCAGTGATGACGGTCAAAATGTGCTGATTCGGCCGCTGTATTATTGTCGAGAGTCCTTGATTCAGCGATGGGCGGACTATCGCCAGTATCCGATCATTCCCTGCAATCTGTGTGGGTCTCAAGATAATTTGCAGCGGCAGGTAATCAAAGAGATGTTGGCGGGTTGGGATCGAAGTCACCCGGGGCGAGTAGACAATATCGGTAGAAGCATCAATAACGTGACGCTCTCGCATCTTGGCGATCGGCGGCACTTTAATTTTGCCGGATTGCGCCGAGAGACCTCCTTGATTAGTGCTCTTCAGTTGGACTGATGTCGAGTATTTTTATACCCCCCAATCAACTAACAGAAGACGCGTTGCTAGGCGTTATTGACGCTTTCATTCTGCGCGAAGGCACCGATTATGGTCATCAGGAGTTCACACTGGAAGAGAAGCGAGGTCGAGTAAAGGCTATGCTTCAGCGGGGCGAAGCACAGATCTGCTACTACCCCGAAAACGAACACATCGATATCGTTTTAGCCACCTAGTCCCAGGGGTAGGCTAGGACTCAATCAGGCGTTTCGGGGTTGCAGGTCAGCACAAAAGCCTGACAACGAAAAGGTCAAAGAAGCAGACCAAAAGTCAGAAATAATAAGAACGAGAAGAACAATAAAAGGAAGACGATGAGTCACTCGGTATCGTGGTGTCTGTGTCGGGGTGCTTTGCATGGCCCCCAGCAGGCCTTAGTCAAAAAATCTGTCTTGGTGATGGCCCTGGCCCTAGGCTTGGGTATTGCCTCCAATGACACAGGGGCCCAGGCCTTTGAGATGGAAAAAAACAGCGGAGGACTTGCTAGGGATATAAGCCTCACTCAGACTGGTATTGCTATTGAGACCAAGGTCTATCGAATAGCAGAGGATGAGTCTTTGGAACCCCTGAGGTTGGGACCAGATCATGGGACTGAAAAGCCTCAGTGGCAGACATTGGTTAATCCCAGTAACCCTCAACAACCACAAAAGCTTGATGCACAAGAGCCGGGGACTGGCCTAGATCAGCAATCTGCGATTGCCGGGGAACAGCCGTTTGCTATTGATTGGGCAACTGGCTTGGACCCAGCAGCGGATCTGGCGGCGGGATTAGAAGCCGTTTTGGTACCAACATCAGAAGTCAACGCTGGGGACAGAGTCTCCTCTGGCGACCAGCTTCGATACGAACTGATCGTTCAGAATACCAACGACTTTACGTTGCCGGCCTTTACCCTGGAGGTGATCGAGCAGCTGGCCCCCGATGTAACGCTGGTGACGCAGCAAGAACAACTGACTACCGATGCCGCTAGGGGTTGGTTAGCGGCAGACCCAGATCCGCAGTCTGGGCGAAAAGCCGAGGTGGTGACCACAAGTGACAGCGCGATGGGGATAGAGCTGACCGAACCCAAGGCACTGCACTGGGTGAATACCCAAGCGCTTCCGCCCAGTGGTCAGATGGTGCTGGTATACGATGTTTTGGTGGTTGCCCAGACTACGATTCCAGTTCCTGCCAGCAAAGATCTGGGAAATGGGGTGGACTCATCACAAACCCAATTGCAACTGCCAGATTAGGTCAGTAAGGTTCGCCGCCACAAACACGTAACAATTGGCGGATACATGTCCCAACATTCTGATTTGAAAGCATTTTGCGTTGCCGTGGCGGCATTTGTCTGGGCCCCTGTAGGGGTTCAGGCTGATCAGATCCAACCAGAAATCGAACCCATCGAAGAGGTTATCGTGCTGGGCATTTCCAGTTTGCAGCAGCGTCTTGGCGAGAGCGGCAGCATCAGCGTTATCAATGCGCGAACAGTTCAAAATGTTGGCGCGACGCACCCCAGTGAAGTACTCAACCGGGTGCCCGGTGTTTGGATCAACCGGGGTTCTGGACAGGAACATCTCACGGCCATTCGGTCCGCTGTGTACACCGGGGCTGGAGCCTGTGGCGAGTTCGCCCTGCTGGAAGATGGTATTCCTTTGCGACCCCAGGGGTTTTGCAACATCAACAACCTGTTCGAACTCAATACCGAGCAAGCCCAAGCCATAGAGGTGTGGCGAGGCCCAGCCAGCGCTGTTCTGGGGGGCAATGCCATGCATGGAGCCATCAACGTGGTGAGCCCCATGCCAGAAAAAAACACTTTGGGTGTCGAAGTAGGACCATACGACTTTGCCCGATTTAGCGCCTCTGGCGGCTCCGCAGTAGGTGAGCATCGGTTTGGAGCCAGCTTTGTTGGCACGACGACGAACGGCTATCGAGCCGATACGGGGTACGGTCAACAAAAGGCCTTCCTAGCCCACATGACTCAGGCAAATGGCTGGGCAGTAAAAAACCAGCTCACGGCCACGCTGTTAAATCAGGAAACTGGTTCCTATGTGGGAGGCTTTGAAGCGTACAAAGATGACGAGTTGCGGCGCTCTAACCCGAATCCGGAAGCTTTTCGCGACGCTTGGTCATTGCGCGCCAGCAGTGAGTGGGTGAAAGACCAGTGGACATTGAAACCCTATTTTCGCCGTTCACAAATGACCTTCCTGCAGCACTTTCTGCCCGGACAGCCTTTGGAGCAAAACGAGCAAACCAGCGGTGGCGTGATCGTGAACTATGATCTTGACGCTGGTGCCTTGAATGCCAGCGTGGGCGGACATTTGGAGCTGATGACCGGTGCATTAACCGAATTTCAGGACGGCCCAACCATGGGCAGTGCCTTCTTGGTGGCAACCCGTCCCCCGGGCCTGCACTACGACTACGATGTGGATTCCGAGCTGATTGCCGGTTTTTATGATCTGACGCTTAGCCTGAGCGACAGCTTGCGCGTTTTGCATAGCCTTCGGGTAGAGCACCTAAGGTACGATTACGACAACAACCATATTGTTGGTAACACCAAGGACGACGGCATGCCCTGCGGTTTTGGCGGATGTTTATACACTCGCCCAGCCAGCCGAGAAGACTCGTTTACCAATGTCGGTGCTCGCTTGGGAGTAGAGAAAGACCTAGCAGTAGGGTTGCTTTATGCCAGCATGAGTCGAGGTTTCCGTCCGCCCCAGGTGACCGAGTTATATCGCCTGCGCGGAGGACAAACCATCGCAGATCTAGACAGCGAAGAGTTGACCGCGCTGGAAGCAGGCATCAAGAACGAAGCGGTGACCTTGGCAGTTTTCGCCGAACGCACGCGAAATTATTTGTTCCGAGATTCCGAGGCCTTCAATGTCAGCGATGGCCGCACCCAGTCCATTGGTGCGGAATTGAGCCTGCAGCATCAAGTGGATCGTCATCAATTTCGGCTGGCTGCCACTTACGCCCGTCACGAGTATGACTTTGATCGAGCGGCGACAGGTCGGGAAACCATTGTTGATGGCAATGATCTTGATTCTGCTCCTCGCTGGATAGCCAATGCGGCATGGAAAATGGCAATCAGTGACGTCATTGACCAAGAATTGGAAGTGAATCGAGTCGGCTCTTATTTTCTTAACGCAGCCAATACGTCCAAATACGAAGGCCATTACTCGGTAAATTGGCGCCTACAATGGCAGGCCAATGCCAGCACCGAGGTTAGCCTGAGATTGCTCAATCTGTTGGATGAAAAATATGCCGACAGAGCGGATTTTGCCTTTGGTAGCGAACGATACTTCCCGGCTATGCCACGGCAGCTCTATCTTGGGGTCCGCGTGGTTTTAGACTGATGAATGAGTCTTAGGTTTGGCCCCCATGCTAGAGTTGGAAGAAATCGTATGTGAACGCGATGGGCGGGGCTTATTTGCGCCGGTATCCATCAGCGTTCAGGCCGGGGAATACATTGAATTGACGGGGCCTAACGGTGCCGGGAAGTCAACGCTGCTGCGCACTCTTGCGGGCCTGCATTCTCGCTACAGCGGTGTCTTTGAATCCGTTGACTGTTTATACCAGGGCCATCGGCTGGGCTTAGATGGGCTGCTGACACCGCTGGAGAATTTTACATGGTTTTTGGGCCTGGAAGAGCAAACCCCAGACCATGAACGGTTTTTGGGTGCGCTACAGCGAACAGGAGTTCTAGAGAAGGCTTATCAACCCTGTAGTGACATGTCTGCTGGACAACAGCGCCGGGTTGCGATGGCTCGGTGGTTGTTGAGTTCACGCAGTCTATGGCTTCTTGATGAACCTTTGACGGCCTTGGATGCCAGTGCCCAGAAGGTCTTGGTTCAGATCATTTCTGAGCATTGTCAGGCTGGCGGTGCCGTGGTTTGTGCAACCCATGGCGAGCTTGCTATTCCCGAGAAGCGGTCAGTGAGGCTAGAGGTCGTAGCAAGTACCGCAGAGACGCCGACACCTGATGATTCTCTAGGTGTTCGGACGAGCCAAGGATGAGCAGGCTGCTTCGCCGTGAATGGCAGGTGGCGCTGAGGGCCAAGGGTGCCATCATTAACCCAGTCGCATTCCTTTTGCTTAGCACCATGCTGTTCGTTATTGCGGCACCGGATACGGTAGGTTCAGATGCCGCCGCCGGTATTTTGTGGACCTTGGTATTGCTAACCCAACTGCTGGCCCTAGACGGAATGTACCGGCGAGACTTCGATAGTGGCGTGTTGGAACAAACCCTTGTCGGTGCCCAGGTACCTTTTGTCGCAGTCTTAACCCGAATATTTATGCAATGGCTCAGTACTGGGTTTATCATGACAATGCTGGCTCCAGCGCTTGGAATGTTACTGGGTATGCCGATCGCTTTGGCACCGGCCATCGCGCTGGCCATGCTGCTGGGCACGCCGGCCTTGAGTTTGCTGGGCAGTATTGGGGCCAGTGTGACGGTGGGCTTTAGTCGTGGCGGGGTCATTTTGGCATTGCTGGTGTTGCCGCTGTTTCTCCCAACGCTAATTTTTGGGGCAGGTCTGGTAGCAGCGGCGGAGACAGGCAGCAGCATCATGCCGCAGGTGTACGCGTTGAGCCTGATCAGCCTCATAGCTCTGGCCATCGCCCCGTTTGCAACGTTAGCCGGACTGAAAATCAGCATAGAGATGCAGTAGTTGATGGATCGACGAAAGACCATTGGCAGGGCATTGTTGGAGTTCATGTGAACACTCGATCAATCAGACAAGCAACGAATCAATGTTGAGCGTTTCCTTGAAACGGCTGTGGCATAAGCTGGGTTCTCCCCGCTGGTTTTTTGCACTCACCGAAACCTGGGTAAAAGCGGCCGGCTGGGCAGCCTTGGTGCTATTGATTTGGGGTTCAGCGTGGGGCCTGGGATTTGCGCCAGCTGACTATCAGCAAGGCAACAGCTTTCGCATCATGTACGTGCATGTGCCAGCGGCTATGTTGGCGCAAAGCTTGTACATCGGCATGGGAGTGGCGGGATTTATTGGTTTGGTCTGGCGTATGAAGCTGACGGATGTGGCCATTTCCGCTTGTCTGCCCTTGGGCATGGCTATTACGGCGCTTGCTTTGTTCTCTGGCAGTGTTTGGGGGCGACCCACATGGGGTAGTTGGTGGGAGTGGGACGGGCGAACGGTGTCCACGCTGGTCTTGTTTTTTCTTTACGTCGGCATCTATGCCCTGCGCGAAGCCATTGCGGATCAGGATTTGCGTGGGAGAGCCAGCGCCCTGGTCGCCATGGTGGGAACAGTTAATATTCCGATCATTAAATATTCCGTAGAGTGGTGGAATACCCTACATCAGCCGGCGTCCTTTGGACTGACCCAGAAGCCGGCCATGCCAAGCGAGATGTGGCTGCCTTTGCTAGTCATGGTCTTGGGGTTTTACGCCTTCGCCGCCTTCGTCGTACTGGTGCGCATGCGTACCGAGATTTTAAACAGAGAAATGGGCGCGCGATGGGTTAGCGACTGGATCCAAGCAAGGAGCGGGCGCTAAATGTATTTCGATTCTTTTGCCGAATTTTTGCAGATGGGTAAACACGGCTTCTATGTCTGGACAGCCTACGGCGTAACTGCCTTGGTGCTCGTGATGTGCTGGCTGAGTGCGCGAGGTTCTTTCCTAAAAACAACCCAGCGTTTGCAGCAGCAGGCTGACTTAGTTCAGCGCGGAGTACCATCAGCTCAACACACGGAAAACAGAAAATGAACCCAAAGCGCAAACAGCGCCTGTATTTGATGCTATTTTTGCTGCTGGTTGCCGGTGGCATCACGGCGCTATTGATTCAGATCTCCGGCGAGAATATGAACATGTTTTACCCGCCCTCTGATGTGGTTGCTGGTAAGGCCCCGGTGGGCAAAAATCTGCGGGCTGGAGGAATGGTTGAAGACGGCAGTGTCCTGCGAAGCGAGTCTGATCTGGGCGTCACCTTTGTCTTAACCGATCACAAAGGTGCAGATTTTACTGTTCGATATACGGGCATCCTTCCGGATCTTTTCCGTGAAGGTCAGGGTATTCTAGTTGAAGGACGTCTGAATGAAGACGGCGTTTTCGAGGCCACTGAGGTACTGGCCAAGCATGATGAAAACTACATGCCCCCAGAGTTAATGGACCTTCAGGGTGAGCAGCCACAAAAGCAATCAGAGCCGATGCCGGGATTTCCAGCTTCAGCTCAAAAGACTTCCGAGATAGCCCCGAGCTCTGCTTATGATTCCTGAACTGGGTAATTTCGCCTTGGCGCTCGCTTCGGTGCTGGCCTTAGGTGGTGCCGGCTTGGGGCTCTACGCTCCTCGCGAGCAGGTGCTGCAAAACGGTGTTTTGTCCATGGTATTTGGTCAATGGGCCTTTAGCCTAGTCGCCTTCGTAGCACTGGTTTACGCCTTCGTCGTGGACGACTTCAGCGTATCTTACGTCGCCAACCAGTCTAATTCTTTGCTGCCCTGGTATTACAAAGTCAGCGCTGCTTGGGGCGGACACGAAGGGTCTTTCCTGCTTTGGATTCTGATTATGAGCACTTGGATGCTGGCTTTTTGCTGGCGTTCAGATCAATACCCAGAGCGTTTTGCGACCCGAGTACTGGGTGTGCTGTCTCTGCTTAATTTGGGGTTCATTTGTTTTGCGCTGTTCACCAGCAACCCCTTTTTACGGCTGATTCCGCTGTCTCCTGCTGACGGAGCGGACCTTAATCCTCTGTTGCAGGACTTTGGTCTGATTGTTCATCCGCCACTGCTCTACGCCGGATACGTTGGTTTGGCCATTCCCTTCGCTATGGCCGTCGCGGCATTACTGGAGGGGCGGGTAGATGCTACCTGGGCGCGATGGTGTCGAACCTGGACCAATATGGCTTGGGCGTTGTTGACCTGCGGGATCGCCTTGGGCAGTTGGTGGGCATACTATGAGCTGGGCTGGGGCGGCTGGTGGTTCTGGGATCCTGTTGAAAACGCCTCTTTCATGCCTTGGCTGGCTGCTACGGCCTTGGTCCACTCTTTATCTGTGACAGAAAATCGAGGCACCTTTAAAAGCTGGACGCTGCTGCTGGCCATCACGGCATTTTCGTTTTCCCTTCTGGGCGCGTTTATCGTGCGCTCCGGGGTCCTGACGTCGGTGCACTCCTTTGCCGTGGATCCTGAGCGGGGCATGTACATTCTGATTTTCTTGGCCCTCGTTGTTGGAGGCTCCTTAAGCCTTTATGCGGCTCGAGCCGGACAAAACACAGCCAACGTTGGCTACGAATTGCTCAGTCGTGAATTCTTCATGCTGGTCAATAACGTCATCATGGTTGTCGCTCTAGCGGTAGTGCTCTGGGGCACACTGGCACCGATTGGTTATGAGGCTCTAACTGGCGGCCGAATTTCTATCGGCACACCATTCTTTAACGCTTTTTTCGTTCCCCTGGGGTTGCTGCTACTCGGCGCGCTTGCCTTGGTGCCGGTGCTGAACTGGAAGCGAACTAGAGCCCAAGTGTTAATGAGTGTTTACCAAGCGCTGGGTGTATCCGCAGTATTGGGTGTGCTGGTTTGGTTTGTCCTTGATCCATCTGCTTTGCTGGTTGCCGCTGCCGTGGGGCTCTCCACCTGGGTGGTGATGACCCACGCAAGGCACCTTGGGTTTCGGTTGCGCAAGGGCAACGTGCCTGCGGCCTATATCGGTATGACCTTGGCCCATCTGGGATTTGCCATGGGTACCACAGGTATCGCGATTACCGCCACTCAATCTGTGGAGTCGGATGTACGCATGAGTCCCCAAAGCAGCATGGTGCTAGCAGGTCGGCAGGTGACGTTTACAGGCGTTGTCAACGTCTTAGGGCCGAATTACCGAGCGCAGCAGGGCATTTTTGTCGTCACAGATGGCGATACGAGCTACGAGCTAAGGCCGGAGAAACGACAGTACTTTGCTGGCGGTAACACCATGACTGAGGCCGGGATTTCCGCTGGATTCTTAGCCGATACTTACATTTCACTAGGCGAACCGCTTGAGGGCGGGGCTTGGGCTGTGCGCGCTCACTACAAGCCGCTGGTGCGTTGGGTTTGGCTTGGTGCGCTGTTGATGGCTCTGGGTGGAATCCTCGCTGTCTTTGATAAGCGCTATGCTCGTCAGCGGCGCAGGCAGGTGGTCAGGCAGACCGCCAGCCAAGGGGAGGTCACGGTTTCATGAGCCGAGCTAGCCTTTTTGTGCCCTTGGGTGTCTTTGTCGTAATTCTCACTCTCGGCTATGTAGGGTTCGATCTCGGTGCACGCAGCGAGCTACCATCTGCCCTGATGAACAAACCCTTTCCTGAGTTCAATGCTCGTCTATTAGGGCGGCAAGAACAGTCGATAAGCCGAGACGATCTGCTTGGCCGACCTACCTTAGTGAACGTCTGGGCAACTTGGTGCCCAACGTGTCTGAGTGAGCATGAGCAACTGATGCGGATTGCTGCGACCACCGACGTGCAGATTGTGGGGGTGAACTACAAGGACCGTCCCGATCAAGCGCTGCAGTGGTTGGCTCAGTTTGGAAACCCCTATCGCTGGGTACTGGATGATCGTGACGGGCTGCTTGGCATTGAAATGGGGGTCTACGGTGCGCCGGAAACGTTTTTGTTGGATGCCCAAGGGCAAGTGGTCTACAAACGCGTAGGTGACATCAATCCTCGAATTTGGCGTTCAGAATTAGCACCTCGGTTGTTAGAGCTGGGGGTTCGCATTGATGCCGCCCAGAGCTCTGGCGTAGAAAAGCATTGACCATGATGTCCAAACGGTTAGGAAGATTGCTCCCCTGGCGTTCGGCGATGGCTGTATTGGCCTTAAGCACGGCGAGCACCTGTTTCGCGGTTTCCCAGATCGATACCTTTGAATTCAGTAACGAAATTCAAGAGCGCCGCTACCGCGCGTTGATTGACGAGTTCCGCTGCCCCAAGTGTTTGAACACGAATCTGGCTGGCAGCGATGCGCCCATTGCCCAAGATCTGCGTAAGGTCGTCTATCGCTTGGTGGTGATTGACGCAATGACTGATCAAGAGGTACGGGATTACCTGCAGGTTCGATACGGGGACTTTGTGCTTTATGCCCCCCCCTTCAACTCGCGCACCTGGTACATATGGATCGTGCCTATTGGTCTGGGCGTGCTTGGAGTTTTTGTCATATTGGGCCTGCAGCGGCGAGTAGCCCGACAACAGACAGGTCTTGATCCGGCGCAGCAGGCGCGGTTGCAAAACATCCTGCAGGAGCGGTCTACGGCGGATTCCTCTAGCGCTGGAGATGGCCATAAACACTCCGAGACAGAACGTTGATGGCATGGTTCTTTGTTCTAGCGCTGCTGGCATTACTTTGTGTCTTGGCACCAGCGGCCTGGTCTAAGCGGCGCTCTGAGATTTCTGGTATTCAGGATGCAGCTGAGTTCAGCCGAGTCTGGTACGAGCAGCGTCTGAGCGCCTTGGCTGAGGAGGAAATCGATCCCGAACAACGCGCTGAGCTTGCCGAGGAGCTTGCAGCCGTGCTGGTAGCCGAATACCCCGAAGAATCGCAGAAATTCGATGCCGATGGTTTGACGCCGCAAGGCAAGTGGTCCATGCCCGAGAATATTTTGTTGGCGATGGGCGGTGTTTTGGTTGTCTTGGCAGTTGGTTTGTATGCCCAGTTGGGTAGCTATGGGGCGACGAAGATCCAAGGCGCCCAAGAGATTCTCGCCCTCTCGCCTGAGGATGGCGGCGAAGAACTTCGCGACTGGCAAAATCGACTGGGTCAATGGTTGGCTACCCAACCCGAAGACGCTCAAAGTTGGTACCTGTTAGGCCACGCCCACTTGAAGTTGGGAGAATTTTCCCTGGCGTCCAGTGCTTTTCGGCAAGCCCACGAATTTGCTGATGGTGATGTGTCCGTCAAGTTCTATTGGTTGCAAGCACGCTACCTGGAAAAACAGGGTGTGTTAGATGAGCGTAGTCGACTGTTAGCCGAGGACATTTTGGCTGTGGATCCGAATAATCCTCAAGTGCTGGAAATGTTGGCGGTTGCTGCGATCAGCGACGGTGACTCGGGCCGGGCTATTACCATGCTCAATCGTACGCTCAATAGCGAGCAGCGTCCTGAACGCATACAGGCGACTGTAGATGCCATAGGGGCCTTGCGATCAGCCTACGCGCAGCAAAGTCATTCGGCTGGTATTCAGATTGATGTGGCTCTGGATGCTGGCGAAGACAAGGCACCAACAGGGGTGGTCTTTGTCGTGGCTCGGCCCGTTGATGGCGGCATGCCTTATGCCGTGGTGCGGCGACCCAGTTGGCTACTGCCATTTTCTGTGACTTTGGATGACTTAGTCAGCATGAGTGGTAGTCGATTGTTGTCCCAAGCAGATGGTTTTGAAGTGCTAGTACGCTTAAGTTCAAATGGCTTGGCTCAAGGAGAAGCCGGCGATTGGCAATGGCTTTCGGAGCCGCAAACGTTGACGGATTCTAAAAAGCCCAAGCGTCTCGAGGCTCAGATTTCACCACCGTCCTGAATACCCATCGCGGGCGAGAATTATGGCAGCGGTCAGCAATGGGCTAACAAAAACCATAAAAAAATGACGCGGATAGGCTGGATGAATTAAGCTATTGGGCTATCGAGGGGCGTGCGAAAAGATCTCATGAGATTGAAACAAATCAAGCTGGCTGGCTTTAAGTCATTCGTGGACGCGACGACGGTAACGCTGCCAGGCAACCGCTGCGCGGTCGTGGGTCCCAATGGTTGCGGCAAGTCCAACATCATCGATGCGGTGCGGTGGGTGATGGGCGAGAGCTCTGCCAAGCAGCTTCGCGGTGAGAACATTACCGACGTTATCTTTAACGGATCAAATACCCGCAAGCCGAATAATGCCGCCAGTATCGAGCTGATTTTCGACAACAGTGATGGCCGCATTGGCGGCGAATACGCGGCCTATGCTGATATCGCCATTCGTCGAGAAGTGAGCCGGGACGGGCAATCCAATTACCTGCTCAATGGCAGTCGCTGCCGGCGCCGAGACATCCAAGACATCTTTTTGGGTACGGGTTTTGGCCCTCGCAGCTATTCCATCATCGAACAAGGCATGATTTCCCAGTTGGTGGAAGCCAAGCCCGAAGAGTTGAGAGTGTATCTAGAGGAAGCCGCTGGTATATCCAAATACAAAGAGCGACGCCGAGAAACGCACAACCGGATTAAACACACTCGGGAAAACCTCGAGCGTATCAACGATATTCGGGAAGAACTGGGTCGTCAGCTTGACCGGCTGCAGCGGCAAGCTCAAGCGGCAGAACGCTATCGCACCCTCAAAACCGAAGAATCTCTACTCAATGCACAGCTTTACGCCCTTCGCTACGCGTCATTGAAAGAGAACCTCACCCAGCGTGAGCAAAAGATCAAAACCCTTGAGATTGACTTGGAACGAGCAATCGCCGAGCAGCGACGGGTGGAAGCGCAGATTGAAGGCAAACGCCAAGCGTTTAGCGAGCAGTCCGACCAGGTGAATAAGGTGCAAGAGCGCTTTTATCAAGTCGGCTCAGAGATCACTCATCTGCAGGAAACTCTGCAGTTTAATCGTCAGCGTCTTACTCAGTTGCGAGAGGAGTTAGAGCGCGCGCGCCAGCGAAGCGTGGATGCCAATACTCAGGTTTCCAATGACGATCAGCAAATTCGCCGAATGCAGCAAGAAGTGGCAGAGCTAGCGCCTCAGGTGGGCAGCCTAGCGGAAGACGACCAAACGGTGCAGGCAGCCTTGGCGGACGTAGAGGCCAAAAACCGAGAATGGCAGCAACGCTGGGACGGGTTTAACCAGCAGTTTTCTGCGAACGAACAAGAGGCCCAAGTTCAGACATCGCGCATTGAATATCTGCAACAGTTGCTCGAGAGGCTCAACAACAGAGCCCAAGAGCTAGAACGCCTTGCTGCTGAGCAGCCTAAGCAAGGCGGCCAGCTCGTCGAGCAAATGGCTCTTGAAATCGATGGTTTGGAGAATCAGAGCCGATCCCTGGGTGATCGAATTGATGAATGTCGTCAGCACCTAGGTGATGCTAAGGAATCGACGCAAGTTCAAGAACACGCGCTAGAAAAAGCGCGCGGACAGGTGCAGCAGCTGCGAGGGCAAGCGGCGAACCTACAGGCGATCCAAGATGCCGCCCTGAGTAGTAACGTGCCCGAGGCCGAAAACTGGATTCGGGACAATGAGTTGAACAATGCTCAGCGCCTAGGAGAAAATCTGTCCGTGGTGCCAGGATGGGAGCGGGCAGTGGAGTCTGTTCTGGGCCGTTTCATGCAAGCGCTTCAAGTGGACGATCTATCCGGCTTTGCGGGTACGCTCAGCCAACTGGCCGAGGGTGATTTAGCGTTGGTGGAAAGGGGTGCCGTGGATGGCGAAGATGCCCGCAACGAATCTCTCGAACTTCCGACGGTACGATCCCTTTTGCGCGCGCATTCCTTGGCCGGCAGTTCCCTATTGTTCGGTGTTTTTGCGGCTGAAAGCGCTGAGGTGGCCTTGAACAAGCGTCAACTCCTGGCGTCGGGTCAGAGCATCATTACTCGGGAGGGGTTCTGGGTGGGCCCAGACTGGATGCGGGCGTTACACGATGAAGACCAAACCCAAGGCATTATTGAGCGAGGACAGGCTTTGGAGTCCCTGGCTCTGCAAATCGAAGAAGCGGATGCGGCTGTCATTGAAGTACAAGATCAGTTGCAGGCATCTCGGACACAGGTAGAGACCCTGGAGGCGCAGCGAGAGGAGCTTCAGCGCCAAGCCAACGAGCTAAATCAAAATCTAAGCTCGCGTCGGACAGACCACGGCGTAACGCGAGTTAAACTGCAAGAAGCCGCCGCTCGACAAGAGCAAATTAGCAAGGAATCAGCGGAGGTCGCAGAACAAATCTCTCAGGAGAAAGCACGGCTTCAGCAGGCACAAACAGCGCTCGCAGAGGCCGAATCCATACGTGTTGAGCAAAATGACGTTAGAGCCGGCTTAACGAAAGAGCGGGAGGCCTTAGGCGATCGCTTACAACAAAGCCGCGATGCGGCTAGAAGCAGTCGCGATCAATTCCATGCCGTGAATGTGCGGCTAGAGTCTTTGCAGTCCCAGCTCAAGGTCAGCGTCACAGCCCGAGACCGTTTGGTAAGCCAACAGAGTCAATTGGGTGAGCAAATGACAGCGGTACAGCAAAGCATCGCTGAGACCCAGCAGCCCATTCCAGAGTCGGAAGCGCAGTTAAAGATCCAGCTCGACAGTCGAGTTCAAATAGAAGAAGAACTCAAGCATGCGCGAGCTCGGTTGGAAGAGGTTGAGACCAGTATCGCGACCCTAGAAAGTCAGCGCAGCGGTGTCGCTGAAGCTGTTACCAAAGTCCGAGAGGCCCTGGAAAATGAGCGCGTGCAGCGTCAGGGGATGGCGGTTCAGGAACACAATCTGCTGGAGCAGTTGTCGGCCACCGGCCACGAGCTTGGACCGGTCCAGCAAGACATGCCTGATGGTGCGTCGGAAGCCGCCTGGATTGAAGAAATAGAACGTATGGCTCGGCGTATCCAGCGGTTGGGCGCCATTAACCTTGCGGCTATTGACGAGTTTGATACCGAGTCTGAGCGAAAAAACTATTTGGATGCCCAAGCCACAGATCTAGAACAGGCGTTAGAGACTCTGCTTGAGGTAATGCAGAAAATCGACAAGGAAACTCGGGTTCGTTTTAAAGATACTTTTGACGCGGTGAACACCAAACTTGGTGAGTTGTTCCCTAAAGTTTTTGGCGGCGGAAGTGCGACTTTGGAGCTGACAGGGGACGATATGCTCGATACTGGGGTGTCCTTGATGGCGCGACCGCCGGGTAAAAAGAACTCGTCGATCCATCTGTTGTCTGGTGGGGAAAAAGCCATGACTGCTGTGGCTTTGATTTTTGCAATTTTCCACCTGAACCCGAGTCCTGTCTGTTTACTGGATGAGGTTGATGCACCTTTAGACGATATGAACGTGACGCGCTTCGCAGCCCTTATTCGGGAAATGTCCGAGTCAGTACAGTTTTTGGTTATTACCCACAATAAAATCACCATGGAGATGGCAGATTATTTGATGGGCGTGACCATGCACGAGCCCGGTGTTTCCCGTCTGGTGTCTGTGGATGTGGATGCTGCTGCTGCCCTGGCGATTGCCTAGCCGGGTGGATATACAGGCCTGGCCTAGCTAGGGTAGCAGGGTTGGGGCGGTACCATTCAGTGAGATGGTTCAGATAAACAATGTGTTTTCGTCGATTTAGGACAATGCCAGCGATACCGCTGGTATAGCCAAGCGAAATTTTGCGAGGTGTATTTTGGATACTAAGGATCTGATTATCGTTGCAGGCAGTATCTTTTTTGCTCTTATTGTTGGCCATGGACTATGGGTCGCTCGCCGGTCGCGAATGAACGATATACGCATGGATATTCAGGCTCAGAGTAACGACTCTGGGGGCAGTCTCGATGCGCCCACAGCGGAACTACCCAATGGTGGCGCCCGAGTGATAAGCCAAGCACTGCAGGCGGAATCAACGGCGAGCGGTGATGCAGCGAGCACATTGAGTGACGCTCCTGCGGAGCCAGGGCAAGCCCCGGTTAGGACTGAGAGCTCTGAGCCCTATGTGTCTTCAAGTCGGCCAGAGCAGACCGTCAGCGAGCCGGTAACAGAGGACCTATTTTCTATAGCTCCCAGCGGCCGGCCGAAAAACGCTGCTACCTCGGAAAGGACGGCGAGCAGTTCATCTCGCGTCGGGCAAGAGTCAGATTCCGCCCCGCCATCAAAGGGTTCGGGCAGTCGACCCAAGGAGCCAAGGCTCGAAGAGTTGCTGATACTTGGCGTCATGGCGAAAAGCGGTAGTAGTTTCGGCGGGGAGGAACTGATCGGGGCGTTGCGTGCCGAGGGCCTGAAGTTCGGTGACATGGGTATTTTTCATCGGGAAGCAAGTCCCAATGCAGACCGAATATACAGCGTGGCTAATGCCGTAGAACCTGGCACCTTCGATCTTTCAGATTTAGAAACGCTACAGACACCGGGTTTGACGTTCTTTATGCAACTACCCGTTCCTGGTGACGCCTTGGAAGCGTTGGACGACATGATTTTGTCTGCGCGTACAGTCGCTGCAACCCTAGGTGGTGATGTCAAAGATGACACCATGAGCGCTTTGACGGGGCAGACCGTCGAGCATATGAGGCAGCGCATTGCAGACTTTGCGCGAAAACAATTGACCAACGCGAATCATCACTAAGATCATGCCGGTGAATACCGTTGGGGCGATTCCGGAGTCGACGCGCGAGCGAGTAGACTTGCTGCGCGCCCAGCTAAACCATCACCTGCACCGCTATCACGTATTGGATGCGCCAGAGATTGCTGACGCTGAATATGACGCTCTGTTTGATGAACTTGTCTCTATTGAAGCCGAGTACCCCCAGCTTCGCTCTGATACTTCACCCACCCAACGAGTGGGCGCACCGGCACTTGAGCACTTTGAAAAAGTTCAACACGCGAGGCCTATGTTGTCCTTGGACAAGGCCACTTCCGCTGAAGAATTGTCCCAGTGGATGCAGCGATGCCGGAATCGTCTTGCAGATGGAACGTCTTTGAGCTTCACCTGCGAGCCTAAAATCGATGGTGTTGCGGTTGCCCTGATCTACGAACAGGGGAAGCTCACCTTAGCGGCTACTCGAGGCGACGGTCATGAGGGCGAAAACATTTCTGCGAATGTTAGAACCATCGGTTCGATACCCTTGACGTTGACTGGCCAAGTGCCGTCATGGTTGGAAGTGCGTGGAGAAATCTATATTCCACTAGAGGAGTTTAAGCGTTTTAACGCCTCCGCATTGGCGCGGGGAGAGAAACCCATGGTCAATCCTCGCAATGGCGCTGCCGGCAGTCTGCGTCAGTTGGACAGCAAGATAACGGCTGCCCGACCTCTGACGATGTTTTGCTACAGTCTCGGCGGTGTCGAAGGAGATTGGCAACCTGAGAGCCAGCAGGAAGTGCTTAAAACATTTGCTACTTGGGGGCTTCGAACGAACCCAGCCCTGGAGACGGTGGCCGGTTTAGATGAATGCTTGGATTATATCCAACGCCTAGAACAGCGTCGGGACGCACTGGGGTATGAGATTGATGGCGTCGTAATCAAGGTAAATTCCCTCCAGCAGCAGCAACAATTGGGGGCTGTAACGCGCAAACCCCGATGGGCTATTGCGTATAAGTTCGCCGCACAGGAGGCAACTTCCCTGTTAGAGCAGGTTGATTTTCAGGTCGGTCGTACCGGGGCCATTACGCCCGTCGCTCGACTGCAGCCAACCTTCGTGGGCGGAGTGACGGTGACTAGTGCAACCCTGCACAACATGGATGAAATAGCGAGACTAGACCTGCATATCGGTGACCGCGTGATGATTCGGCGAGCTGGTGACGTCATTCCCCAAGTTGCCTCGGTGGTGCTAAGTCAGCGCCCGGCGGATGCCAAGCCCATCGACCTTCCTCAAGGATGCCCCTCCTGCGGTAGCCCCATAGCACGCGAAGGTGAGGAGGTCGTGGCTCGGTGCACGGGTTCTCGGGACTTTTGTCCCGCTCAGCGTAAGGAAGGACTAAAGCATTTTGTGTCTCGCTTGGCCTTTGATGTTGATGGCCTAGGAGATAAGTTAATTGATCAGCTGGTAGACAGTGGCCTTGTTCAAAACGCTGCAGATTTGTTCGTCCTGTCTCGTGAGCAATTAGCAGCGTTGGAGCGGATGGGTGACAAATCCGCGGACAATCTTCTTGCCTCGCTGGAGGCCGCAAAAAAAACAACGTTGCCAAGGCTCATTTATGCCCTAGGGATCCGAGAGGTTGGGGAGGCTACCGCAGCGGGGTTGGCTCGCTATTACGGGGATATCGACCGCTTGTTGAACGCGGAATTGACGTCATTGGAGCAAGTTCCCGATGTGGGTCCTATTGTGGCTCAGTCCATTGTTGAGTTTTTCGCCCGGGATGAGCAACGCGCTCTCATAGCCAAGCTCCAAGAGGTCGGTGTGAACTGGCCCCTGATAGAGGTGGTCGCTCAGGAAAACTTGCCCTTGGCGGGACAAACTTGGGTGTTAACCGGTACATTGGAAGCGTTGTCCCGAAACATCGCGAAGCAACGACTTGTCGCATTGGGCGCCAAGGTGGCAGGCTCGGTCTCAGCTAAGACGACTGTGGTGGTTGCCGGCCCGGGAGCTGGCAGCAAACTGGAAAAAGCTCAAAACCTTGGCATTGAGGTACGAACGGAGGCGGAATTATTGGCACTGTTAGAATCCAGCGAGTATTCGGAGTAATGATGTTGAAACTGCTTGGCTTGACCTTGATGGCGGCGTTGTTCATGGGTTGTGCCTCTGGGCCGCCTTCAGACCCGAACAATATATGCCGAATATTGGCTGAGGAAAAACGCTGGACGAAGGATGCCAAAAAAGCCCAAAAGCGCTGGGGGCTCCCGCCTCACATTGGGTTCGCCTTTATACATCGAGAATCGACTTTCCAGGCCAAGGCGAAGCCAGCTAGAAAGAAATTATTAGGTGTTGTCCCCATGGCACGGCCTTCGTCGGCCTTTGGCTATGCCCAAGCAACAGATGAAGCTTGGTCGGACTACAAAAAGAGCACGGGCAGGCGTTTTGTTCAAAGGGACAACATGGGAGATGCCCTAGATTTCATTGGGTGGTACAACCACACCTCCAATAAGCGGCTGGGTCTATCCAAAAGCGATGCCTATAACCTGTACCTTGCCTATTACAACGGTCATGGAGGCTATGCTAGAGGTACATGGAAACGATCGTCCACAATCAAGGGCTACGCAAAAAAGGCAGCGCGTCAGGCCGCGATATATAAACGGCAACTCCGCCGCTGCCCTGTCTAATGGGGTTCGCGTTGGTGGACTAGAGCTGGAAGAGTTTTTTGGGAGGCTGAGGAAGCTGGTCAGCCTGACGAATAAGGTTGGTGAGCCAGTCAATGTAGGGTTTTGCCTGTCGTAGCAGCTTGGCCACGCTGGCGTCATTTTCGTCGGAACGAAAGGCACGTCGGAAGACCGGTGCGTAGTACAGGGGTTTCCCGAAGTAGACCGAGTGTCGCGTGAAGTGATTTCGCAGCTCATTGAACTCGTCACGACTATCCACCATGTTGGGTAGCAAGACGATGGGCGGAGGTGGCCCTTCCACGTTACTCTTTTGCCGAGCGAACAGCTCTTTGATCTCATCAAGGTATTTGAGCGTCGCAAACACGTCAGCATCGCCAACGGATGTCGGCACAAAGACAATATCACAGTGGTTTAAAAAGGTGCTGCGAGAGGGTTCGTTGCCCGCCGGGCTATCAAAGACAATGTACTTTTGGGTGCGATTGAACGGCAAGTCTGAGCCCATGTGATTGATCAAATTGCCATTATTTGGTGACCCAGAGTTTAGAAAAAAATCTTCATTCTCGAGTACATTGAAGCGAGCGTTTTCAAATCGCCGCAGAGAGTCGCTGCTGGTTTTTTGCACGTCGAGGTCGATGAGCTCCACCCGAGAATCCGGGTACAGAGTAGCCAACCCCAAGCTCGCCATGAGCGCTAGGGTGCTCTTGCCAACGCCACCCTTGGAATTGGCGAATACCACGCTGCTAGGCTTTGCTAACGCAGGGTGACGGGCCTCGGTGACGTGCGCATCGGTCAAGGTAACGACTCGTTCAAATGCCAAAGGTTAGAGTACCTCTCCGGTCTCTACAGGAGCAGGAGCTTCCTGCTCCTGAACGACGGCTGCGGTGAACGCTTCCAATCGGTCTGAGACCACTGGCGCTGCACGATCGTTAGTTTCCCAGTCCGTCGAAATCTCACCAACGAGTTTGGCACCTTCCATACATTCGATGGAGCCGTACTTAATGTTGCCGCGAATTCTGCCTGAGGTGCAAACAGTGAGTTTGCCTGAAAGCTGCAGACTGTCTTCGACGGTGCCTTCAATTTCTGCGGTTTCGCCGGATATGTCACCAACAACGCAGCCGGTTGGGCCCACGATAAGGTGCTTCACTGC